>Ga0307513_10011191_pt1 | contig 11168 bp, 9 predicted proteins | sample 15_EM_MG_FD_202174 | JGI IMG/M metagenome (GOLD analysis project Ga0307513, IMG submission 202174) | Populus trichocarpa ectomycorrhiza microbial communities from riparian zone in the Pacific Northwest, United States - 15_EM | ecosystem: Host-associated > Plants > Roots > Unclassified | place... | reverse complement strand
TAATATCCTTCTCTGGAAACTTCTATCTATGTATATACTACTAGATTTTGTTCAATATTACACATGAGAATCATATTAAAACATGTGATAATATTTTATCACACTTTCATAAACTCAGTTTCATCTTCCTTTGATGGATCCATACTTCAGGGTTCAACATGCACATTCTGTGAGGCTATGTTAAGGGAATCTGGTTTTCGAACAGGGCTGTTTACTTCTCCTCACCTAATTGATGTTAGAGAAAGATTCAGGATAAATGGGTTAGTTTTTTATTGAGTTCCATCTTTGTTTATCCATTATGTTGTGCATTACTTGATCGGACGGACTCTCCTTTCCCTTTCCTTCACTCCTCCTCTTCTGTGGAAACAAAACCATCCATGATCATAAGTTCCACGACAACAATAAAAGTAGTACAAGAAACAGATCCCCTAATAGTAGAGGGCTAGAAAATCTAATGCCATTGGGAAAAAAAAAGATCCTTACATCTTGTGCAAGAATGATGAGACCACTCAATAACCAGTAGGTCATCCAATGCACTTCGACCTTGTCAGTTTTTTTCAAAAGAGGCTGGTAGCCTCTGTTTCCATGAATCTTTGGCTATATCATTCCAAGTCATCTTCCCATTCTAAAAACTTTATTTGACTTGTCTGTATGTCAGTTGAGAGGTAAACTTAGGATTTTGTGGAAATAACAAGCTGGTTTGACATAAGATCACTAGCACCATTTTACCATTTTGAAATAGTTTGATGCATGTGGTTACTAAGTCAATCGGCTTGGGTAGAGGATTTCTCTTCCTAAGAGGAGGTGCATTGGTAGAAAACAGTCTTTTTAGATGTATGAAGTCTAAATCCACTGATATGAATCAGATTTAAATACAATTGTAGCTATGTTTATGTATCTTAATGCATTTTTAATTTCAATCATTTTCTTGGTTGATTTGAATGGTGTTATGGGTATCTTGTTTCAGGTCTAACTTTTAGTTAATTTTGCAGAGTGGACATATCTGAAGATAAATTTCTATCGTATTTTTGGAATTGCTGGAATCGGTTGAAGGTACTAATCCTTTGCTTTCAATGGTTATCAGGAGCTATCATAAGATCATACAAGTTAGTTTTCTTTTAAGGTGGAATTTTTGGATTGTGAAGAGATCATTTTGCCTATGAGTCATAGACCTTGAAACCACTTTGGTCTTTAATATTACTTTTTCTGGACCTTTTTTTGTGTCTTCATTATTGCCTTAAAGTGAACGTTGGTCTTTAGACCACTTTTGTGTAACATTATTGTGCTATCAGCTTTACATAGTGTTATCAGTTTTCCATATGAGTTCAAACTGATTCATGTGTTTAACAAATGAAGTCAATATACATCTTCAATTAGTGCCCAACTTTCTATTTTAGTGGTCTTATGCTTATCAGTAACATTTACATATATGTAAAAATCTTTGGTAATTTATTTCGCCTCCTCTATGGTAATTCTTTGTTAAGTATGAAGTAAAATTGTTTTATCTTGACCTTTTTTGATAAAGTTTAACACCAAACCAAACTTTGAATCTTCATGAAATTCTCAGCCAATCATGGGATTTTTGGTTCAGCTCCAGCTGTTGCCAAGCTTTTTGGTTCATTTTACAGCCTCATAGACCTTCAAATTTGGGCATCTGAAGCATTCACCTTTTATCCTTCCCTTACAGTAAAGAAGGCATAAGCAGGACTTTAGTATCTATGTTGCTTCAGACCTTCAAATTTGGGCATTTGAAGCATTCACCTTTTATCCTTACCTTGCAGTAAAGAAGGCAATGGCAGGACTTTAGTATCTGTGTTGCTTGTGCCTAATTAACTCCTTCATGTTTCTAAATGGAAATGTCAGTAAAAACAGTCGAACATGTAATTTGTAAGGGAAGATAAGAGACGTATTAATAGGATTCCGTGAAACTGAATTTGGCATTGATTTTTAGAAGTTGGGTCCAAATTGGTGTATCAGTGATACTCCTTCATTTTAGTCACTGCTTGTCAGTACTTTGAAGGCTGACTATCCAATCTGATGCCTTTATCTGCTTCAATAATCACAATCTATGCATGGCAGTTGCTTGATTCTGTAAATTTTGCTTTTCAGGAACATGAAACTGAGGACCTGCCAATGCCCCCGCTATTTCAGTTCCTAACTGTGTTGGCATTCAAAATATTTGTCTGCGAACAGGTCAGCTACATTTTCTTAATTTATATTGAAGCTTATTTAGATTACCAGCTTAGCAGTTGCAATGAGAGGTTTATCTCTAACCTCTTAATTTGCATATGTATGTTAGCACAACTAAAGGCATAAGATCTCTGCAGTGACTGGGACCTTTGCATTCATGAAAAATCCCAAAAATATTATTTGCCTTAGTTCATGATATTGCATGTGGACACCAATCCTGTCTCCTGATACTGAATTTCATTGGAAAAGATTTCCGCCACAGGAATTTTTCCTTTGAAATTTAATGGTAGGGCACTAGTACTGTACACAAATCTCATTTTGCTGTTTGAAAATACAGTAAAAGAATCCATTTTGACTGTTAAATTCATTGCATCTTTATTGAGCTATTGTACATTTTCCAACAATGAATGTCATACCTAACTTAAAGCTGTTACAGTTGCTGGCAACTTTCTTCTTTGGTCATTGCTGATGTTTGTAGATGTATGTCCTTGATACGTTGCTATTCTTGAATTGTATGAGAAAGCTTTTCAGCTGACATGACTGCATGTATACACTGACATGTTCCTTTCATGACCCAACATCTTTTGTATCAAATTATTTTTGCTTATATCCACCCTCCACATAAACAGTTTATCTTCATTGCTTCTGAGTTAATGACTCTGTTTTGCTTTTCCTTTTCTACAGGTAGATGTTTCTATCATTGAAGTTGGTCTTGGCGGAAGAAATGATTCAACAAATGTGGTATTTATCTTTCCCTAGAATTATCTGATTATTATTATTATTATTAGAGTACCTTAAAAATATATGTACTCTAATGGCAAAGGAAAATACTGTTTTTCTGTTTAGCTGTTTATTGGAGGATTCTAAGATAAAAGGGAATAATGAGGTCTGTGATAATAAAAAAATTCTTGGTGATGGAATTTTGTTGATAAATCCTTGCAGATTGAAGAGCCCGTTGTCTGTGGCATTACTTCTCTGGGAATGGATCACACAGAAGCATTGGGTATACCATTTTCTGAAATCTACCTTTCTCAGCAACTTCTTGCATTTATTTTGAGTCTCCTGATACATATTTGTGTTAGCATGCTTAATTGTTGGTTTTGTTTTCTGGAATCAGGTGTCACTAAGATAGTAACTTTCAGCAGTTTCTTTAGTTTTCCAAGGGTTTTGTACAGTTTAATACTTGGTACAGAAAGAAGCAATGAATTATTAAACCACATACTGTGCTATTGTGCAGGCAATACCATTGGACAGATTGCTTCACACAAGGCTGGAATTTTCAAGGTATAAAACTCATATGTAAGCAGTTAAAACTAGCACAACTTTTGCTTTCTTTGCTATTCAGCTATTTATAGCAATTTATCTATTTTGATTATTTGAATTGGCAGTATTCATTTTCAAGTATTTTCTGAATTGAATTCATATCTTTTCTGTTCCCGAAGCATCAAATTCCTGCCTTTACTGTGCCACAAGTCTCTGAAGCAATGGATGTTCTTCAGGAGAATGCCCAAGAACTGACGGTAACTGTTGCTCTCAGTTTGCTATTAGCAAATTCTTTTTTTTTCCCCTGCTCTTGTAAACTGTCTGCTGGTACGTTTAATTTTTTTCACATAAATAAAATGTAGCCTTCATTCTGTTTTGTCTATACATCACTTAGATTTTCATGCAAAAGTATCCCCGTCTGATCCAATAGAACTATTATTGACTACTCTTGATACATGCATGCTCATCCAAGACTAAGTATGTGTTCGGCAACATGCACCGCGTTACCAAATGTACCCTAATTGTCAAAAATTTTGTACATCTGCATAATTTGTGAACGCACAGAGGATAGGTTAAAATTGGAACAATAATCAAAATTTTCCATATTCCAGGATACAAATTTTCTTTACCGAACTGCTGCAGGACACATTTAGGGAAAGTTCTGGATGGTATTTTAGGTCAAGGTTATGAAATTTAGTGGGTTTAGGGCTTGAACATTGAACATATATCTGAAATTATGTAAATAAAAGAAAATCAAGGTGAAAACTGGCGGCCTCACACTGGTAGATTCAAGGAATCACTCCCTGAATAAGAACTTAGCATCTTATCTAGGATTCTTAGGAATCTCACCTAAGGTTGATTTCATCACACAGTCACAGTGAGCATATCACTGGAGTTCCTCTCAAAATATTGCCATTGTGCTTACTGAAAGATTACATATGTAAGGAGTTCCTGGTACTCCTAGTAAGGACTTAGCTTGCTAAATAAGAATATATTACTATTATTTTATGCTTTGAATCCTACCAAAATAGAAATCTAGACCTGTAAAATTTCCAGCATATCTGAAAGTTACAGAGATAACCCTTCAAATTTCAGAATTACAGAGTTGGCTTTTAGTTCTAAAATCAAATAAAATCACATAAAGTTGATCTTTTTGTTGGCTGCATCACCAACATATACTTATTTATGATTCCCATCCTTGTATTTGTGATCTTCATTCTTCCATTATCATGTTTCAATATTAATTATTGAACCTTCAAAAGCTTGTATCCATGCTTGAGCACATGCCTCCAGAGACTGCCAGTGGCATTGTTGATAGATATTTTCTTGCTGATTGCAGGTCCCCCTGAAAGTAGTGGAACCTCTTGATTCAAATGAGTTGAATGGACTAAAGCTTAGTTTATCTGGCGATCATCAGTTGTCTAATGCTGGTCTTGCTGTTTCCCTTTGCAAATGTTGGCTTCAAAGAACAGGAAATTGGGAGAAGCTATTCCAAATTGTTAGTTTTACAGACCATTTCTCATACTATATATAGTACATAAAATCAATCTAGTGTCGGACTTTTAAACTCATAGATTCTGTTCTTTTTCATGGACTGGACCTAGTTAATTTCTGATAATAACAAATACACTCATAGATGCATGCCATTTACAGTAGTTGTGCTTGCATGCGTGCTTGTGAGCGTCTGTAATATATATTTATGGGTACATACTCTAAGCCATTTGGTCATTCTGGTATCTTTCTGTCTCATATCTATCTTTTTGGAAGCTGTGAATGGTGTACCCTCTCTGTTTCTTCTTTTGATTCCATTTTTGTAAGTTGCCAGTATCTAAGGATATGATAAAATTGTAGTCATCCTCTATATTCAGAATTTGGTTGTTTTACCACAAGTTATTCACTGATCAGTTTTGTGGACTGTTGAAAGGATAACAAGGAAGCTAATTTACCAGAGGCATTTCTTAGAGGTCTTTCTAAAGCACATATTGCTGGGAGGGCTCAAATAGTTCCTGATCTTTCTTCAACTTCAAGCTCCTGTATTTCATCAGAAGTAGCTGAAACTTCGGGCGATCTCATTTTCTACTTGGATGGAGCTCACAGTCCAGAGAGCATGGAGGTTTGCGCCGAATGGTTTTCTAGTGCTGTTAAAGAAAACAACCTATCACCATCACTGGTTTCATTTTCTTCACATGACATTGAAAGTATAAACAAAGTGCCGGGAAATGGTTACATGCAGCACGAGAAATTCAACATTCAAGAAATCAATAAAATATCAAAGAAGGTGATATTCAGAATAACCAGCTTGATTTAGTTTGGGAGCTTAATGCGCTGGGCTGTTTTCTGGATGCTTATTTAATCCCATCATTGTTTGTTTGTTTGTTTTGCTTAGTGAAGAGTTTTTTGGAGTGTTCATTCTGTTTTCATTTATTACCTTCTCACTTATCATTATCCATACCTTCTTGTAGATTCTTTTATTTAATTGCATGGATGTTAGAGATCCTCAGATCTTGCTTCCACGGCTTGTGAGTACATGTGCTTCCTCAGGTAAAAATAATAATAATAATAAAAAAAACTCATCAATCTCTCTCTCTATATATGTGTGAGTGTGTGTAAGTGTGAGGCTCTGTCCATTTTCATCTAAGTTTAACCTAGTCTTGGCATATGACAACCATTAAGAACAGCTGTGTTGGTTTTATGATCAGGTTGCTTCTTTGATGGTTTTACTTTTGTTTACTAAATTATGCATGTCTTTCTTTTCATGCTACTTAACTTGATTCCATTTTTCTATTTGCTTTCTGTCTGTGGCTGCATTGTTTTGTTATGGTTGTTAAGCCATCACTCTTATTACATGGCAAGTCATGAAAACCAATGCTTTCTTGTAGCCAAAAAAAATTATCTCTTGGATTTAAAAAAAAATGAAGGAAAAAAATACACAAGAGGTCAGGTGGATTTCACTGGAAGCACTAAAAGTATGGTAATTTACATGCTTCGTGCTGGAAAATTACAGTTCAAACAAACTTCAGCTGATTTATGATGCCAATTTCAGTTGAATGTCAATTCTCGAATCTGCCAATTGGGACACAAGATATACTTATTTAGTGAGGTTGTCCAAATACTGCTAATGGAACCAGTTTCTCTACGATGAGAAATTATGCCTAGAAATAAATACTCCATCTTTCTTTTCCTTCTTACTTCTGCACAGAAATTATCTGCATCATAGTAAAAACTCAGAACACTGATGTGTTCAAAATGATTCGTGTCTTTTTCAGGTACTTTCTTCTCAAAGGCCATTTTTGTCCCAAGTATCTCAACATATAACAAGGTTACTTCTGGTACCTCAGTTGTCCCTTCAGATATCTCTAGCAAGGACTTGTCATGGCAATTCAGCCTGCAGAGACTCTGGGAGAAGATTGTCCACGGGATAGGTACTACTTTTTGCCGCCCTGAAATACTTACACATCTTAATATTTTGTTTATGTATGTCTGATTTCCCTCTTATTTTTTTTTTTTTTTGACAATGATGACCAAAGAAAGCTTGGTTTACCATAAAATAGCAAACAAGCCAAACTATGCACAGAGTGCAGACTAAACTGGCTACTGTATTGTCTGTCTTTCCCCATATTTCTGTATTATATGAATATGGAAGGAAAATCTAGAAAGAAAAGGATATGTGAGGAGTAAATTGAGGGAGCTACATACATAGCAGCAGCATGAACTGTTACAATGCAGTGACCCTCGGGCTTGATGTATGGTTTTTCTCTTTACCCGTGACATGAATTTACCCACTTATGTGATTTAGCCAATCAAGCATCATTGCAAGTGAAACTGTGGCCATAGTCTCCATATCAATGGAAAACCCATGTGCTTCTTACTCTCCCTGACTATATTTTTGCATGTTATTCCTGCTCAGGCCATTTGAATCATGCTACAATAACACATTGTTGTTTGTCAAAGGAAGCTCTTTTGGTGCCATTGCATTTTGTAATAGGCAGCACCTTATGCCTTTTCTTTTTCATTTGCCTGCAGATACAGATTCTTTAATTGAAAAGAGTACGAAGATGGATGGTGCAGAGACCTTACCACGTCGTCAATTCCTTTATGAGGATGCTTCTAATTGCAGTCCTACAGATGGATATTTGGCTTGCAGTGCTGTAATTCCTTCATTGCCATTGACGATAAAATGGTTGAGGCATTGTGTTAGAGAGAACCCTTCCCTAAGACTTCAGGTAATATTTCTCTCTTAGATGGGGTTTCATTTCATTATGTCAAACAATGTGCATGGAGGAAATAATGTTACGGTTACAATTTTTGTTTGTTAAGGGTGAGGACAAAGACCTTTACCAGTTGACAGATTCCTCTCAAAATTCTCATTTTCATCAATTTGAGAAGAGATTGCCTCTATTGTTCGCTCACCAACACTTTAGTGAAAATGCTCTAGAAATGAGTGAATTTCTTCTGGCCCTCTTTTAGGGTTTTTTTTTCTTCTGAAAATTAGTGGATGCAAATGTCTTCACTTGTGTCATGACTGGCTTCTTTTTTTAAAAAAAAAAACAACGAAGACAGCCATGCCCGCCTTCTCTCATGCAACCCATCTCTAAAAGAAACAAATATTTGTGAGGTGCGTTGATTGTCAAACAGTAGTGCTAACCAGGAAGCCATCGTTGGTGGATTTACAGGTTCTTGTCACTGGATCATTGCATCTAGTTGGAGATGTACTCAAGCTAATAAGGAGATGACGTCTATTAGAAGACACTCTAGTTGGGATTGTCCTAAAGATTCTTAACCATTCTTCAGCATTCATTCTTGTCCACATTTTAAAGCAAACAAGGTACACCATACAATCCAATAATGCTTATTCATAAGCAAGTGGGCAGCATAATTATATTTTTTGTGCAAGTAACATTGTGTATCATTATTATCATTTACAAAACTATTGTATTGGAATATGAAATTCTTCCATGTATCTGGTTTTGTCATCTGAATCAATAAATTTAAATTTGGAGATTTTAGATCAATGCTTTGATATCTTATTTTGAAGTAATTACTGATGCCCTGGGGATCATCAGAAGAGCTATTGTTGGGTTTTTTTTTTTGGCCCAGAGTGAGGTACAATGAGTCTTAGGTTGTAAAAAGGGGTTAACCTTCTCCTATTCCCACTCCTCAATCCATCCCACCCATGTTTGAACCTTAGACTTTCCGGTAGAAATCTCAAATCTAAACCGCTGATATGTAGATGCTCCGAGTGGTTTGGTTGTGAGGTGATATATGTTCCAAAGAGACCCTCGACTTTTCTATAACAGTTAACTTCTTTATGGCTTCTGTTTGACTGTTCCTATGCCAGCCTTGGGCCATTGGATAGGAACATAAATGATGAAAAACATTTTTATTTTTTGTGGTTTAATGTTATGTCGGTAAGCTTGTTTGGAGAAAGGGAGCTATTTAAACTGGATTTCAAACTGATAAGAAAAGGTCTCATAAATCCAGGTTTATACAAATGTTTTTGTGCTTTTAATTTCTATAAATATTTCACCAAGCATCACAAATTGACAAGGGGCGAATTAAACTGGTTGGGGAATCATCATTTATGGGGTTGGTGTAGTGCCCATGATAGAAATTGGAAAATCATTGAAGATGGTCACCATACGATAGTGATAATCCGAGCTACAAAGCTAGATGAAGATGAAAACTTTATGAAAGTTGGGGCCAATTAGAGTAGACACTTTAACCCTCTTTCTTATCATCATCCATGTGACCTGCAAGCTAACTTTGGAAGTTGCTAAGCTTTAAAAAGCAGAATTATCCAGCAGAGCTGTGCCATGTTAGAAAGAAGACAACTTGCATTTAAGATCCACTAACCATCTATATCCCCCATAGCTTTCATGCTTGTAATGTTGGTTGCTTTCTATAGGTGGCATGAGAAAGTTATTGTATTCAGCTAATGATTCAAAGCTAGACTTGGAAGCATCCACTGATAAGATAATTAGAGCAGTATAAGGATTGTATTGGGCAATCACATTATCTAGAACATGTGGAAACCCTTCTATAGAACTCAAGATAAAGGTCCATGTCTCCATGATGCCATTGGCTCAGCTCATTGTTTTCAGATAAAGATGATGCCTTTGTCACACCCCTCTATAAGGGGTGTTCTTTGCTAATAATCCACCATGGATGAAGGGGTGTTCTTTGCTAATAATCCACCATGGATGTTGTGTTCCACTACTTCGTGGTAATAGTTCTGAGTCGGTGTTTACAAGGCCCTAACAAGACTTAAGGAGAGTCGAGTGGGAAGAAATTTGATTGAAAGGCAACCCTACTCTCCGGAATTATTCAGTGGAAGCATAGATAATTCTTGAACAAAACATTCATCGCACTTGCTTGGTGACTCTTGCTCAGATTGTAAGGCAACATTTTCATCCTACGGTCTTTCATGAGGCTGAATTATGTAGTTTATTATTCATAATAAGAATTATCCAAACTTAAAAAAATTAAAAAAAAAATATTATGAATAAAAAACTAAAATAATGAGGGATAAAATGAAAGTTATTAAACCTGATTTAATCTAAACATAATTAAGTAGGTTAGCTTGGCTTAATAAAATTATTTTTGTTCTGATTTTTTTCAAATAAAAAAAAAACTGATTATCTTGATCGGTTATATCTCAGGTTAATTCTCTTCTAATTTTATCAAAATTTAAATTAAATTTTGAATTATTTATTAAATCAAACCAGATTTAATAACCACCACGTACGACACCGTACATCTCTCGTTATATTTCCAAAACTCCATTGACAACAACTGCTATTACATCTACGGTCTCTCCACCCCAATAAATCCACGCTCTCTCTCATTTATATATTTATTTATTTATTTTCCAAACTTATGCACCGCTAATACCTTGTTTGGAAACTCATTTAAAATTATATTTTTAAAAAAGTTTAATTTTTTATAATATTTTTTTTATTTTAATATACTAATATTAAAATTATATTTTAAAAATAAAAATATAATTATTTTAATACATTTTTTTAAAAAATACACTCTAAAAATCAATACCATATTCCCAAACAACCCCCGCCCGCCCTCCCTCCCTATTTATTTCTTTCAAATGGCGGGTTTAAGACCCCCCACTTCAATATCACAAACATCCACGCAACTTGTTACTTCGCTTCTAGTGTTACTCCTAACTCTTCTTCCATTAACTCTTGCCGGGTTTGCATTTGTTCTTCAATGCCGGGGCGGGTTGACCGACCCCACTACCCGGTGGTCACATGATCACCATGAATTTCCCGGAATGGAGACTATCAGTGGTTTGACTAAGGATGTGGTTAGGAATTCGGATCTTCTGGGTCAGAGTCATTCCCTTTCTTTCCCTTATTTTCGTGATTGGAAATTCGGATTCGGGTCGGATATGAAACCCAAGGTGAGTTTTTTTTTATATAGTATTTGTCGGATTGTTTCGGGAGTGATTGATTTTTTATGGGTTTTCGGGTTTGGTTTAGAATCTGGGTATCTGGCAATAGTGTAGGGTTAGGATTCGATTAAAAAGATTGATTGGACATTTGAAATGAAAGTTATGGCTTTTATTTATTTATTTGGGGGGGGGGGGGGGGGGGTTTGAAAAAAGTTATTTTTTAAAAAAAAATATAATATTAAAAATAAAATAATTAAAAAAATATTTATTTAAAAAATAAATAAATGATTTGATTTTAAAATTAAAA
>Ga0307513_10011190_pt1 | contig 11168 bp, 11 predicted proteins | sample 15_EM_MG_FD_202174 | JGI IMG/M metagenome (GOLD analysis project Ga0307513, IMG submission 202174) | Populus trichocarpa ectomycorrhiza microbial communities from riparian zone in the Pacific Northwest, United States - 15_EM | ecosystem: Host-associated > Plants > Roots > Unclassified | place... | reverse complement strand
ACACATGGTCAAAGCTACACCCAGTGAGCATAAGGCTCTAAAAGCACATATAGTGAATTTTCTTCACACTTATGTCCTCTTCTGGATTGAGGCCATGAACCTACTGAAGGTGACTTCTCAGTGTGCTTGTATGCTTCAAGGAGTTCATGAATGGATTCTGCAGGTGAGAAAAATGTATCTCTGATGGACTTTAATTAACAGTAGAAAAAATAGAACAATAGTAATTTTTCAGATCTTGCACAGGACATTTTTGACACCACTAAGTTTGTTAAACATTTTACTGCAAGTCAAGCAGCTTTGTCAACCCCCCATCTATATATCTCAATGTTGGCAAAATGGCCTAAGCATAGCTTCATATTTCAAACATGGATAAAACATTTTCCTTTTATTCCATCTCTGACTTATGTCAAGGGCAATGTCACAGTGCCACTGATGGTTATAAAGACTAGAGATCCAATTATTTCTGTTGCACTGTCACATGATGGCACCCGCATTGTCTCTGGCTCACACAACAATTCTATACAGGTGTGGGATGCTTCAACAGGTGCAGAGCTGCAGAAGTTGAATGGCCACACTCAGGGGGTCAAATCTGTTGTATTTTCACATGATGGCACCCAGATTGTCTCTGGCTCAAATGACAATTCTGTGCGGGTGTGGGATGCCTCAACAGGTGTAGAGCTGCAGCAGTTAAATGGCCACACTTTGGGCATCAGTTCTGTTGCATTTTCACATGATGGTACCCACATTATCTCTGGTTCATATGATGAGTCTTTGTGGGTGTGGGATGCCTCAACAGGTGCAGAGCTGCAGCAGTTAAATGGCCACACTCAAGGGGTCAGTTCTGTTGCATTTTCATATGATAGCACTTATATTGTCTCTGGCTCATATGACAAGTCTATACGGGTGTGGGATGTCTTAACTGGGGCAGAGCTGCAGCAGTTAAATGGCCACACTTTGGGCATCAGCTCTGTTGCATTTTCATATGATGGCACTTGCATTGTCTCTGGCTCATATGACAAGTCTGTGCGGGTGTGGGATGTCTCAACAGGTGCAGAGCTGCAGCAGTTAAATGGCCACTCTGATTGGGTCAATTCGGTTGCATTTTCATATGATAGCATGTATATTGTCTCTGGCTCAAGTGACAACTCTGTGCGGTTATGGGATGTCTCAACAGGTGCAGAGCTGCAGCAGTTAAATGGACACACTTGGGGGGTCACTTCTGTTGCATTTTCACATGATGGCACCCACATTGTCTCTGGCTCATATGACAAGTCTGTGTGGATGTGGGATGTTTCAACAGATATAGAGCTGCAGCAGTTAAATGGCCACTCTCACTGGGTCAATTCTGTTGCATTTTCACATAATGGTGCCCACATTGTCTCTGGCTCATATGATAACTCTTTGCGGGTGTGGAATGCCTCAACAGGTACAGAGGTGCAGCAGTTAAATGGCCATATTCAAGGCGTTAATTCTGTTGCATTTTCACATGATGGCACCCATATTGTCTCTGGCTCAGATGACAATTCTGTGCGGGTGTGGGATGCCTCAACAGGTGTAGAGCTGCAGCAGTTAAATGGTCACTCTCACTATGTCAAATCAGTTGCATTTTCATATGATGGCACCTACATTGTCTCTGGCTCATATGACAAATCTGTGCGGGTGTGGGATGTCTCAACAGGTGCAGAGCTGCAGCAGTTAGATGGCCACACTCAGGGGGTCAATTCTGTTGCATTTTCATATAATGGCATCCACATTGTCTCTGGCTCATATGACAATTCTGTGCAGGTTTGGGATGCCTCAACAGGTACAAAGCTGCAGCAGTTAAATGGCCACACTTATGGTGTCTGTTCTGTTGCATTTTCACGTGATAGCACCTGCATTGTCTCTGGTTCATATGACAAGTCTGTGCGGGTGTGGGATGCCTCAACAGGTGCAGAGCTACAGCAGTTAAATGGCCACACTCAGAGGGTCAATTCTGTTGCATTTTCATATGATGACACCTATATTGTCTCTGGCTCAGATGACAAGTCTGTGCGGGTGTGGAACACATCAACAGGTGCAGAGCTACAGCAGTTAAATGGCCACTCTAACTGGGTCAATTCTGTTGCATTTTCACATGATGGCACCCACATTGTCTCTGGCTCAAGTGACAACTCTGTGCGGGTATGGGATGTCTCAACAGATGCAGAGCTGAAGCAGTTAAATGCCCACACTAACTGTGTCAATTGTGTTGCCTTTTCACATGATTGTACTCAGATTGCCTCTGGCTTATATAACCAGTCCATCTGCATATGTAGTAGGCATCAAGATGTTCTTTGGACCTCTACTATAGATGGTTGGATTGTATCTCTTCCTGGCCAGGATCATCTAGTGTGGATGCCCCAAGGCATTTGCGAAGTTATACATCATCCATACAATACTCTTATCATCTCCCAAAAAGGCTATGCATATATAAATTTCAAAGGTTGCAAATTAGGTACCAAGTGGGCAGAATGTTATAAGCCAGCATTAGTATAGTCTCATGTCATTGTAAGTTCCATCATAGCTTGTGGACAATTATCTCTAGTTTGAAGAAACATCTTGTATGCAATTTGTCTACATTGCTTAACAAACACACTTGTGAACTGGATAGCTTGAGAAGAACACTTGTATTTATTTAAAAACAATATTTCCATGTCATTTTTGAAGTTTAGCTTTAATCTATCTCAGGAATTACCAAAACATAGAGACCTCAGTAGCAACCTCTATGCCTAGAAAATGAGATTTTTTATCTACTGTAAAAGTGTGAAGTGCTGATATTGCCAGATGTAATCAAATCAAATCATTGAAAAAAGGAGAAAATAAATCTGCTACTTGTCTATACCACTTAGGTTCACTTAGGGCTGCGCACCATCCATATTACGGGTACGGCCATCAGTGTTATGGGTCAAACAGGTTGCCCACATAGACAGCCGTACTTTTTCTACTCAACCAACATTGCTAAACGGGACAGGATGGGTCTAAAATGGGTACCAACAGCCATCAACAGCTGTTGTCCTATGTAATTTAGTCAATAAAATGCCAGCAATATTTTGAATACAAGTTACAATAAAATAAATGTTCAGAAGTGAATATGAAGCACAGAAAAGACAAAAACAAAACAAAAACTAGTCATGCTGAGCACTGTGATGCTTAAGGATGAGTCAGCGCTTTACCAACATGAGAACTCTAATGGTCTCAGGCTTAAGGCTGGCACGACAAAGTGAAATTGTGTCCCAACCACCTGAAAAGATACACTCAACTGCGACAGCAGATGCTAGAACCCAACCGATAATCCTAATGAATATACAGCATACACAAAGATAATTGCAGGACAAATACCTGGAATGGAGAAAATATTGCAGGCAAGACGATAAAGATTTGGAAACTGTGCACGCCGCTGGTGCCACCACTGAATAGGGTTACAGGTTTCAAAGTCTTCTTGTGGCATGTTCCAGAACTCAGTTAATTCATCAATAGCGGCACGCTTTTGGTGGTACCTCGCAGTATAATTCTTCTGTGGAGAACTGTTGGGATTTGATGCAGTTGACATAGGCTCTGAGGTCACAGAAAGTAAAGATGATGTTGGGGTGGAGGAAAGACAAGTGGAGTTGGATGAGTCTCGAGGCGAGTTATAGTTAGTGTCAAAGTGTAAACAGAGATTCAGTTTCGAAGACTTGAGCTACACAAGGAGAGTTGAGTCATTGGCAAAATCCTCTTGTAGAGCGTTGTAAGATATGCACAGGTCTAAGACTGAAATTGTTATGAGTACATGTAATGGCATATGAGAATTTATAACACTCACAAAACACCCAGAGATAATATGGTGATGTATCAATTTTATAGTAATAATCACTGAGTTTGCAGTGTGCGTCTGTAAGGCCCTGCTTGAGAGAAGGTGGGACAGAGTCAGGAAGATCACAAATGATTTCACAAAGCTCATCCTGGAGGCCACGAAACACAGCATGTGTTGTTGAAAGCATTGGTGTTCAGGTTGTGGACATCTGAGTTGTTGTGGCTCGGAAAGACTTCAACCAGGTAGCAAAGCATTTGATGAGTCGATGACCAGCGGGTTTTGACATTGAGGATAAGTATAAGATTTGGTTGCGAAGTGCCATTCTGAGAATTTGTGGTTTGAATTTGTCAGGCCCAACTCTCTCGACGCTGAGGAGTCGACCAAACTGAGCAAATGATTCTTTGAAGCTAAAATAAAATCCCAATGAGAAACGAACAACAATCCTTTTTAATGAAGATAACCTTTTGAACTGCCACCTTTACAAGATCAGTGGGTTCCGTGCCAATTGCTTCATTGTCCACCTCATCTTCAGCAGCTGTAGCATTGAGATTATGCCCATGGTCAACACTAACATTGACATCGTCTTGATAGTTGACATTTGAGCTCGCCTGTGTGGCTTCGGATTTCAACATAATACCTATTCCCTCAAGCAGCTGAACTGTAAATCAATAAGGTACCAGGAAAGTATGAGTCCAGGACATACCTTTATAGCTACAAGATGGATAGTATGTGGCATGCATCGCATATGTGCTGCAGAAGCAGAAGATTCGATACCTGCACCTTGACACCGGGACTCCAGAGCCTCCATCAATGTGTCATTATTACTAGCATTGTCCATCATTATAGCAATTATCTAGCAGGTTTTCAATCAATTAAGGCTAACGAATAATGAGATATTATTTGAACAAACCTTGTCCTGAATATCATAGGTCTCCAACATTGACCAGACAACAGCAGCCATGTTCTCTCCAGAGTGTTGCCCAATTAACTCTCAAAAGTCAATAAGGAGTTCCTCTAGAGTAAGCATGAGCAATAGTCAAATGAATAACTATCGGAAGACTCACCACACTCCCCTTCATTTGTGATGTAGTGTGTGACAATGGCCAAAAATGTGTAGCAGTTACTAGACGTCCAGGTGTCGAGCAAAAGACTAATCTTTCCCTCCAGAGCCTTAGACATAAAAAAAGTGAGTGAAGAACATGTTATGACCAAGAAACCGTACTACAAACATAGCCTTAATGTACTCAATATTCTCCTCACCAAGCTTCATTACCCGCCTTTGAATACCATCCCATTTGGGCAGTGTGAACTTACTAGTTCTCCCATAGCTCATAGCTGCAATAAACTCTGGCTTCTCAACTTCCTCAAAAGGTTGATCACAAGCGACCATCCATTCAATTAGAAGTTGCTCAAACTTCTCTTGATCCCAAGGTTCCTAAAAGTATCCATGAACATCCTTTGAGAAAGATATTGGATGTTACATACAGCTGCCTTTGCTTCCTGCTTCATGAACACCTCCTTGATACCTGAAGCCTGCTCCTTGATTATCTTGAGATACTCGGCTTGAAGTGAGTTGTTGAATGTCTTCTTTCCCGAAGCCATAAGTATCTCATCAGTGGTGGGAGTGTCACTCTCCTTCATGACGAGGTAGAGATTGTGCATTGCCTTGAAGTTTGTGTTGATATGTGCAATCATGGCTGGTTGAATATTACAGCCATTTGCAAAAAGGTTGGCAGTCGCCGATTTGGGCAATTTGAAAACAAACAAGATAAAACAGACCCTAAGCTAGGGTTTGCCCCTCCAGGAGCGTGATAGCTCATGGTTCAGGCATCATGCATTCGTAATGGGTACCAGAATTTGTTACAGTATATCCCTACAAATGTAATATTCTATTTGGAGCAGCTTCTATTGGGAAATGTCATTGCTCAGTAGTGCATCAGGAAAAAGGAGTTTGGTCCTAGAGAAACCTAGGTTGCTCTGGGTGTCTCTAGAGACTATAAAGACCTCAAAGATACAAAGACTCCCAGGCAGGCCTTGGAGAAAGGTCCCCTGGGTTCAAATTACCCAGAGCACTCCCAAAGCATTGTCAAAGCATCCCAGAGTATTCCCAGAGCATCTTCAGAGCATTCCTAGAGCATCTTCAGAGCATTCCTAGAGCATTCCCAGATCACTTCTAGAGCACTCTGAGCAGCTTAGGATATGACCTTTACACTTTATTTTACTTCATAGCATTTATAGAATAATAATAATAAATATTAGAATTCATACTATAGACATACAATATAAACTATATATGTATTTAACCTACTACTTCCTGAAAGATGCTAGTATACATTGCACTGGTGATTGAGGTGGTGAAGGGTGGTGGAAGAGGTGAAGGTGGCTTGTTTGCATCACAAAGTACTGTAAATAGACATAAGATGAGTTAAAATGTAAAGATAACAATAAAATTGCTTACAATAGGGTAGGGGGGAAGGGACAGTGTCCTCAACTAGGCAGACTCATAGACATAAGATGAGTTAAAGTGTGAAAAATAATAATAAAATTGCTTACAGTGTGTTACGAGGTGTTGCAGGGCTTTTGATAGGGCAGTGGCAGGTGGGGGAGGTGTTTTCAATGCTAGATGTGAGGTGACGTGGCAGAGAGGAGGGCGGTGGCAAACCGGGGGTGTCCTCGATGCTCAACGTCCAGTGACGTGGCAAAGCGGAGGGTGAAAGGACAGTGGCAGGCGGGTGAGGCATCCTTGATGCTCAACGTCAAGTGACGTGGCAGAGAGGAGGGCGGTGGCAGACCAGGGGAGATGTCCTCGACGCTTGACGTCGTGACATGGCAAGCGGAGGGTGCGAGGGTGATGGCAAATGGGGGTGTCCTCGACGCTCAACATCAAGTGACGTGGGCATGGGAGAGAGGAGGGCCGGAGCAGACCGGGAGAGGTGTTCTCGACGCTTGATGTTGAGTGACGTAGCAGAGTGGAGGGTGAGGGCAGTGGGAGGCGAGGCCGGTGTCCCTGTCGTTTGAGAGGCATTGAGAAGCATTTCCAAACCCTGCCCACATCTTTTGAGGGAGGGGCATGGGTGATGGAGGTGGGAGATGAAGGTGGTTGGACTTAGAAGAAATCGAACCAGAACAATGTTTGTGCAAACAGAATCACATGACTACATGTCACGTTTCTGCACATGACACAACTTGTCATTGATTCGCCTCAACTTGCAATGCCATCAGCAAACACCAGCCGCATCTGCCCCTCCCCTCTTCAGAGGGATGTGGGCATCAATCAACAGGGAGTTGGGGGTGGAGAAACGCGAGGGGGGACCCATGAAGTGGGAGGCCCAAGCAGTGCGTCCCGTTTTCTCCTGTTCCTTCTTCCTTCACCCGCCACTAATGCCTGTTACACCTAGGCTGCCACCACCACCACCACCCTTGCATCCAAATGTGAGCCAGAGGTGGTTCGTTTCAACACGATTTCCACCACCTTCACCTCCCTCATGTCCAAATGCGAGCCGGAGGAGGTTACTCAAGTCGTTTTGATGCGACTGCTACCACCACCACCTCCCTCACATCCAAATGCGAGCCAGAGGTGGTTCTTTTTGTTGTTTCGACATGACTCCCACCACCACCACCTCCCTCATGTCCAAATGCGAGCTGGAGGTGGTCATTTTCGTCGTTTCGACATGACTCCCACCACCTCCTCCCTCGTGTCCAAACGCGAGCCAGAGGTGGTTCTTTTCAGCAGTTTCGACATATCTCCCACCACCACCACCTCCCTTGCATTCAAACGCGAGCCGGAGGTGGTTATTTTCGGCATTTCAACTGTCTCCCACCACTACCACCTCCCTAGGCATCTGCCGCCGCCACCACATCATCACCACCTGCGAATCGATAATGGTGAAAATGGATAGAAGAGGGCGAGCAGGAAGGACACGAGGGAGAAGAAGGAGCAAGGGGCGACGACAACTTGCTCATCGTCATTCCCCACTCTTGTCAACGCCCCCCCCCTCTCATTTGTGAGGGGTTTTCTACTATAGCCTCATCGAAGGGGCGGTGTTCATACCACATGCCGCTCTATTCGATTTTTTTCTCTTTCTGTAGTCAATGATATGTATTTATGTTAATTTATGTTATATACTATAAAAAATTATAATTACTACACCTAGAGGCCACCCAGGATTCTTCCAAAGATGCCAGAGAGGCCCAGAGAATTCTTATTTTCCAAAAGAGGCCCAGGGAATTCTTATTCTTCCAAAGATACCCAAGGCTACCCCAAAGACCACCAGAGAGACTTGGGCAATTTGATTATTTCCAAAGACATCTAAAGCAACCTAGAGTGTCAAAGTTGCTTTGGGAAAGTTGAAATTACCTAGGTTGCTTTAGGACCAAAGGTGATTTTCCTGATGTGTCTGCCCCAGCAAGAACTGCTGTGCTACTGATCCCTGCTCAATGTCCTCAAATCATGCAGTTTTTGCATGGGTTTACATGGTAAATAATTTCTTTGAGACTTTACATACCTTACATTAGAAGTAATTATGTAGCATGGGGCTGTAGAGACCGTTCAGAAGGGCAAACCCTAGCTTAGGGTCTGTTTTGTCTTGTTTGTTTTCAAATTGCCCAAATCAGTGACTGCCAACCTTTTTGCAAATGGCTGTAAAATTGGGGAAACACAACAGTAAAGAAACTTACTGTGGAGATTATGATTGCTCGCTTTCATGATGGTAAAAATCTTGTGAGTACCATGAAGGCACCGATAATGTGAATCACCTGGATTTCCTGGATTTCCTTCACCATTCACTTCCCATGGTTCATAGAAATGATAGATAGGGTTGCGCTTGATGCTCTTCTGGGGAAAACGTGAGATTTTTTGAATAAAAAAAAGTTGAACCACCCTACCTTTGATTTTGTTGGCAGTGAGGTCGACGTAGTGGATGGTGTGGCAGGAAGCGTGCTAAAGTCCGCATCTTCATCGGCCTTACACTGACGCTTTTTTGGATGTGCAGGCTGCTTCCCAGCTGCCTTCAAAGTTCGCTTCTGGCCTGCAGGGATGGTTTTCGATGGCAAAGAGTTGGCCAGCTATGATTAAGAGAGATCATGAGACTGCAATATTAATAAAAAATCTGGAGTTACCTCTATGTTCAAAATTTCAACATCATCAGTCTCACCACCCTCATCGGTTACAGAGCCACTTTCACTTGATGAACCAAAGTATTCGGGATCACCTTCCAGGTCGGGATCAACCACCTTGCCTTTGCCCTTTGCCGTTCGCTTTCGCTGCTTTTTCTTTTGCTCACCGTCGGAAGTCTGCCCCTCAGCTTCCAGGATTTCGTTCATGTGAGAGGTATTTCGAAATCGTCCAGTAGTACCTAGCATTTGAATAAGATGTTAGGAAAAAAACCAGCAAAAAATTTAGAGATAAATGTATGACTTCCTGAGGCAATAGGTACTGTATCATTCTTATTATGATACCACATGATATCCCTGGCATTTTTCAACTTCCCATTTTCATTGACTGCTTCTCTGGCCTCTAAAGGTGTATATGAAATGAGTATCATGAAAAGAATGCAAGACACTTGTGAGTCATACCTGATCCACCAAGCAATGGACAGTTAATGAAGAAATGAGTAAGCGGTCCAGCCAGAAGGTCACACATTGTGTCCGAATGCTTTAGGCGAACTCGACGCAAACCACTCATTGAAAGGTAAGGGAATAAATCATGGCGTCGTGGAAAGACCACACGACACACCAAGATGATCTCAACCTCAAAAATACTACTATCAGGAGAAACCACTGCAACTGCGTAAGCCGTAATATTTTGATTACATTTAAATGAAATTCTTATGTAGTGGGATTGTGGGGCCAGAGGGCGGCACCACAAATATGGTGAAGACCTGTTGTTCCTTTACAAGGCACCTCAATTGATCAACGCGCATGTGTGAAATATGGCTCCGATGGTATCAAAACTGACATAGTAGCCCCTTGGAAACGTGGGGCAAGGATAGGACTTTGGGAAATAAAAAAGTAACTAATTTAATAATGTCAGTAAAATATTCTCGTGAAGCTAACAGTAAAACTCACCCCATATGACCAGGAGGACCATAAAATAGGCTGTGATTGCTGTTGCACCAAGCGGTGAGGTCTTCACCAACACAAAGCATTCTTGCAAAAGATTTGGACTGAAGATAGTGGCTGAGAAGATGAAAGCAGCAAGGAAAAGAATAGGTGAGAGGATAAAGATGAAGAACACGGTCAAGAACCATGTCAAAGTGCTTGATCTGACAGACTCAGTTGATGAGGGGCGCAAACCTGGCCTAACATCACGCTGGACAGGTTGGCGGGTTTGCGCATATGCCTTCAAAGCTGCAAAGATGTCTAATTGTGGGGTATTTGTCAATCATGGGCCTGTTAAAATTAAAAGGTAAGAAATCACCCGTTTCCATGTAATAGAGCCGAAAATCAGCATCTCCCATTACATTTAAACTTGAGGTGGTTGAAAATTGAGCTGGCAAATACAAGCAACGAAAACACACCTTTTAAGCTATGCCATGCGTCATGCTGGGTCGGTTTAGGGGTCGTAAAACGGACTTGAAAGCTCGTGATAACCTATATTGCATTGATACCAGCCATGTGAGTGATTTCCATTGGAAATTGGCGACTCGGATATGTACCATTAGGTACTGTTAGGTATGAATGACAAGCATGCAAAATGACTGCATCGGATGATCCTATGCAGCCATCGCGAGTTATATTGCATTGATACTGGCCATGTGAGTGATTTCCATTGGAAATTGGTGACTTGGATAGGAGACAGCAGGCGGGGTTCAACAGAATGTCAGGGATTCATTGGGGAATGTACTGTATGTACTGTTAGGTACGAACGACAAGCGTGCACAATGACTGCATTGGATGATCCTATGCAGCCATCGCGAGTTGGCAAGCATTGGGCAGTGTTGAAACCTGAGTTGAAGTTTGCAATGCTTGATAAGCAGAGTTTGAATACGCATCCACCTGTATATGCTACCTACATATATCATATACTGGATATTGCCCAATAACAAGATATATCCAGTGTCAGTTGCCCACCACCCAAATTTTAGTCACATGCTCTATGGCTGCTAGGGTTGGGTGGGGTTAGTTAGTAGAGGCGGGATAGGGTATTTAAAATTATTTTTGATGCCGTGGATGCCAAATGGGAGGGTGGGGCGTGCAGGGGGTAATTCTGGTAGGGTGGGGTATGTGAACATCACCAGAATTGATGCTGGGGGCGCTTATTCACTGTTGGGTGCATTTGGCAGGGGTTTCGGGTGGGGAAAAAGCATATTCGGGGTCTAGTATAATAATAATAATTTATCCCACCCTTTCCCCG
>Ga0307513_10011188_pt1 | contig 11169 bp, 6 predicted proteins | sample 15_EM_MG_FD_202174 | JGI IMG/M metagenome (GOLD analysis project Ga0307513, IMG submission 202174) | Populus trichocarpa ectomycorrhiza microbial communities from riparian zone in the Pacific Northwest, United States - 15_EM | ecosystem: Host-associated > Plants > Roots > Unclassified | place... | reverse complement strand
ATGCCTCCGGGCCTGCTTCGTCCCTGTCTTGCTTTGTTCTTTTGTCGGGTCATGTGTATATTTCACAAAATTTCTTTCACATTAGTTAAATACAAGGGTATACATTTATTTCTATGGAACCGAGGCCGTTTCAGTGGCTTTCACATACATTTAGGCAGGTATACATTTAGGCATGTATACATATAGGCAAGTTCCACTGTACGTATCTTTAGAAATTGGAATGTTTTGATCTCTTTCTCGACCTTGTATCTTAATGTGACGTCTGAATACATTGGGACCCTTTTGATTGAAAGAGTGTATAGATTGAACGTGCGATAGGTAAGACGGTGGAGGTCAAGTGGTGAGATCGAATTGTTGGTACAGAAGGACAAAGCGCCAGGGTTATATTGGAGCAAAAAAGTTACGTAATGGAAATGTGAATAGTATAACCAAGCCCTTACAGAAATAGAGGAGATTGTGTTAGATGGCCATAGGTGATGAAGTGAGAAGAAGAAGAGACTGCAACCAATACAACAACTATAGGCACAGAGTAGAAATGAAGAATGTTTAGGGAGGTGAAGTGTTGAAAATTTGGGTCCAAGAGCTTCCAAAGGTAAACTCCTCAAATTGAAGAGACACCGACCGGACAGGAGATGTGAGAGGGATTGTGAGGAGAGCAGGTGAATGGAGGCCTGCACGACAGTCCCGGGGTACCCAATAGAGTAAGCGACCTTTGAAGTCTCTGACCCAACCCACTGCGTCTGGCCGGGTAAATTGGATACGGTTGGGTGAAGATGAGTCCCACAAGTGGATAGCGCTATCACTGGATGCGGGGACCACATGCTGCCCATCGGGAGAGTAGGCAACTGACTCCACTTTGTGAGTGTGTCCCTCGAGAGGCTTGCCAACTGCATCGCCAGTCTCGGAATTCCAGATTCGAATTGTGTTGTCACAGGATCCAGAGACAATGTGCCTCCCATCTGGAGAGTAAGCAACTGACACCACCAAGTTAGTGTGCCCCTCGAGCGGCTTGCTGACTGGATCGCCAGTCTCGGCATTCCAGATTCGAATTGTGTTGTCATAGGATCCAGAGACGATGTGCCGCCCATCGGGGGAGTAAGCAACTGACGCCACCCAGTCAGTGTGTCCCTTGTGAGGCCCGCCTACTGGATCGCCAGTCTCGGCATTCCAGATTTGAATTGTGTGGTCATAGGATCCAGAGACGATGTGCCACCCATCGGGAGAGTAAGCAACTGACGCTACCACCAAAGTATGCCCCTTGAGAGGCTTGCCGACTGCATTGCCAGTCTCGGCATTCCAGATTCGAATTGTGTTGTCACAGGATCCAGAGGCGATGTGCCTCCCATCGGGAGAGTAAGCAACTGACACCACCAAGTTAGTGTGCCCCTCGAGAGGCTTCACGACTGCACCGCCAGTCTCGGCATTGCAGATTCGAATTGTCTGGTCATCGGATCCAGAGACGATGTGCCGCCCATTGGGAGAGTAAGCAACTGACCGCACCCAGTCAGTGTGCCCCTCGAGAGGCTTGCCGACTGCATTTCCAGTCTCGGCATTGCAGATTCGAATGGTGTGGTCATAGGATCCAGAGACAATGTGCTGCCCATCGGGAGAGTAAGCAACTGACACCACCAAGTTAGTGTGCCCCTCGAGAGGCTTGCCGACTGCATCGCCAGTCTCGGCATTCCAGATTCGAATTGTGTTGTCATGGGATCCGGAAACGATGTGCCGCCCATCGGGAGAACAAGCAACTGACACCACCCAGCCGGTATGCTCCTCAAGAGGCCTCCCGACTGCATCGCCAGTCTCGGCATTCCAGATTCGAATTGTATTGTCATAGGATCCAGAGATGATGTGCCGCCCATCGGGGGAGTAAGCAACTGACGCCACCCAATGAGTATGCCCTTCGAGAGGCTTGCCGACTGGATCGCCAGTCTCGGCATTCCAGATTCGAATTGTCCTGTCATAGGATCCAGAGACGATGTACCGTCCATCAGGAGAGTAAGCAACTGACTCCACCAAGTTAGTGTGACCCCCGAGAGGCTTCCCGACTGTATTGCCGGTCTCGGCGTTCCAGATTCGAATTGTGTTGTCATAGGATCCAGAGACAATGTGCCGCCCATCGGGGGAGTAAGCAACTGATGCTACCACCTCAGTGTGCCCCTCGAGAGGCTTGCCGACTGCATTTCCAGTCTCGGCATTCCAGATTCGAATTGTTTTATCATGGGATCCAGAGACGATGTGCCGCCCACCGGGGGAGTAAGCAACTGACACCACCCAGTTAGTGTGCCCCTTAAGAGGCTTACCGACTGCATCGCCAGTCTTGGCATTCCAGATTCGAATTGTGTTGTCACCGGATCCAGAGACGATGTGCCGCCCATCGGGAGAGTAAGCAACTGACACCACGGACCCAGTGTGCCCCTTGAGAGGCTTACCGACTGGATCACCAGTCTCGGCATTCCAGATTCGAGTTGTGTTGTCATAGGATCCAGAGACGATGTGCAGCCCATCGGGAGAGTAAGCAACTGACCCCACCCAGCTAGTGTGCCCCTCGAGAGGCTTGCCGACTGCATCGCCAGTCTCAGCATCCCAGATACGAATTGTCAAGTCTGAGGATCCAGTGACAATGTAGCACCCATTGGGAGAATAACTAAGACAAAGGACAGCACCGCTGTGTCCAATCCATTCCAATGGTGGCGCTGGCCATGACGACAATTTCCTGCTTTGCGCCTTGATGCCTTTAGTGAACTGCGTGCTGAAGGTGATCGATAAAGGTGACTTGGAAGGCATGAATGGTCTTGTTGAAATATAGGTGTGTGGAGCACTGATAGAGATGGGTGTGCGGAAGGCGGTCATGAAGCGACGAACATCCTGAATTCTTTCCAAAAGGCTCAAATAGCCACTCTATATTCAGTTAGAATCACATTTGAATGCCTGTGAGAGCAACCTGGAGCTGTGCTCACCTTGACCAAGGTCGATGTCACTCTTCGAAGGCTTGGAACCCCAATTCCCAACATTCCCATAAGGCTCAATACTTCAATCCAATATAATACACACGGTCCTTCGAAGAATTTCCTCAAACTTTCCCACATGCACCAATCGCCAGTGTCGGGAGTGGAGCAAAGATGATTTGACCAATGCAGAGAACAATACTGCAAAGCGTCCGGAATGTTATCTTTGATTCGCGTTGAGAGGTCTTTCACTTCAGCATTGGCAAGCTGGGAATCTTCGAGCTTGCAAATATTGAATCGGAGCTGTTCAAGCATTTTCTCAAGGCAAGTGATACTCAGGTTTACATTTGTGTCTTGGAGGTTGACCTGATAGTCGCTTTCATAGTCGAAAAAGAATTCCGAAATGGACAAATGCCGGACACGAATCCCTCCATTAGCCCCTTCATCTCGATATAGCAGAGAGCTGAGCTCATCGATCCACTGTTTCACCAGATCGTCTCTCACTCCCGCCAGCTCTGCAATTGTCTTGTTGCACAGTGGACAGTAGGGCCCCATTACAAGAAGTATTCCAATCACCTGCCGAAATTCAGCATTGCTATGCACTTTCCGTGCGCCCACGATACTGGAGTAAAGGTTGTGAAGAGACGTCAATCCAGGTTCAGCTGAGTCTTGCAAGGTCACCCTCAACAGCTCAGTGTGGTCATAGCAATCCTCAAGGGCACTTGCAAGAGTCTTGATAAAGATGAATAGACCTGCTGCCCGGGAGATTACTTTATCGAAGAGCAATGGTTCTGGCCAACGAGATTCGAGGCACCGGATTTCAGCCACCTCACTGAATCTTTTTTCAGCGAAGACTCGTAGGTCCGAGGTGGCATCTTTATCTGCCGTCAAATTATATTGCAAATACGGCAACTGGGTGGGGCCATCAAAGAAACGTTGGATATCGACTTTGGGTCTACTGGTGATGATAACCTTGAGCCATGAAATGTGTGCGGCGGCGGAGGTCAGGGCATTTAGGATGTCTCGACAACTCTGAGTGCTACCACACTCATCAAGTGTGTCAATGACAAGGGTGAGAGTTCCTATTGGGGGGCGAGAAGGTTTACGGATGAGTTCAAGGAAGAGAGTATGCTTCATTGACTCTTGTGTCAAGTTTGGGTGTTCATGAAGATGTTCTGTGGTAAGGCTTCGAAAAAGGGGGAAGACTGCCGCAAGATTGTGGATGAGAGTCGGAAGGATGTTTCTGGGCTTGCTCAAATTCTCGTCATCCCTCCGGCAGAAAAACGCTCCAGCCAGCTGCCCGTGTTTGTCAAGACTTGCGCAGATCGAATGAGCTAGCGATGTTTTGCCAATACCAGGTAAGCCGTAGATCCAGTATGTATTGCCATGGAGAACAACACCCTGCCCTGATACACTGGCCACCCAGTCCGTGATTTCCTTAAGTGCCTTCCATACAGCAGCGGTTTTGGTGATAGCCAGTCCTCACAGGTTGAAGTCGCAGTTTCAAAAGCTCTTGATCCTCTCGCGCTTGCGCTCTTTGGTCTATGAAAAGATACTGAGAATGTGCTGCTGCCAGGTTGACACAATGAGTGCTTACCACTCCTTTTGGCTAAGCAGAGAGTTTCGACATCCACTGCACGCATGAAGTCTTCGATGGCCTTGGTCAACTCTCCGTCTACTTCTTCGATCATCTTCCGGTACGGTGGCCCATCCACCGTCCTCGCTGTACTCATCAGCGTTTGCCAAATCCAGAACATAGGCACCCACAATGTTTGACGTAGTCACACGACACTTGCGCGACCTTGTGCATCACTTCAAACATTCGTGGCATGATCTTCTCCAAGAGATCCTTTTTTTTTTTTTTTTTTGGGCTGTGCGTGGAGTGCTGCAGCCGGGTAGCTACAAACCCGAAGGCAAGACATGGCCCGACAGCCGTCCCAACTCGTGGATGAATAACCACGGTTCGCTAGAACTCTCACGCCTAGGATCGCGGATGAAGCTGAGTAAAGCCGCCATTGTGGATGAGCACAGAGAATACACCGAAAGGCAGGGCTACTGCGCGCTCTGGTTCAGACTCCCGGCAGTGTGGGGTTCCAGGCCGACTAGGTCGATGTGCCTACCCACTAAACACCCGGGGCACCACTAACCCGACATAGGCATGTCATCCCTCAGAAAGCTTCACAGGGAACGCCATACCAGGTCGCGCCAATACGAATCTTAACGTCCTCGTTAGTACCGGAGCAGGCAAACAGAGTCCTGTCAGTACAGGTTTAAGGACACGGTCAGGGGGGGAGAAGTCAGTGGACTGGGGCAAGATCCCAGAAGGGCCCGGCCCAGCAGGGCTGGGACGCCGCCGCACGGCTTGGCCTCAGAGGACTCGCCGCCGGAGCGCGGAGGCCAGATACCCGATGCCGTCGTCAGGGCGCCAGGACCAGTCGAACTACCTGGGGTGAAAGGGTCCCCAGTGCCTAAAGGTACAAGACCATCCCCTGGGCGGGGCCATGACAGCCCGGGCACCAGTTAGGGGCGCCTCACACTACCAGGTTTGCTAGGCCGCAGCAAGACACATCCAAGGTTGCACCGGGCAGGCGACACACCGGAACGGCAGGGGCGCGGAGGCCAGGGACGCGGGGAGAAAAGACGCCAACAAGGGACGCAAGGAGGGAGGGGGATAGGGTCAGCAGAGATGGGGCTAGTGAGCGACGCGGGGCGGCCAGCCAGCGGCAAACGGCGCGGGGGCGCTAGGTCTCAGCAAATGACGCGAGAAGGGCGTCAGTGTGCAAGGCCGGGATGAAACGGTAAGTATCGTCATGGATCTCCTTGGTCCACTGTTTCCAGACAAACCACAGGAAAGAGCCCAAGGCCCACTCCCGCTGTGCCTGGGACTTGCCAAGGCAGCGGCAGAGCTTGAGGTCGTTAGTGGGATCGCTATCCAGGGAGCGGAGGGCCAGGAGGGGGTACCAGAAGGGGCGGGGCCAGGACAGGGGCGAGGTGGAAGGCTCGGGGTCAGGGTGGAGGGCGGGAGAGGTCGTAGGAGGGGCAAGAGTGCCACACATGGTCCAACGACAAGGTGGCGCCGCAACGGCAAGTCTGACCAAGCGCCAGCTTGCTGTGCCAGGAGTCGCCGATGGGGAGGCTGGAGGAGACATGCTTGTAAAGCAGCTCGCGGAGGCCGACCAGAACATTAACACGCCAGAGGAGGGGGACATGAGTAACGGGATCCAGGTCAGCAAGGAAGTGCAGGGCCATCCAAGACGACCACGAGGAGAAGAAAGGCGCAAACTTGGGGTTAGCGAAGGGGGGGGGTGAGGAGGAGACAACAATGTCAGTGAGGAAAGCCAGTGACTGGCAGTTCAAGACCGGGCCGCTGTCGACCCAGCCAGGGGGGGCAGAGATGCCAGTGACGTCCAGGACAGGGGAGCTGTGCTGGAGCGCTTGCTTGGCAAGGAGGTCAACCAGATTGTTCATGTAGTCATTAGCGTGGGCCGTAACCTTGGAGAACTGAAGGCGGCTGGAGTGAGAGCGCAGCTCGAAGAGCAGAGCCTGGAAGAGCGGCTTGAGAGAGCCGAGGGAGAAGGCGCCGTAGCGCATATGGACGCCCAAGGCCGGGATAATGAAGCTGAGGGCGGCGCAATCGTTAGTACAAGAGGAGAAGAGCGGGGCGTCGAGCCACCCGTCACGCTCCATGGCAAGGAGGCCGCCACGGACGAGGCCAAGTATGTAAGTGGAGTCAGTGTGTAAGTGCAGGGCGCAGTCAGGCCAGGCCCGAAGGGCCAGCAGGATGGCACAGAGCTTGGCGACGTTGTTGGACAGCAGGGGGCCGGCGAGGCGGCAAAGCTGGGAACAACCGCACAGGGAAGCCCAGGCGGAGCCGGCAGTGCAGGAGGGGTGGCCATTGTTGAGGGCAGAGCCGTCAGTCCAAACGAGCTGCCAGTCGGCAGGGACGCGGCGGGGGTGGGAGAGGGAGACCAGGGGAGCGGCTCGGTACCTCTGGAAGAAACGCTGGTTAGCTAGGAAGTTGCCAGCCCGATCAGGGTGGGCGAGGAGGGACTGGTTGGAATTGAGCAGGCGGGCACAGCCATATGCGTTGCGCATGGCAGGCCATACCCGGACGGAACTGTGCAGCAGGGAGGTGTCGGGCCACCACTTGCTACTGCGCCAGCAGGTGAGCAACAGAGACTTGAGTAAGGCCAGGCAGGTAGTGGCCAGGGACTGAGCGGACACGCGCGGAGCGGAGCGGACGTCAGAGGGGTCAGAGTCAGAGGAGTCAGAGGCAGGGTCCTGGCAGGAAATGCGGGCGTGGGCGTAGAGGTCAGATGCCGTCTTGGCTGCGCTGCCGAGAAGGCCGCGCTGGCGGAAGGGCATTGGGTCAGTGTCAGCATGGGTCAGCTTGGTGCCAGGCCACATCAAGTGGCCGACGGTGGTCACATGATGACGCACGAGGTCGTCAGAGAAACGGTTAGCACGGAGGGGGACGGCAGGGTGGTAAGTGGACAGCATATCCAGGCGGGCCGCCAAGGACGGGAACACGCACGAGACGTCGTAACGCAGGACTCGGCAGGAGATGTAAGCATGCCATAGACGAGGCTCCAGGCTGGACAGCCGGACCACGCTACGCTGGAGGAGGGGGTTCAGGTTAGTGCCCGGCTGCTTGCCAGGCTTGGAAGAGGCGCAGGAGAGGTCAGCACGGGCCCAGGCTTTCCACGGGAGGTCAAAGGGCGCGGAGATGAGATTGCCTATGAATTTAGCGTCATAGGCGAGCTTACGCTCCCTGAGGGAGGGGCAATTGAGCCTGCCTCGGGAGAGGGGCACAGAGAGAAATGAGTAAGGCATATGTGAGTACGGGCCGCGGACGAAGCGGCAGACTGTGTTGTTAATCTTGGCGAGCATGGGGGCGGGGATGCCATTGCAGTCGAGAAGGTAGTAGCACCGGGAGAGAAGGAGGGCCTTCGCTAGGAGTGCGCGGTTGAGGAGGGAAGCGCCGATGGCGTTCCACTGGCGAACGATCTTCTTGATGTGGGAATAGATTTGAACCCACTGGTCAGACGCGCAGTCCGGGCTGCCGATCCAGGCGCCCAGGATGCGGAGGGGGAGGCCGCGAGGGAGGACGAAACCCCCCTCGAAGCAGGCGAGGATGTCAGTATGAGACACGTCGTGGTGCTCGGGTGGGCCAACGATGAGAATGTCAGTCTTCTCCAAGTTGAACTTGCTGCCGAGTGTCGGAGGTGGAGTCCATAGTGGACTTGATGAGGGCGAGGTCCTCCATGGGGGAGAGGAAGAGGTTCATGTCATCCGCATACTGGATGAGCTTCACGGGGGGAAGGCCAAGAAGGGAGATGCCGGAGATGGCGCGTCGGAGGCGCATCCCCATCGGTTCTATACTGAAGTTGTACAGGAGGCACGAGAGGGGGTCACCCTGGCGCACACCCCGACGGAGGGAGAAGAAGCCGCTGTACCCGCCGTTAATGAGGACATGGGTACGGCAGTTAGTGAGGACGTCTCGAATCATGCCGAGAAGGTCAACAGGCAGGCCCATGGCGTGCATGGAGCGGAGGAGGAGACATGCGTCAATGCGGTCGTAAGCTTTCGCCTGGTCCAGGCTAACGATGTAGCCGGGGGTGCCAGACATGTTAGAGAGGTGAGCGACCTCCGAGCACAGGCGAGTGTGCTCAGTGATGTAACGGAGGGGCACAAAGCCCTTCTGGTCAGGATGGAGCTTGGACATAGCCCAAGGGGCAAGGCACGCGTTAACGAGGTTAGTGAAGATCTTACAATCGGTATTCATAGAAGAAATGGGGCGGTAGTTAGCCACCAGGGTAGGGTCGCCCTTCTTATAGAAGAGGCTCAGGTTAGCGTCCTTGAAGCCAAGGCGGTCAGTGCCAAAGAGGCGGAGGTCGTCCGAGAGGAGCCTGAAGGAGGCCCAGAAAGAGGGCATGTCGGGGCCCAGGGAGCGGCGGTTCTTCACGTCTATACGGGAGGCGAGCGCCTTCCAGAATGAGTACGGGATACCGTCCGGGCCAGGCGCGGAGTTCAGCATCTTGGGGCGGAGGGCCTCAACCTCCTCCAGGGAGAAGGGCCCAGAGCGCTGGTTGGACAGTGGGGGGGCGGGGACGCCACCGTAGCAGTCGGCAACTTCCCGGACAAGGACGTCCTGGGAAGAAAGCCTGTCAGCGGAGTCAGGGAGGGGGGTGTGCAGGGCATGGTAATATTCACAAGCAATAACCACCATGTCCCGGAGGCAGGTGGAGGCAGGGTCAGCAGCAGAGCGGCGGAGGCCTTCCACGGAGATGGAGGCGTGACTGCCGCGCTTGTCAGCCTCCTTGTTAGAGGAGAGCTTGAACCAGGCGGAGGAGTGAGTGCGAGCCATGTTGCAGTACTTCTTGAGGACGGCCTTGCACACGCAGTCAGCGCGCATAGAAATGTAGGTAGCGACAGCAAGGTCAGGGGCAGGCAGGGGAGCGGGGGCAGGGGGCTCAGACGTGGAGCGAAGCAAGGCAGCCGGAGAGTCAGCAGAGGAGGAGGAGCTACGCCAGGGAGGGAGCAGCGGACGCAGCGCGGAAGGCCAGCGACTGTGTCGAGGCAGGGCGGAGCGGGGGGTGGGCGAGGGGGGTGCTGCAACAGCGGAACGCCAGCCACGGGCGCAGACGCAAGGACACGCTGGGGGGCTAAGGGAGAAGCCATGATGCTGAATGGCGTCAGTAAGGTCATGCTCGGGGACCAGGTCCCCACGGAGGAGAGCTTTCCAGTTTTTAGTGCGGGACGTGTTAGTGGCCTTCTTGGCCTGGATGCCGAGGGCCAAAACAACGGACTTGAAAGAGGACCAGGAGGCCAGGGACACGCCGGAAACGAGCAAGTGCTCATACGCGGTCAGTACGGCCGGCCAGAAGGGCGAGTGCCCGTCGAGCACCAGCAGGCCAGGGAGGCGGGGGGCCGGCTTGGCAAGCTCGACCCTAGGGTTAGTGATGTGGACCGGAGCCCAAACTAAAGAATGGTCAGACCACAGGGTGGGGACAGTGACAGGCCTGCCGGCCACACAGATGCCTCTGGGGGCATAGATGCGATTGAGGCGGGCGGAGAAGGAGGATGCACGGTGACGGAAAGAAATGCCGCGCGGGAAGGCCACGGGCCCGGCCACGTCAACGGCGCAGCAGAGGGCAGTAAGGTCAGTGAACAGGCGAAGGCGCCGCCGGAAAATGCTATCCAGGGCCTTCTGGGGGCAACGGTCGGCAGGATGCTCAACCATGTTCCAGTCGCCGAGGGCCACGCAACCCTTCCAGGTGTTAGCAGGGAGGGTCGCGATGAAAGAGGAGAGCCGGAGTACAAGTTCCTGGTAGAAGCCAACGAGGCGCGAAGAGTCAGCATAGACGCAGAGCACCCAGACAGACTCGGTGCTCTTGCCATGGTAAAGGTTAGCAAGGAGGGCGTGGCCAGGGACGAGGAGGTGCTGGGAGGGGCATGACCAGGAGCTGCCAGAGGGGGTGAGCAGGGCGACACCGGCCGCAAGGCAGGAGGTGCCAGAGTGAGCGAGGACACAGGAGCGGTGAGAGGCAGGGGGGCCCGACTCGTCACAGTGAGTCTCCTGTAAAGCGAGGATGTCAAGTTTCTCAAGAGCCATAAGGTCATCAGCGAACGGGAAGGTAGGCTGAAGGCTGGAGCCAGTGTGGGTCGTGCAACCGAGCATGTTCCAGGTACCAAAGTTAAAGGTACGACGTTTGAGTTGGGGGGGGGCCCATTCAAGGAGCGACCCCAAGTCCTCTTTGGGCCAGCGGACCGAGCGGACAGAGAGTCGGGAGAGAACAGACTGCATCGTCGGCGCGCTGTTGGGGCACCAGGCGCGCCGGGAGACACCTGGTGGAGGGAGGTTTCGCGTAGATGGCTGCCGGAAGCACCGACAGCTCCCATGCCTGCCGGGGGAGTACCCGCTGCCCTCCCGCCGTCGCCGTCATGCCCCTTACGATTATCAGGGGTCACAACAGCCCGTGCGGGACGTGAGGTCATGAGTTTGTAATTCATTTGGTGCGATACACCAAGTGGAGGAGCGAGGCTCAACTCTGGGGGAGGATTGCTGTTATGGAACAGGTTCTCAATGATTCACGATCGTATTTATATGCCTTGATGTACACTCAATTTTATGGTATTTATCATCATGAGCATTATTGGTAACATGCTACGATTGATAAGTGCCATAAATCATCCGCACTCACCAGGATTCGAACCTCGA
>Ga0307513_10011187_pt1 | contig 11170 bp, 4 predicted proteins | sample 15_EM_MG_FD_202174 | JGI IMG/M metagenome (GOLD analysis project Ga0307513, IMG submission 202174) | Populus trichocarpa ectomycorrhiza microbial communities from riparian zone in the Pacific Northwest, United States - 15_EM | ecosystem: Host-associated > Plants > Roots > Unclassified | place... | reverse complement strand
AATTATATGGAGCAGCGAAGGAGATGAACTCGGACGTTCTCAAGAATTGTTTTCACAAGGACTTTCGCCGCGTGATCTACCCACTCTCTCTCGGCCAGCCGGCGCAAACCAAAGAAGAGTGCATTAGATTTACCGCGGGAATTATGAGCTTTGCCACTGCATTTGATGTAGGCGATACCACCTGCTACTCAACCTCCTCATATCCGGCTGAATCTCCTTTGCAGGTTACCGCCCATTCTTTCACAGACGCTCCGGGAAAGGTTATAGTTCACGTTCGTATTCCAATCCTTTCAGGTTATATCCAGCCCGCACATACCTAATGCCTACCCATAGACCACCACCGAGGTGAAGAACACACTCGGAAAGAACATGATCTGCGAATCCATGTACACTATCCACATCGTTACCGACGAAGACGGAAGCCTGAAAATCAAGCAAGTTGATGAGTTCAACGACTCCAAAGTCTTTGTGGAGATGAACCAGGCAATGGTGGCGGCGATTGCGACAACGGAGGTGAAAGGCATCAATATCCAGGTCTAGTGCTCTTCATGTGCTGATTGATGGCGGGACATGAAATAGTGTACACTCTCCTGACAAAGTGGGTGCCTTGAATGTACAATAACCAACAGATTATGCGAGCTATATGTACTTCTTCCTTGGGTGAGGCTCGGTTCTATAGCCCCAGACCGTTGAGGGGTCAAGGATCATCGAATAAATAATTTGAAGACCAAGTGTACTCCGGAATATATTGGAACGAGAAATGTAGAATCCTAAGTTGTCTATTTGGCTACAAAAGGCACCACGCTATCGCAATACAAGGACAAAATATATGAAACAAGACAATTCGAATGATATTGCATGGGGTGACTATGCTATGCTACACATTGGTGCGGTGTCCTAGTAATATGACCTTCGGGGCTCGATGCACGTCGGGTACCTGTTGTGAGAAGAGAGAAGCCAATCCTTCGTCCCCAGCTAACGAAAGGAGGAATTATAACCTCTTTCCCTCTAGTACAGCATGCACACGATCCAGGATGTCACCCAGCCCACTTTTCCCTTCCGCTCAAACCGAAGGCGGATATACTACCTCAACCCCTCACGCACCCTTCTATCCCTTCACTTGCCTCCTTCATCTTCTGCCGCAGCTCTTTTGCGCATGACCCAGAGAGTTATGCTGCAACGCCCGCCCCGGTAAACCTGGTCGCATTCTGCTCGAGCGCCTCGCGAACCTCGGCCACCCGGCCCAAGTACGGCCTGGATTGCTCGAGTGTGTTGTCCACGCGTCACTTGCGGACCCCTTGGGTCTGGTCAAGTCGCTTGCTTACGAAAAGGGCATCAATGGACCCCTCATGAGTGCCCCCTTCACCTACAGCAGCGATGCCATCACCGTTTATGAGGGAAAAGGGGCGGTACACACCAGCTTCGCAGCAGCCTCTCAGTCTCAGGCCATGCGTCTCCGCGAGCTGTCTGGGCTGCTCATACCTCACAACCAATCTTCTCCCCCACCTCGTGGTACCTCTCCAGCATCGGCAGCACGACGTCTCCTTCCCCAGCGTGAGTAACGCTTTCAGTGACCGACCTAGCCCTTGGACGACCTCAATCGCCGCCTGCGCATCTACCTCATAGGGCTACCATTCTTCTTCACGATGCCCTGGATCTCCTCGTACACATTGGTCGCAATCCGATCCGCTCCCTGATGTGCGTTTCCGTGATGTGGAATTCCGAGTCGACATATATTTCCGCGACAACGCGGGGCTTGCGTAGCGTTCTTGAGGAGTTCTTCGTTCACGGTCGGAGTGACATGCGTATGTATTGGTGTCCGGTAGGTCGTCGCGGCTTGAATAATCTGTGTTGTGCCGAAGACAGGTCTTGTGGGTACTCGTAGCGGACGGGCACATGCATACCTGGGGAAAAGAAGCGTACTGCGTAAAGTCTGAGGTGGTGAGAAAGATTTGGAGTAGAGGGGGCTGATCCGACTTACCTCCGAGCATGTCACGCACCTACACAATACGACACGTGCCGACACGAAGTACTCGTGTAGATGCGCGGAGAATAATGGTCAGGTGGTGAGGTTTAAAGGATGCAGTGACTGCCGTCACCGATGAATGGTCTAGTCTGTCTCCCGTAAGTGCCTATAAGGTAGGAAGTGCAATTTCACGACATCTCCATCCTCTTGCCCCCCGACAGTATGTCGTTCATGCACGCTAACACGCCATCATCTTCCGGACTACGCTACACCTACATGCACAACCTTGCACGTTCGCTTATACTGTATATGGATCACCGCTACCCTCTTCATTTCCCTAACTGGCTCCTCCGTTGAGCACTGGCCATAGTATTTACGGGCTGGCTGGCTGGAGAAGGACGATTGCTTCGAAATATCAACGGAGTTTGCAAGCGTGTTCTTTGGACGACCTCTGGGATCACGCAAAAGAATATGGCCTCAAGGACGTCTACCTCGTTCAGTTTCATGTGTTGAGAATCGCTTCTAATGGTTTCAACCTCGTCAAAGATGAGATGCTGAAGTATATCACGAGAATTTAGACGCGTGAAATAGGGTTATAGAGCACATGGGAAGTCGTATGAGCGATTGTACCAACGGAGTAGAACGAATTTTGGAGTACTTGTCATCGATGGGCCCTGGACCGTCTAGACCGAGCTGTGATCATCTCTGGTACTACAACTCAACTCAAGAAGTGGGTTGAAAAGGAGCAAATAGCCGATCGGCATTGTCGTTGACGTGACTCTGGATATTCTGGATATTCTGTCGGCTTGAGACGGCATAACCGCCCCGAAAGACGGCGAAAAGTAGGAACCGATGCTGCCATGATTACATTATGACGAAGTTTATCCCGCTGTGGTCAGAATCGCCGTCAGAAAATTTCAAGCTGCCCGCCCTTTTGGTATAAACAAGGTAAGAATGGGTGCCGGACGAGCGATGTCAACGCCAAGCCAACGTGCAGAAGCAAGCGGCGAGTGCTCATATCGCTGCGAGTTCATCACTGGCGATTCTGAATACAGGAAGGATTCAGAGGCGCCGCTCTTTATCCCTCGAACTTATAAAGCAGATGACAAAGCAACCACCCCTTTCCGGTCCTCGAGTCGACTTGCAAAGCGGGGTTGGACACTCTTCTTTAGGGTATTTTGTAGAAGGCTCGGGGTGAATTTTGGGACCAGATAAGTAGCTTCGTTTGCGGTGGAAGTTGTCTGGGGTCTTCGTGAAGAGCCAGAATTCAAGGCGCCAAGATGAAGATAGGTCGCCGTAGTTCCCGCCGTAGCTCTACTTACTTATGTGAACTGTTTCATCGCCTGAGCGAACGCGTCGGCCGTCACACCAGGCATGCAGCGAAGAACACATGAGACACACGGGAACACACGGAAACACACGGGGACAGGCGGAGACACACGGAAACACATCACGAATCATTGTTACCACATTGGCTTCTGTCGTTTGTTGACTGTCAGTGTGGTTCCACACTTCTTCGTCATCTGTTTCAAACGACACCGTCCGACCATATACTATCCTCCGTTTGGTCTTGTAGCAGACGCAGACGCAGATGCAGATGCGGTCTATCGGGTGTGTATGCAAGCCAGCTGCAGGCGACCGCCCATGACACTGCGGCATCTCGTCGCGCCCAACGCGTAGGTCCCGCCCGAGACAGAAGCCCTTCACTTTTGTTTCATTTCATGTTGAACGGGCGAATGAATACATGTCGGTCAATTGTATCTAGATGCAGACCCTCGGCCAGGTCCTACCCCGAGTGTATGCCTTGTCCGCGCTTTTTGATAGGAACCCACGCCAACTCGGACTTGCTGTGTCTTTTACCGATAAGAGGAGACCGTCGAGCGCGCCATTGCACCCCTCCAGACAGACCATCTCCGCTCCTCTTCCCTTAACCACTCCCCTCTTCCCTCCTCCAGTCCTTATTGGTGTTTGAGGATGAAGTCTTTATTCGCTCTCCTTCTTCCTGTCGCCTCCGTCCTTGCTCATCCCGTACCTGAACCGGAACCCGTCCCTGCTAACACCACTGTAGCGGGACTCCTCAAGCGCGCCGGTGCAGTCCTCTCCTCCTGTACTGTACCTAACAAGGTTGCCCTCACGTATGTAGACCCCTTCTGCATTCCCTCACCCATTAAAACTCGCTTGTAGCTTCGATGACGGGCCATATCACTTTATGGTACTCCTACAAATCTCGTCTTATCTCTTTAATTTCTCATTACTCGTAGACCGACATCGCCGACACCCTCAACAATGCTGGTGCCAAGGGAACCTTCTTCATCAATGGTAACAACTGGGATTGCGTCTAGTACGTGAATTTGAATACGTGGTGGTCACTCTTCGTAGGATCTAATATTTGGAACTAGCAACTTCCAATCGCAGATTCAGCATGCCTTTTCTCTAGGTCACCAGTTTGGTCCGCCTTTCTTCTCCCACCCTTTCATTTCCACCTGACGTTTCTCTGTACATAGGTTCCCATACTTGGGCTCACTTGGACTTAGCCACTGTATGTATCCTATACACTCCTCTCGGAGCTTGATTTCTCACTTATTTCTTTTCTCTCTGCAGCTCTCATGGGACCAAATCCACGATGAAATGTGGGTATTCCATATTATTCCTTTGGATTGACTCTTACTGACACAACGGGAAATATATTTAGGTGGCGGGTTGAATGTACGCACCGTATCTTTGTAGCGCACTCAATAGTCATGTACTGCACCTCACCTATCTTTTAGTGGCTCTGCAACGTATCATTGGTGTTCAGCCCGCTTGGATGCGCCCTCCTTATGGCAGCATCAACGACCAAGTTGTCGCCGCCGCCAACGTTCGTGGACAGAACGGTGCGCAGTTCCTCATGACGTTGAGCTCTCTTTGACTGACAAAACCTCATCTTCTAGTGGCTCTCTGGGACTTCGACTCTGGCGATTCTAGTGGCACCCCCGCACAACAGTCGAAAAACATGTACCAGCAGACTGCCAATCAACACCCGAATACTATTTTAGCTCTCAACCACGAAACTTCTGCTAGCACAGCGTACGCTCTCATTTATTCAAGTAGACCTTGAGCCGACACTCATCGTTCTTCTCCTCTGCCTAATAGATTTGATGTCCTCCCATTCGCTATTCAAGTCCTCCAAGGCGCAGGCTACGATCTCGTCACTCTGGCGGAGTGCTCTGGCCAGAACGCCTATCAATCAGTTGGTAACCCACAGACCCCTGGAGTACGTTTGATCCCTTTCGAACACTCTCTGTATCTCTACCACTGTATACTGACATGGCCACTAGCCCGATTGGCACTGCTGACAAGCCCAACATTATTGTCACATAGTGACAAACCTGATACCAACATCAACGAGTTAACTCCTCTTTGGTCTACGATCTATTTGTTGCCTTTGCGTTGATGGACGCTCGTTATCTCCCTATTGGTACCACGGACGATTCCATGTTTCGTTCTGTCGACTTCGGAAGAGTTACAAAATGAAATACTTACCCCTTACCTACGTGAAATGTGTGTTCGCCCGCGGGTATACCAATTGTCCCCAACTGCTGAGTAGGACAAAGGCCAACGAGTGTTGGTCTCCGCCAACCACCCTTGCCTACAACATAGTGCCCCTGTCAGTGATCCAGTACTTATTCAACTTCGACAGTGATACCCACAAATATTATTCTTCAACCTATGTGAGGGACTATAGAACATCCTCTACCTCTTTAATGACACATACGTGATCATTTGCAGGCCTGTGGCGCGTTTGCCACTGCTTCCTGCTCAGGTGGGAGAGATCAAATATTCACCTCTATTACTCACTCGACTGATTAATTTGGTAGCCTGGTGACCAATCGGCTAAGAAGCGAAAGGAGGTGTGTATTTCTTGTCGAAAACAGCAATTGACTTACTGAGCTCCACAGCTCCTCGATGGACATCGAAATTTAGTTCAGGACATAACTGGTCTCCTCAGAGCCGCGAGTTGCGCCTTCAGTGGCTTTGATGATAACACCTTACCTGCAGTCCAGGCCGTCTTCGTCCTTGGCGCCCTTTCCGTCCCACATGCCCGTTTCATCCTTTCACTCGAAGGTCTTGAAGCGAGTGTTCCGGGTATCGGGACATGGAACAGTGTACACTCTCCTGATAAAGTGGGTGCCCTCAGAATAATCAAACAGGTCATGCGAGCTATGTGTACTTCTTCCTTGGGTGAAGCTCGATTCTATAGCTGGAGGGTTCAAGGATCATCGAACAAATAAATTGAAGACCAAGTTTGCTCCGGTATATTGGAACGAGAATAGTAGAATCCGAAGAACACCATCGTTGTCTATTTGGCAACACATACCAAAAGGGACCACGATATCGCAATACAAAATATATGAAAATAGACAATTCGAATGATATTGCATTTCGGTGACTATGCTATGCTACAAATTAGTGCTTATGTCCTAGTAATATGGCCATCGGGTACTCTATGCACGTCGGGTACCTGTTGTGAGAAGAGTGAAGTCAATCCTTCGTCCCCAACCAACGACAGGAGGAATTATAACCTCTTTCCCTCTAGCACCGCATACACGCAACCCGGGATGTCCCCCAGCCCACCTTTCCCTTCCGCTCAAACCTCCCTCGAAGGCGGATATACTACTTCAACCACTCTCGCATCCTTCTGTCCCTTCACTTGCCTCCTTCGACTTCTGCTGCAGCTCTTTTGCGCATGACCCAGAGAGGTGCACTGCTACGCCAGCCCTGGTAAACCTGGTCGCATTCTGCTCGAGCGTTTCGCGAACCTCGGGCATCCTGTCCAAGTACGACCTGGATATGCCCGAGTGCGTTGTCCCCCCGTCACTTGCGGCGGGCTCGATTGTGTTACGGAATGCGGACGCCTTGGATCTGATCAGGTCGCTTGCTTACGAGGGGCACCAATGAACCTCTCGAGAGTACCCCCTTCACCTACAGCAGTAATACCACCAGTATTTATTGAGGGAAAAGGGGCGATACACACCTGCTTCACAGCACCCTCTTAGTCTCAGGCCCGTGCGTCTCCGCAAGATGCCTGGGCTGCTCATACCCCACAACCAATCTTCTACCCCATCTCATGGTACCTATCCAGCATCGACTGTATGAGGTTCCCTTCCCCAGCGTGAGCAGCGCTTTCAGCGACCGACCGAGCCCTTGGACGACCTCAATCGCCGCGTGCGTACCTACCCTCATGGGGCTACCCTTCTCCTTCATGACGCCCTGGGTCTCCTCGTACGCACTGGTTGTAATCCGTTCCGCTCCCTGGTGTGCGTTTCCGTGATCTCGAATTCCGGGCCGGTATACATTTCTGCGACAACGCGGGGCTTGCGTAGCGTTCTTGAGGAGTTCTTCGTTCACGGTCGAAGCGACACGCGTATGTATTGGTGTCCGATAGGCGTGCCCAGTCGTCGTGGCGTGAACAGTCTGTTTTGTGCCGGAGACAGGTCTTGTGGTCACTCGCAGCGGACGGGCGCATGCACACCCGGGGAAAAGAGGCGTCCTGCGTAGAGTCTGAGGTGGTGAGAAAGATTTGGAGCAGAGGGGCTGACCCGACTTACCTCCGAGCATGTCAAGTCCGCCTACACACACGTTGATTGGAATCGAACCTGGCGAGGGAAACGACACGTGCCGACACGAAGTACTCGTGTAGATGTGCGGAGAACGATGGTCAGGTGGTGGGGTTCAAAGTACGCAATGACCAGTGACCGCCATGACGAATGGTCTGCTTGTCTCCCGTAAGTGCCTGTACACCTTTGCAATTCCACGACATCTCCGTGTTAAAGTACAGCGTTACATACAGGAACTGCACACTCGGCTCGGGACGGCATAACCGCCTCGAAAGGCAGCGAAAAATAGGAACCGATGCTGCCATGATTACGTTATGACGGTGCTTGTCCCGCTGTGGTCGCAATCGCCGTCAGAAATTTTCAAGCTGCCCGTCCCTTTTGGGGTAAACAAGGGTGCCGGACGAGCGATGTCAACGCCAAGCCAGCGTGCAGAAGCAAGCGGCGAGTGCTCATATCGCTGCAAGTTCATTACTGGCGATTCTGAATACAGGAGGATTCAATCTTTATCCCTCGAATTTATAAAGCAGAGGAGGAGGCAAGCACCCCTTTCCGATCCACTCGAGTCGCAGAGCGGGGTTGGACACACTTTTTGGGGTATTTTGTAGAAGGCTCGGGGTGAATTTTGGGACCAGATAAGTACCTTCGCAGATTTTCTTTTGCGGCGGGGGGCTCTCTGGGGTTCTTGTGAAGAGCTAGAATTCAAGGTACCAAGATGAAGATAGGTCGCCGTGGCTCCCGCGTAGCTCTACTTTCTTATGTGAACTGTGTTGAAATTTCCGCTTGGTTGTGAACTCAGACAAAAACGAGCGTGTTTGTTGGGGCCCGCTACAAAATACAATAACGAGGATGTAGCCCTTATATACCCCAGAACATGTCCGTGTGATACCGGGCTCTACACCCCGAACAATCAGCGCACTGAGCGCTCGAATCAAATTCCGACAAACTGTTTCACCATGCATGCAGCGAATAACATATGGGACACAAGAAACACACGGAGACACACGAAACACATCATGAATCATTTTTTACCACGTCGTAGTGTGGTTCCACTCTTCTTTATCATCTCTTTCAAACGACACCCCCGACCAAATACTATCCTCTGCTTTGTCTTGTAGGGGACCGCCCAGGACACTGCGTCATCTCGTCGTGCCCAACACGTATGTCCCGAGACAGAAAGCCTTCACTTTTGTTTCATTTCACGGCGAACGGGCGAATGAATTTATATCCGGATGCAGACCATCCTACCCTGGGTGTATGCCTTATCCACGCTTTTTGATATGAACCTATGCTTGCTATGTCTTTTTTCCGATAAGAGGAGACCGTCGAGCGAGCCATTTGCACCCCTCCAGACAGACCATCTCTGCTCCTCTTCCCTTAACCACTCCCCTCCTCCTCTCCTCCAGTCCTTATTGGTGTTTGAGGATGAAGTCCTTATTCGCTCTTCTTCTTCCTGTCGCCTCCGTCCTTGCTCATCCCGTATCTGAACCCGAACCCGAACCCGTCCCTGCCAACGCCACTGTAGCGGGACTCCTCAAGCGTGCCGGTGTAGTCCTCTCCTCCTGTACTGTACCCAACAAGGTTGCACTCACGTATGTAGACTCCTACCGCATTCCCTCACCCACTAACCTTCGCTGTAGCTTCGATGACGGGCCATATCGCTTTATGGTACTGCTACAAATCTCGTCTTGTCTCCTTGATTCCTCATTACTCGTAGACCGACATCGCCGACACCCTCCACAAAGTCGGTGCTAAGGGAACTTTCTTCATCAATGGTAACAACTGGGATTGCGTCTAGTACGTGAATTTGAATACGTGGTGGTCACCCTTCGCAGGATTTAATATTTGGAACTAGCAACTACCAACCGCAGATCAAGCATGCCTTTTCTCTAGGTCACCAGTTTGGTCCGTCTTTCTTCTCCCACCTTCCATTTCCACCTAACGTTCCTCTGTACATAGGTTCCCATACTTGGGCTCACCTGGACTTAACTACTGTATGTATCCTATACACTCCTCTCGGAGCTTGATTTCTCACTCATTTCTTCTCTCTCTGCAGCTCTCATCGGTCCAAATCCACGATGAAATGTAGGTACTCCACGTTATGCCTTTGGATTGACTCTTACTGACACAACGGGAAACACATTTAGGTGGCGGGTTGAATGTGCGCACCGTGTCTTTGTAGCGCACTCGATAGTCATGCACTGTACCTCACCTACCTTTTAGTGGCTCTGCAACGTATCATTGGTGTTCAGCCCGCTTGGATGCGCCCTCCTTATGGCAACATCAACGACCAGGTCAGACTCGCCGCCACCACCCGTGGACAGAACGGTGCGCAGTTCCTCATGACGTTGAGCTTTCTTTGACTGACAAAACCTCATCTTCTAGTGGCTCTCTGGGACTTCGACTCTGGCGATACTACTGGCGCCTCCGCACAACAGTCGAAAGACATGTACCAGCAGAGTGCCAACCAACACCCGAATACTATTTTGGCTCTCAACCAGGAAACCTCTGATAGCACAGCGTACGCTCTCATTTCTTCCAGTAGACCAGAGCCGACACTCATCGTTCTTCTCCTTGCCTAATAGATCTGATGTCCTCCCATTCGCTATTCAAGTCCTCCAAGGCGCAGGCTACGATCTCGTCACTCTGGCGGAGTGCGTTGGCCAGGATGCCTATCAATGGGTTGGTAACCCACAGACCCCTGGAGTACGTTTAATCCCTTTCGAACACTCTCTGTATCTCTGCAACTGTATACTGACGATGGCCACTAGCCCGATTGGCACTGCTGACAAGCCCAACATTATTGTCACATAGTGACAAACCTGATACCAACATCAACGAGTTAACTCCTCTTTGGTCTACGATCTATTTGTTGCCTTTGCGTTGATGGACGCTCGTTATCTCCCTATTAGTACCACGGACGATTCCTTGTTTCGTTCTGTCGACTTCGGAAGAGTTACAAAATGAAATACTTACCCCTTACCTACGTGGAATGTGTGTTCGCCCGCGGGTATACCAATTGTCCCCAACTGCTGAGTAGGACAAAGGCCAACAAGGGTTGGTCTCCGCCAACCACCCTTGCCTACAACATAGTGCCCCCTTTCAGTGACCCAGTGATCATTCAACATCGACGGTGATACCCACAAACATAGTCACCTTTCTGCCGTAGTGCCCATCCTCCGTATCACTCGGCCGCCGCAGCGAATTCCTTCCGCCCTTTATTGACGCGTTTTTCCTTCCGTCACGTATACATAACACTCTGTGTACAATAATGGATTCACCTACAGTGGTAGTGGAGGATGATCGCGTTGACGTGACTTTGGCGTCTCGGCTCGTGACCGCCGCGTTGGACCAAATACTATTTTTCAAGGGCCAAATACCTATGTGAGGGACTATATAACATCCTCCTGCCTCTTTCATGACACATATAACCACCTGCAGGCCTATGGCGCGTTTGCCACTGCTTCCTGATCAGGTGGGAGAGCTGTTTCAAATATTCACCTCCATTACGCACCCGACTGATCAGTTCTGTAGCCTGGTGACCGATCGGCTAAGAGGCGAAAGGAGGTATGTATTTCTTGTCGAAGACAGCAATTGACCTAATGAGCTG
>Ga0307513_10011186_pt1 | contig 11171 bp, 12 predicted proteins | sample 15_EM_MG_FD_202174 | JGI IMG/M metagenome (GOLD analysis project Ga0307513, IMG submission 202174) | Populus trichocarpa ectomycorrhiza microbial communities from riparian zone in the Pacific Northwest, United States - 15_EM | ecosystem: Host-associated > Plants > Roots > Unclassified | place... | reverse complement strand
TCTCATGCGGATCGCATGTTGTCGACCGTAGCTGCTTAGTATCTGTCGTGCTGCGTCGATTTTATTTGAGCGTCGCCATCCATCCTTGATTTGCTCCTTATGTGTGAGCTCTCCATACTCGGTAGAACACATGGGAATATTGCCGAACATGTAGATGTGATCACGAAAGTGACTTATTAGATGCATCTTAACAAAGTTGAAATTAGATTCGGAATGTATCAATTCTAGTCATTGCTGGTTCTCTGCTTCACGATCGTCGTCACGGATCCGGCGCCGTGGGGATGGGGGCACTCGCTCCCTCATCTGGGCTCTCTGACGACGCCGCTCCTTGCGCAACTCATCAGCCTTCTCTTGCGTCCGTTTGGATATGCGAAACTCCACGAAGATGTCCTTCGTCTCTTGGAACTGCGTCGCATATTCTTCCATATAAGATATAGTCTCGGGTGTGTGACTTCAGTATTGAGCCATCATGGTGAAGTCAAGCAGTGACCTGACACAGGTGAGCGCACGTCTGAAGGGTTGCACCTGCGTACTATCAGGCTGTCTCAACGCCACAGCGAGAACTCCCAACAAACAACGCCCGAGATTCCTCATCTCTTTTCCTTGCCACTGCGTAACCTCCCTGTAGGCCTTTTTGGGGACAAAGAATTCCGGGTAAGGGGGCAAAGCTTTCCTGGCGTCGTCGAAGGCCTGCTGTCGCGCATGTTTTTTGAGAAATCCCTGAATCCAGTTCATCATATGCTTGAAGAGTCCAAGATATATTGCATGGAGCATATCCGGCTTATGCAGATCAGGCGTCGAAACTCTCACGAGTCCTTGAAAAACGTTTTGCCCTCTCTTGATACCATGAGTTTCATTCGTGTGGCGAGCGTGAGCAGTGTCGTCGGTCTCGGAATCTAGGGACGGGTTTTCGCATTGGTAGCGTTCAAATCTTGCGTAATCTCTAGCACCATGGTGGCCGGCTCGGATTCCTAATTCTTCTGGAGGTACCTCACATTTAGGAGAGGCGTTGGATTTGATCCCGTGTAGGGTAATGTTTTCCATATGGTGCGCAATGCAGCCTGACATTATCGGGAAGCATCTCCGGATCTTGCCATCAGCGCAATCAATACGGGCACCCTCCCGCACCGCACTGTTCAATGGCGCAAAAATGAGTTTGAATACGCCACTGAGTGTGTCGGCATTTATCATTCTCTGCAGTTTGTCGGCCCTAGAGGACTTTGCGAGCTTGGGCAGAATGGGCAATAGCCCAAGAAGCACAATTGCCATTGATCCAGGTCTGTTACGTATTGTCGACGGAAGATTTCCGATCGTTATATAAACCGGCCATGCTTTCTTGCCTCCGGAGTAGTTGGTGAGATTCGTCTGATCTGACATCCCAATGATTGGACCCACAGTCGCCCCTTCCAGGAGTGTTTCCTGTGGTCTATTAGTATGCTTTCACATAAAAGAGACTACGCGGAAGTACTTGGACGTCCCACCACCAGTCAGCAGTATGCATTTCTGCATAAATTTTCTCTCCGCTCTGGTCGTATTCACGGAGTGGCGCATAGCCCAAGTCATTACGATAGGCTATCTGGCAAACCAGATATCTCACGCAGTCTAGGACGTTCCGATAGAAGAATCGTAATGTTCTCTGACCGTGCTCCACATGTCCCTCCAACAATTGCAGATACGGGCTATAAGGATCCAAGTGTCGGAGAAGATTCTCCAACGTATGCATACAGCTATTGCCGACGGATGTTCAGTTTCCGATATCATTTGAAAAGTAATCATTAATCCGCGTCTTTGAGACTTTGCTCTCAATGAACCAAGATGCAAGTTTGAAAGCTTGTGCAGAAGCAAGCGGAGCCCATGGGTTCTTGCACAAATCCCTGCATTCTTCCTTAGACTCTTTAACCTCTCCCATGACTTCCCCGGCGCCCTGATAATCCTGCTGTTCCGCAGCGACTGGGTACGTGTTGTACTGGAGTACTTGTGTTTCGGGTTCGCGCCTAAGCGTATCATCAGGTGCGTCGTGCTCACTACCAGGTGTATCTCCGGCAGGATCTGATTCGTAGTCTGAATCGGAGTGTTCGATGGGTTTGTTGGTGTCAGATAGGTCGGTCCCCCGGTCGGTAAGGGTGTCCACAGGTGGAATCCGTATTGTGGATGCGAATACGATATCGAGAGTTGCATGTGCACTTCGCAAGGGTGTCTCTTATGCACCTGCACGCTCGTATCTTTTGCGACAAAATGAACATTTGACCGGCATAAGGGAATTCGGCGCCACCGATTTCCGGAGTCCAGTGTGGGTGATAGTAGTGTGATGTTGTTGTCGTCTCGATGTTAACGCGTGCGGATAACTGGAGATGCTGGGCCTAGCGCTGTGCACACTGATCTATCACCAGCCGTCGAACAGGTTTAGCGTTGTGTGTCGCGACGTCACGTGGTATCAGCTGGTTATCATCTTGCGTTTACAGGAAATGACTGAAACACTAATGGACGCCCGAGGTGTCAGTTCTTGATGCATCTTAATTCTTGAAAACAATTCAAACAATTCATGATTCTTTCAAACCATCTTGGATGTCTGAGAGTTGTATATATAATGTGGGTTGATCATGACAGTAGCAAGTTCATACCTAGGATAATCCGACATCCACAACATCCACAATATCCACAACATCCGCTTTATTCACAAGACTAGAATTTCCAAATCAACTATCAATATAAACAAACCCTCAACGGACATGGCGCAAAATATCAACATGTAGTACGTATTGATGCAAAATGCAGGAGTCCTGGTGCCGGGACAGACAGATCAACTCCCGCCTAGTTCGCTTCAAGGGGCAATCAGCATGCATCGCACCACCCCAGGTGGTCGAGCGATTAGCGATCATAAGATAAACATGGGCTTCACACAAGTCCAGGCTCAAAAGAAAATGTACACCGAGTGGCGGAACTGTACGAAGGATCAAATGATAGCAAGGGGCTTTCCGCCAGCAGGGCGAACGGGTAAAGGTTTCCCTGACACCGACTTCATGCCAATATACACAGCCATGAGGACCTTGCGTCTAGCCTGCGATCCCATCGTCTCCGCAGTGGGAGCCAATGATATGCATCGTCTGAAGGAGATCGAGGAGGCAGTCGTGGAACTGGTTAAGGACAGTTGCCGGAAGTTGAATGACACAAATACCAAAGGCAAAATGGTGGTGCCAAATCCCGCAATCCCCCCTGCGCAGGTCGCTGTGCATGCATCGTTACTACCGCCAGGGGCCCCAAATGAATGGGGGGCTGCGACGACTATAGGGAACCCAGGTCAACTTCCTCCAAATCCTCCCCCACCCCACGTGCCTGCAGGGGGACAACTCGGACAGGCTCCTCCGAGTGCGGCTGGTCCAAAGGTACCTGCTGCACAAGTCAACGTCCCTGCTGCCGGACAATTCGGACAGGCTCCCTGGGGTGCGGCTGGTCCAAAGGTACCTGCTGCACAAGTCAACGTCCATGCTGCTGGACAACTTGGACAGGCTCCTCCGGGTGCGGCTGGTCCAAACGTCGCTGCTGCATATGTCAACGTCCCTGCTGCCGGACAACTCAGACAGGCTCCCCTGCGTCAGGTTGGTTCAAACGTACTGGCTACACAGGTCAACGTCGTTGCTTCCGGACAACTCGGACAGGCTCCTGCGGGGGCGGCTGGTCCAAACGTCCCTGCTGCCGGACAACGCGGACAGGCTCCTCCGGGTACGGCTGGTCCAAACGTACCTGCTTCACAAGTTAACGTCCGTGCTGCCGGACAGCTTGGACAGGCTCCCCCGGGTGATGTTCCTGCGGCGGGTCCGGATGTACCTGTTCAACCTGGTAATAATCCTGCGCACTGACAAATGGCACGTGATTCAAGTTCACCGGATAATGACCCCGCGCCGGCGCAAATGTTACCTGATCCACCGCATGATGGCCCCGCGGCAGTCCAAAACCAACCTGTTGCCCTGGGTTTTCGCCCGGCACCCAACTGTAGGCCCACAGGTTAGTCACTTCCTAAATCATCAGCTTGTTTCAGGTTGTTACTTACTAACTTATGAGATACAGATTGGAGCGCTCGACTCGGGCATCAGCGCGCCGTGCGTATCGTTTATGTCCTCCCGTCGCGACATGGTCTGGCATTATCCCCGTTTGAAAGGAATAAGGTAAACGTCGCCCCAAAGTATAACTTACTCCATTGGCGTCCCTCTCATGTCAATAGGGTAGTGTTCGCCGAGTTGGATTCCTATGACATCCGTGGAATGTCAGCTATTATTTACAGATCCGTACATCACCACCAAATCCGCTACATACTTGGCGCTACAGGCGAAGGGCGTAGAAGGTTACGTAGGTCTCCTATCCGAGAGTTGGATCGCATGGATTATGTCTTCATTGACAGCGATGAAACTGTAAGAGCTTGGCTCCTTTCAAATCCCGTGCTCGAGGACCCGCTGGATCTCATGGTGTACTGTTACCGTGATCGGGGTTCAGAGCGGCAAGACACCCCGGCGCTGAGGGGAGTCGACTATCTCAATCAAAATGATGTCCGAAACATGGCCCATGATCCGGCACAACGTATAGGCCAGATGCATTCCCGAGAATTATTCGACAACAGACCTGCTGATCGGGAGGGTAGTGATACGGACGACGCGCGTGAGGATGATACATCTCATTTATCCGAATCGTCCTCGGGCCTCTCAGACTCTGTGCATGGAAGTGAGATCCTCTTTACAATATTGCCACGTCCGCCTGTAGGATACGCTAAATGGCCGGCGAATCGTATCCCCCTTCTTGCCAAATTGATGAGCGAGCAGAATCGACAGCTACCATTAAACGTCCTCCATCGGTGTCTCAAGCCGAAGATGACCCCATGCACAACATACAGTTCGATAAGGATTCTCGCATTGAGGATAGGCTCGAAAAAAGCCATTTGAATTACCTTATCAAGGAGTATTGGAGATCCGTGGAGATGCGCAAACGTCGAGCTGGTTTCGACGCCGGAGCATAGAGGACCCTAAGTCTAAGAGAGTGCGTACGGGTGCAGGTCAGGAGAACTTGACAGGAGAACTGATGGATTCGATAGCGCGCCGACTATTGGCGATGTCTACCTAGATGAGCCGTGGATTAGTTGTCTGGACTGTGAGTTCAAAGTGTCATTGATTGTTTCCTTTCCTTTTTTCGTTTGATTACTGTGTGTGTAGCTCAAAGCGATGTTTAGTCTCGTTCTTTCTAGATCGTGTTCCCGTCCTGTATACGTGCAGAATGTGATGTTCCGGTAAACAGTGGACGTTTGTGCGCCAAGACTTCTGCCCTTGACGATGCGGCTCTTATCGCGGCTCAAACCCTTCTGTGATCGTCAGGGGGGGGGATCATGCCGATTGACGACACACCACATCGTACCCTATAGGGCTATCACAGAACGAATCTTACACACACAAACGGCTGGCGAAACTCCGACAGTCCGACACGCCCACAGCGCCGCACATGTTGTTGTCTACGCGCAGTATAACAAGGCCACCTACCGCCCATCCTTCCCCTCTACACCATCCGTCCAGCGTTCACTTCCACACATCTTCTGCCCTCGTCCGTATATCAAATGGCGCCATTGAGAAAAACGCATGCCTCAGGGGAAACGTCAAAGTAAGGACTATCTGTTCATCAATTTAAGAGCGCATTACCTTAACGTTTCTGTTATTCTCAGACGCCAAACAATCCAGCCCGCGGGGGTTGACGCCACCAGCGCAAAACGCCGAAAAAGCCATCCTCGTGCAGCTGCCATTGCCGGTGAGGGGTCAAGGACGTAAGAAATCTTCTCTGTTTAGCATGATCACACATTCCAGAACGTCCAGATATGATCTAACTTTTTAACTTCAATATTCGTTCATTGACGTCCGGGGCAAGACCACCCTTTGAGCCAGCCGTGGAGGATTCGAGGTGAGGGTCAAACATACTACGCATATGTCAGAAATTTGCGACCTAACCACAGCTGGAATCATGGGGCGCTATGGGGAGATATCCTACGCTAAAAGCTGGTATGAGTTCTTGAATACTGGCAAGCCTACAGCGGCGTACAAGGGATGGCGCGAACAAGTCAAAGGATACATCACGGTGGTCGGGTGGAACGCTACGAGTCTGACAGGCACCCAAATGGACACGGTACACAGTTTTGCACGCTCCCTCACGCCTGTCGAAGGCCGAATTAAATTAAGCAAAACAAACCACCGCCCCGAAGACGTCGATGAAGTCGAATGTCAAATAAGAGTGTTTATTAGGGACACAGCCAAGAAGCTTCAGGCGACGAACGATCGTCGCCATTCGGAACGGGCTGAGGATCAAATAAATGCCGAAGTCTGTGATGTTCAGAGTAAGTGTTCGCCTACATTTACATTATGCGATTCTACGACTAGTACACACAGGTTTTCCAGTGGCCCAATACGATTGAGCGTCTCCGTACTACCAAAGGCTGATCAGGATCCACATTATTCGACGAACAGGCGCAACGAGAGCCGGGCGCCCCTTCTTGCACTACCCCTGGTATGACAAAGACTCTGGTGGAGGGATTGCGTGGGGAGTCTTAGCATCGCCGAACTTGCAATCCCTACACGGCGTGCTCAAGCGACAACATGTAGAGGACCCCATCCAATATCCCCGATATCTCATCGGGGCAACTGGGCAAGGAGCCAGTGCGTTGCTCCGGCGACCGTCGGACCCCCTCCCTCTCTCGGAACTCATATTTTTATATACAGACGATGACATCTGGGTGTGGCTGCTCGCTAACCCTGGCAAAGATCCTCTTGTTCTCCTGGTGCTGGAGTCAGGCCAGGATCAGGGAGAGGACCGAGACGAAACCCAGGCGCCAGGCTCCGGTGGACATCCATTTTTCGATCGTAATGCCTGGGCCCGGTGGGGGCAGTGGGATGACATCAGAGCCGGGGACGACAACAACAACGACGAGAGTCTCAACGACGGCAGTGGCAGCCAAGACGAAGACAATGTCGATCACAGTCACCACGACAATGATCGGGTGCCGCCGGGACAGGTTCACACTCCTGATCGCCGTAGTAGAGTCATTATTCAAGGTGACGAAGTAAGTTTTCTTTTATTTTCATTTAACATCTTATCTAATCATATATCTAGGACGACGACGGGAACAGTAGTGAATCGGAGCCTGGGAACACCTCAGGGAGCGATTATTCTCCCGTCGGAGATCCACCAGGCAGACGTACCGGGGATTCACGACACCGGCATTCAGACACTGGGCCATCTGAGTACGAGCGGGCTAGAGGCCTGAGGGCTATTGTTCCAAAGGATCCCTGGCTTGCAAAACTCTTGAAGACTCCCGAACAAGAGGCTGTGGTGCCCCGACCAGGATTGGGCGCTGTGGCCCGAAGGACTAGAGAGCATCGTGGCACAGGGCGTGGTCACGACGGCACTGTAGACACACCTGCTGCCGAATCAGAACCACCAGAAGATCGCGATATTCATCAGGCAAAGTCCCCCACCTCTGCGCCTGAGACGTTTACTCGAGCAGAGTCTACCCCCCCTCCTTCGACCCCTTCTCACTCAGCCACTACTTCTTCTGCGCCTACGCCGAGCGTTCCTCATGATACCACAAACCCCCACCCACCCCAGCAAATTGCAGCAGGGGGATCTCGGGATACCCGCCCACTAAATGTGAAGAAAACGGCCCACACGCCCATCCCCGAACCACACAACAAACCTGAACCCCCGACGCACACTGCCCTCCGACGTGGGAGAGGCCGTCGAGGGCGTCACAGAACATGCACTTGAACATTCTTGCCACTTCCCGATTATTTTTTTCACGCCACCCCAAAAATTCCAGATTACATCTACACGGTTCCAAGACGTCCCATATTCGCTTACCTTTTCCTGTCAGCTACACACTTCCTAGAAGTCTCATATTCTTTACATTTTCGTGTTCCTATCCCCTGTATAATAGTCATAAATTCCTTGTACCCCCTTACTTTGGCGTCTGGTATTTGCTACTTTTAGAATCTCGTTGCCAGTTACTGTATTTATGCACATCGCGTTAGCAGACATGATCAGCCTGCGTCAGATTATTCACAAGGTTGTATTCCTTGCCGAAAGATTTCAGGGTGCTGAGTCGTGCTGATTCGCTGTGGGGAGATGCGTAGATACTCCTAATCCTCTTTGGGCGTGGTGCGTGTTTTCTGTGCAACCTCGTTGTCAATCAATGCTGATTGCAGCTAGCTTTCGCCCAGCCGGTGACATTTGTGCCACTATTAGTTCGCTTATTTTTTCCGACGCCCAACATCTGGGTATGGGGTCCTATAGATTTCAGCTCCAAAGCCCAACTTGAACCTTCACGATCCCAAAGCCCGATTTCGTGGGGAACATCTCCACCTTTGGACTCTACATGCCTTCTAGTTCTCCCGACGACATTATGATGTGTCCTATGAATGTTACGATTGTCTGTGTAGCGAGCGCCGCAACGATGGCAATCATTCCAATAAAGATTGTAGGCAATTCTTGCACTCTCATACCGAGTGATAGCCTGTGCATAGTTATGTCCGGTCCGGTGTGAACCACAAGGTTGTATTCCTCTCAATAAGTATTCAAGGAGCTACGTGGAGCAGATTCGCCGTTTGGAGATGTGAGTAGATACTCCTGATCATCCTCTTTTCGCGTTGTGTGTTTCCCGGGCAACCTCGTCGTCAGCTCATGCTACGTGTAGCTTGCTTTCGCCCAGCGACATTGACGTCACCGTCGTTTCGCCTTTTTTTCTGACACCCGAACCCCGTGTGTGGGGTCCTATGGAGGTCTTGAATTTCAGCTCCAAAGCCCAACTTGAGGCTTCACAATCTCAAACCCTTATTTTGTAGGGAAATCTCCAGCATCGGACGTCCCGTCTAGCTCTCCTGACGACACGATGATGTATCCTACCAATGTTGCGATTGTCTGCGTCGCGCGCGCAGCCACGATGGCAATAATTCCAATACCAATTGTGGGCAATTCTTTCACTGTCATACACAGTGATAGTCTGTGCATAGTTATATCCGGTCTGGCATCAACCACCCACGTCAGATTATTCACAAGGCAGGACTGTATTCCTTGAATACAGTTTCGGTTGGTGGTGATGATTCGATGCTGGGAGATGCGAGTAGATCCTAATCCTCTTTTGGCGTGGTGAGTGTCTAGTCAACAGCCCTCGTGGCTAACCCATACTGCTTGCAGCTAGATTTTGCATGTCCGGCGACTTTAGCGACAACTTCATTTCGTCTATTATTTCTCACGATAGACCTGTGAGTCCAAATTCGTGAACCGCGGATATGGTATTCAAAGTTTAAACCCCTTTGTGTAGGCACATCCCTTCTTTTCATACCGAGTGATAGTAAGTGAGCCTACCATACCCCTAAATCCTAGCGTACAGGTGAACGACCTAACGCGTCCTCTTCGACAAAAGGAAAATACTCACTCCTCGCTTCCACCAAACTCCACGCATCCAATTATGAAATTGACTCCAATCTTTACCAACGTTCACTACCGGTCCTATATCCCACATGCATCCGAATTCCAGCAGTCAGCCAGCACCCCGAGTAGGCAATATTAACGGGCGCAGGCGCGACCTCATACCCGACTCCATGGGGTCGAGTCAGCCAACTGCACGAGTGGGCAATCTGCGCCGGCGAAGGCGCGACGTCATACCCGACTCCATGGGATCGAATGAGCCAACTTCACGAGGGGGCAATATGAACGGGCGTAGACGCGATGTCGTACCAGCGGATAGGCTGTTCAGATCGGTAACACAACAAACTGAATCCGGCAGCTCCAATAGTGCTGAATGGTCGGGTCGTAATTCTTCCCCACCACCAATCTCAAGACGGCTTCGAGCACGACCGGCCAAGCGCCTGCGGAGTAGCACAATTCGGACCACAGCATATATGGAACCTGAGATGGAGGCTGACGGACAAGGGCAGATGGAACCCGTCGGCCGCAGCGACGCTAGCAGCGATGAGTATCAGATGTCACATCCGGGCGACGAAACTGAACCGGACACCGAACCTGAAGAAGCGAACCTCGGTGGTACGGATGAGACAATACCTAGACGTCGTCGTGGGCCATGATTGGTGGAGACACACGGAAACAATCGCCCAAGGACTGTGCGAATTTTGACCAACTCTGGTTCACAGGAGGCAGCAATTCTCCCACGGACGCCAGCGGCCCGTGTGACCATAACTCCCGGTAGGCCCTTGTCCCCGGGGACATTCCCATCATCAAGTGTAGCACGGTATTTGTCCCCACTTGGCGTCCCTAGCACAACAACCTCTGGTATCAGGAGCTCCAGTCCACCAGGCGGACCGAGTACAAGAGGAACTGTGTCTGTCCGGCATGTAATTAATTCGCAGCGAAACACGGTGACAGGCGTGGAGGGGGAAATACTAGGTGTAGCAAAGGATCTGATGCTTCAGTACACCCTTTATGTTAACCCACTTGTCACGAATTGTGACTAAGCAAGGCAGATTTTACATCACTCATATTTATGAGTCATAAGGTATATTGGATTTCACACAATGACGTCACTTGACTCATAGTTCTCACATGACTACGCACTAGCGAGTCATTGTTATATTTTGATTGCATCAGCAAAAATTATTATATGTGTCCAGATGCCCTCAGACCCTAAGCTCTCCCGCATTCCGACGATCTCCTTCCTGTGCCTCCCTCGTCATGGCCGAATCCAACTCCACTCTAGAATCTGGAAGACTATCCAGATGCTTAGTCTTCCGGATGCTACACAGCGATATTTGAACCCCCTCTGCATCAATTGCCATGTCTGGCTATAGGCTCCCAATGCGTTCCAAATAGCTCACATGTTCGTCGCGACGGCATCGTGATGGCTCACGTGTTCGTCGCGACGGCATCGTGATGGCTCACGTGTTCGTCGCGACAGCATCGTGATGGCTCACTTGCATACTCTCGACGGCGTCGTGATAGCACACATATTCCAGACGCCGTCTCGATCCCTCCACTATTCATTTGTATTACTGAGTGGCATTCACAAAAGCTTCTAGGCGCTGGTGCCCCTTGTATCGTGACTTTGAACCTCATCCGCATCTTGATATTCTATTATTACTAGTCTACTGCCGTGACCAGGGCGTCCAGGACACCCTGGCCACGGCGATTCTACGTTT
>Ga0307513_10011185_pt1 | contig 11172 bp, 16 predicted proteins | sample 15_EM_MG_FD_202174 | JGI IMG/M metagenome (GOLD analysis project Ga0307513, IMG submission 202174) | Populus trichocarpa ectomycorrhiza microbial communities from riparian zone in the Pacific Northwest, United States - 15_EM | ecosystem: Host-associated > Plants > Roots > Unclassified | place... | reverse complement strand
TACGATTTGGCCGACGGCCGTCCCAAGCGGGTCAGCTGGAGGAAGAGGTGAGCAAGCAATGTTCTCTACGCGATAAGCAACAGAAAGAAACGTACATATGGCTACAATCATAGTCGCTGTGGCTCTCCCCTTCAGATCGAACCACACTTCCGCATATCTTGGTCCAACGACTTGGAAACACGGGGCAACGACACCCACGAGGAGCTGAGCCACCAAGATAATAGCGAATGAGCCCATTGGGGACAAAGATTTGATCGTTCCGCATACTCGTATCCATGAGAGGATGATGAGAAGGACGGTGCCGAAGACCGACTGCAGCGGGTCTCAAACTCAGAGTGACATATTGTGAGCAGGACCCAAAAACGTACAGTTTTTCTTAAACCAAATCTACGGACCAGGATCGGAACACACCACGAGAAGACGAGGTAGGAAAGGTGGGGAGCATTTGCAAACCAGTTTACTTCGTCGAGAGTGAAGCCGAATTCTCTTGTAGTAGCATTAGCAATAGCGCCAAACCATACCCAGTTCATCCCCTTGATAATATTCAAGAAAACCTGTGGGAGATTCAGCCAACGCGTCTTGTGGGAAGCGGGGCACGAACCAAGGCGACGATGCCCAACCACCGTCTCTTGTAAAGACGATACTGTATCGGAGCCTCGCTCTCGCCTTTTCGGTGGATACCCTCGTCAACAAGCGTAGCGGTCGAGTGTGTGACTTCGTCGACGATTGAAACGGCAACAAGTGGCGTACTTGGGTCAACTGTATCATTTTCACTCTGCATTTTTATCTCGGGGTTGTCCATTGCTGGTCGTTCTCTGACCAGGGCGGCGAAGCTGTTGAGGACGAGTAGAACTGGGAGGAAGCAAGGGCACGATCGCCAGGAAACGTGTAGGTTGGGTTTTGGGTAGATGAACCAAAGAGCATGCGGGTGTGGTTGACGGTAGAAGAAGCCACGGGGGTGGCGATGAACCGTGCGGCGCTTGTCACGTCTGTCCAACTCTTGGTTGATGGTCAATTTGATCCAACGGCGGGGGAAAAGAGATGCCTACCTGTATTCTACATTTTGGTGATCATTCCTGTACAAAAAACTGAGGAGGTTGCTGTGTGAGATAAGGTATCGGGTGGGGCTTGGTGGGAGTAAGAAGCTCATAGGAATCAAGAGGTCAAGAGGTCAGTAGATTGCTACCAAAAATATCCTATCGCACTAGCTTAGGCTCGCGGCAGCAACCGGGGAAGGTTTCAGGCATCGGGCGCCCTTGGCATACCCGATTCCAACTCTGGCGTTTTACTTTGGTAACCGATTTATTCCATTTACGACGATTGCTCCGCCCGACTCATATGATGCCGCGAGCGAACCGCGACCCTAACCCTCTTCCGTTAGCTACCGTTCTACCGTGTCAACCCGACGATTTCCGATAACCAGGATAGCCGGTCTTTTTAGATTTGATTTGGATCACTCACATCTTCCCTTGCCTCTTTACTCACCATCACTCCGCCAGCGCACGTTCTGTTCTACTAGTCCTCGTCCTCGTCGCGTGAGCATGAGTATGGATGTTAGCCCCTATTCTCGTTGTTCCCCTCCACAATGGTATTTTGGGTGGAGCCTCCTTATCGAGAGGCAACTCGCAAGAACACCCCCGTTAGTCTTCCCTCTGTCACGGGGAACCGTATGCCCGAGTTGTGAATCACACGCACTTCGGTGTGTGAGCATGCCACTCCTCGACTGGCCGTTGGAGCGTGCGTATTTATTTAGAAGCATTTAGTTTTAGTCAACTGCAAAGCAGTGTTTGTCCGACAGTCTCTTACCACTTGCTTCCAGAATTCCCACCCGAATGTCGGCCGGTCTCATAACGCCTTGTATTAGCATATCCTTCCCATCATATGGCAGGTTGGCATCGTCGACGCATAGCCATCTGCTTCGGAATTGCTCAATGCATTCTTGTGGTGTCGACCCGATCTGGCAAACTCTCGCCACGTCTGGTGCTTGCCCTCTGGAGGACAACGAAATCTCTTCTTATGGTCTGCCCTCCGAATAATATCAGAAAAAGGCAATTCAACCAATTCGTGACCAGATCATCCCGAGCACAACTTCTGTATTCGTAAGTATAGGCAAATGGATGCTATTAACTTATTCTAAATAGCGTAGAATTACCAAAGAGTGCCTTTGTAGAGCAAATAAAGTGGATGGGGGGCACTTTTGCTAGTTCTTTAGCGGTCTCATTTAGAAAAGCTTCGCTGGTGGAAAGATCATGGCCAGAAGCAGGACCCTTGATGTCGCGATTATGCACATGAATCCCCAAGTGTATACATATAGAAGACAAAATTGAAAAAGTTTCCTTCAACATACTTATTGGCGGTTTTCGTCTCTGGGTCGCAACGCGATCCACCCCAATATTGTTGAATCCAGACCACCCGGCACGTTGAGTACTCTATCATGATAATGGTACTACAACCGGTTTAGACAGTTATTTTATGCAGAGGTTTTCCAATTCCATTCCATGACATCCAAATAATGTCTCCTGAATCGTTATCGACTAAAGTAGCCGCATCACTCCCACACTACTCTCAGCAATTCGGCATCAAGTGCCGCTGATATAGTCTCAAATTTAGTCCCTGAAGCGTCCAACACCTTGAGAACCACATTTTTAGCTCGAACATATGTCTCTATTTGCCTTAAATATGGTTCGACTTTCTCTATTTCTTCCTTTTTAAACTTTCCTAGAACAACATCCATACGAATTTGACGGAGATCCGGCATGCGCCGTTTGTCGCAAAGTCCCCCGAGCCACACATGAAAGCTGCTCCTTGCCAGGACTTTGCTGGGTGGTTCATGTTTACTGGTAATCCGGATAGTCTCGACTCTGTGAAGGGGGATTCGTGGAAATTTCGGAGCTCCAGTGGCGTCATCAAGAAAAGGGAATGTGAGGACAAGGGTCTTCAATTGTGTCCTGATAGTGTAGGATCCACTAGGGAAAATAACTCGCTGAGTGCGTAGAGCGGAGTAAGGCAGGGAGAGATATTCGAGGCTGAAGAAGTCTGGGCCAAGGAAAGCCGCTAGTGACAGTTCCGTCAAGTTGTTAACCCCCCCATAAAAAGTAAAGGAGCGAAGCCGGGAAAACCGGTAAGATCGAAGGAGGTCCAGGCAGTGGGAGTCTGCGTTAGTAATGACCAGTTCTTGAAGGCTGAAGAGGTCTCTATGCGGAGGAAGAAAACCTCTTGCCTCGGTTACGTCTAACCCCCGGATACTAACATCGTGTATGTGAAGGCTCTGCAGCATGGACGAGCCGGCGATGGCAACAACATACGCAACAAATGACTCCCACGTTAGAGATGACACTGTTACATGCCGTAGCTGATTCCACTCGCGATAGGTCCGCTGTATAAGGGGCCTCCTTGCGAGTGGTCTGTTCTCCTCGTCTGTGGAAATGGAAATGTCTCGATGGAGTAATGTGAATCTGACGATGTTAGGACAGAGTGACACTAAGCTATCAATTGCATCAGAGAAATGAGGGGTCCAGGACTCCAGGTTGGAGGGGATGGCAATGATCTGCCTTATATGAGCGCGAAGGTCTGAGCGCACTTCTAATGTCTTTAGAATGACTTCAGCCGCACGTGTACTCCTTGCATAGGAGATGGAATAAAGGTATGGCGCAAATATCTTGTGCCACTTCCTGCACACCAGCACAAGTGCCGCTTTGACCTTGACTGCGCCATGTAACAAATCGTCCAGCTCCTGGTGTGCAGAGGGGGGTTCAGATAGGTCCTTTTTGCTGTGCAGACCCGGCCATCGGTCGGCCGAGATTCTCTTACAAAGAGCATCCAGCACATGTTGTGAGACGATTGCGCCAGCGAGCTGGAGGGTTTCAAGCACCAATTCTACCGGGATTCGCTCCATCGTGTGAGTTTATGGGTGAGGTGGAAGAAGACGAGTCCAAGTGCTGACTTCCTTTATATGCCAGCTTTCCGATGAACAGACGACTCAAGGCCAATAACGATCGAAATATACCATATGTACACACTCCCGGGTAAGATGAACCAGGTTGGCCCTCGGGAGAACTTTGCCACTCTTGTTGGGCCTTGAGGGTCTTCCACTCCTTCGTTCTGATCACAATAAATCCGCATTAGCTAGAGCGCTGGGCTAGATGATCTTATATCGCCAAGGTTACCACAGTGCAGTGATCTGGACCCTGACAAAAGGGTCTGGATGCTTAGTTTCTCAGGGTAGCCTTTGTTGCGTGTGAGTTGCTCGCATATCAGACGTAAGAGCGACCCTCGACGTGAGCATTTGCATGCCCAGTCGCTCTAGGTTGTAGGCTGACCCCATCCCACCCCTCCCACGCGCTCTTTCCCATTCTGGTCCTAAGGTTCGCCAGCAGTGTGACACGCAATGCACACTCCACTACCCGATGCAGGTTATGCGTAGCCCCACCATGCGGGTCCCAGGACGCAGGCCAGGGTGTGGTGAGGCAGCCCACAGCATAAGGCGACCGAGCATGGCGTATGCCCAAGGACGAGGTTCGTCCTTTGTTGGATACGCGAGATGCGCACGCACCACAACGCCCTCATAAGGGGTGTGCAAAACAGAGTACCGATCACTGGACCGAGGAGCCAAGGTAGGAGCTGTCATTTCGGGAAGGATGATGCAGATGCATATGTAAAACAGAATGCGCATGCCATTGCAAAGGAAGTCTCTCAACTCACATATGTTCCCGCTTCGCCGATTCAATGCAATCATCGGCCATACTCGTCTTTGCTGAAACGTGCTACATCACGCCAAACTGCAGTCGCAACATTCGAATGACAAGAACCGTATCAAATTTCTTTTATTTCGGATCATCGTTAGGCTCAAGTAGGTCTCGCGACCCGTCAGAGCGAAGTACGCTACAAGATCATGGTCAGGCCCAAGGCAATTTGTTTGGTGGGTAGTAGGTCAGCTCTTTAGTGGCATAGGCGTGAGAAATAATGTGGATGAGAGATGCATATGACGGTTGGGTGAGTAGGTAGCAGAGTTGGTGGTACTGGGTGGTTGCACAGACTGGGTGTGGAAGCAACTGACCAAGAACGAAGGTGAGAATTTCGATGAAGAAACTGAAATGACTGAAAATAAGATACGTCCAAGATTGTTCTCTGCGAGGGGTCAGTGGTATGACGTCTATGCTACCAGCTCGGTGCTCGTGGTGTTGAGGAAGGGGTCGAACTACTCCCTTCGACCTGGGAGGGTTCGCTCCCTGTCACAGTGGAAGGAGGCCCCTGCGCGTAGCTCTCGTCATCGGCCGGGACTACACTTTCACTCTCCGCGACCGCACCCTCGATGATGTCGGTGATATCCATGTCACCCTCATCGGCCTGCAGTTGACGCCGTACCTCGGCCGTGCTTCCGTTCGATGAGGCGGCGTCGTCTTCTTCCCGGCGAACCAGCCGAGCAGGACTCAGGCGGCCAAACAGTGGTGGAACATCTAACGAATCGGGTTGTATCACTAGTCCGGGGAAGTCCTGGAATGGTCCAGAGGGATGTAACGATGCGCGCGAGAGCAGCTCGGGCGAGGCCGTTCGTGCGGCTTCAGCTTGTGCGGCAGCGACGGATTCGGTCATCTCTGCCAACTAAACCACAATGATCAGTAAGCTCGTAGAGGTAGTGATAAATAATGGACGTACCTTAGCCAGTGTATTCGCCGCAATGTTTGCTACAGTCGAATCAGGGTGCTCAACCAACCCTCGCAGTCCCTCGTCCCCACCAGCGATATCAAACAGCGCCCAATAAATATTCTTCACCTCCTCATCATTCGTAGGGACTTTACAGAGCTCGCCTTGTCGAATCAACTTCCACAATGTGTCAATCACGAGTGTCAGTGTCTCTTTCTCGATCCACCACTTCAGCAAGCCGACCATGGGCTCAATGCATCGCGCCTCGGACACGAGTTGGCGGACATGCGCAAGTGTGCCGTAGTTGACGACGTTAGCGATCACACGGAGTGCCTCGCGCGTGCGGACCTCATAGATGACCTGTTCGTATGCGTTCGTCACCTCCGCGATGACATCACACAGCAACCGTGGCCCCTCGTCGTCCCGCATGAGTGCATCTACATGCTCGGTGCAATCGGTGAGGTTCGCCATAATCCAGCATACGTCCTCGGCCAAACGTAGCGTCGATTCTGTTACGAGGATGTCCCGCAACACGGGAAAGACTTCCCCCTCAATAAGCACATTGTCATATTCGCTCGCGGAGATCGCCCCGATCACCTGGAGCGCAGTTGTTTGAACCGCTGGACCAGTCACAGTGACGATGTCAATAAGTAAAGGCGCCACATCGGCGTTGACGAGCGCTTCGAGCCAGCGGGGTTCTAGACAACAGCCGTGGAAGAAGAGACAGATTTCTCGAATAATGTCGTCGAGAAGTACTTTTTCCTCTTTAAGTAATTTTACGAAAAAGGTGATGAGTTCGTATCTCTGCACGATTGTCAGTATATAGAAGGAGACGTGGATAAGGAAGGCCTCACAAGATTCTCGTCTAGGAGGTAGGGGTCCCCCTTTTCGAGCGAATTAATCGTCCAGATAATCGTAGCGGTCTGGGGAGTATTTGTAGAGCCGCGATCCAGCTCAATGTAGCTTTTGATGGTCTCTACTAGCTTTTCTGTCACTCCGGCACTGATAAATTTCGTAGCGTAGGCGGGGGATTCGCAGGCAAGATTTCCGAGGATCCAGGCGGACTGGATGCATAGGTCGGGGAGCGGTGACGATAACAGTCTTAGACAAGCACCGGAGATGTTCTGGCGTATTGCTGAGTTTGCGTGGTGGGCATTTCCGCAAGCGAGGAAGCCGAAGATTACGCCGGCCTGTAACTGGACCAGAAAATTGGCAAGTCAGCCGTTACCTGAACACTATGTTTTGCAGTATCCCAACAACCTACCTGAACGTCTGTGGGTCCATCTATGAAGAAGCGGGCGAACCGTTCGTCTGCCTTTGCGGTGATGAGATAGTTGAGCGCGCGTTCGACGCGTCCAGACTCGAGAGACTGAATCCAGTTGACGATACATTTTGCACCTTTAAGATGACGCTTCCCGTTGTCACCCAACACGTTGCGCACCGCGTCCTCAATCTCAACCGGCACCTGTATTATGACAACAACCTGAGGTCAGTATCGGGAAAATTTTGGCCTGAGACGACGGCCGGAATTTATGAGAGAGCGTAAGAAAAACGTACGACGAATTTTGAGTCAAATGTTGACTGGGAGAGGGGTACAGTGGCAGGTCTTGCAAGAGCGGCCATTTTACGTTCGACGAAGGGATGATCGACAGCGGAGGGGGGAATGAAGGAAAATGGGACAGGGAGAGGGTTGTGACTGTACTCTTGGACGCTGTTATGTGCTCGTCGGGACCATAGACAACCCCGCTGGACGAGAACGAGTGGTCAAGACTGGCGAAGTCGGGTCCAAGAGACAACGACGACCAACATCAGCGTCTGTCCCGCTCTTACCCCCCCTCATAGGTTACTCTCCTTACGAGGCTACTTCTCACGACAGTCGTAAGCCTCGTTAGCTGGTATATGAGCTTCGGTGATTCACTGACTCAACGAATTCGGCAGAATCACAGGAAGAAATATCGAGTTTATTTCTGAAACACTAGTCTACAACATCTTAACATATCAAGCTTCTGTTACAAATTCATAGCCAGGATGGGAGAGCAACGACGCCGGCGCCAGCGCTTGCGATTACGATCAACCGAAACACGACGTAGCATCAGGTTTATCGATCCATCGGCTTCCGATTCAAACCAGATCTATCAAAGCGCATTTCTACACGCGAATGATGAGGTTTTGGGCTCCCGACCTGTTAATCCTTGTCGTCAAATCGAAAATGAAATTGTTTCACTTTACCGTAAATCCATCTACATCGCTATCCTAATTGGTGAAGACAGCGAGGGCAACATCGTCGAATACGTGAATCCACCAGGACTTGTACCCCCATGCGCGAATTGATGCTTGTGGATTCGCTAGACTCTCATGTAAGAATGAAGGGAAAGGAAAGTACCAGAAATGAGAATCGCGGAGAAGGGTGGATTGTAGATGCGCTCTGGGCGAAGCGTAGAACGGGCGCCCAGGGTCAGGGGTCGCGACGTTGACTATGTGCCCTGCGGTCATGCCAATGCGTCATGCCATCAACACAAGGTGGCTTACGTTGAGCTTCACAGCATCCTCACTCACGTTACTATCAGGATGACTGACGGACAATCCCTTCCAGTCGCCATGGCATTGCGCTCAAGTTCAGTATTATTACCACTCTCGACACAAGGACAGCATAATACGCACATTGTTCCAGTTGATCATAAAAAGGTTGGTCGATCGGTGCATTGCCAGTACAAGGCAGAGCGGGGAGAACAACAGCTGAATCGGCGAGTGAAAATTGTAACGGGGGCCAAGGACTAGCTAAGGTAAATCTGTAGGCCCTTGGTAGTGTACTAGTGGCCCGTGTAAGCTCAGAGGGTTGTTGAGAACGTTCGCGGTACACAAACGAGTGAAAGGTGTGAGGTGTAGCGCCATTGGGCGAAGAGTGATTATAAGATATAGGTCATAGCAGGGGACGGCCGCTGGGAGCGGTAGCGTCTTTGGAAATAATCGGCACTTTCATGCGGAAGGGCGGACGGGTTAGAGGTTGAATATTTTCAATATAGAGAATATACCAGAGGGTGTGTGGAAGCAGGTATCCTTCGGGCGAAGGGGAATCAATATTGGGTCATGTCGTATGAAAGATACCACTAGATATACAGAACGTCTTGCTCAATAGTGTTCTGAGATGGCAATAGGGGCGGCGCGCCCTACGGGAGGGTACACGTCAGATGTCCAGACAGGGAGATGGTATAATCCACTCACTTGCATTCCAGGAGAAGCCCAGGTTTACTTCCTTCGGCCGTCCACAATTCTATGGTGAGGAGCGACTGAAGCGGACAAGCAGCCAGCGCCGAAAAGCATGACAGGTATTAGCACTGTTCAAGTGTAGCTGGTTGTGTAGACCTAAGCCGAACTTCCAGAGGGCCAGACATGCCTGGATGGAAGCCAGAAGTAAGGCACTGAGCATGTCCTTTAATAGAGCGTTGTGAAAAGTCGGTTGGAAGGTCTCCCTCCATCTTGTAATCTTGAATAATGAGCATATCTGGCCCTTTCATCCGAGCGCAGAAGCTATGCCCTATTCAGGTGGCGTACAGCGATATCCTCCCAGTCAGAAGAATGTCACTCTCTTCCACTCGTGTTCGTGTATCGTGCATGTCGTGGAGGTTTACTGATAAATCGAGGGAGTGGTGAATTCCAACTCTGGAAAACAAAGCGATATAAACTTGGAATCTTCCGTGACCCGATCGCCATGTCTTCCGCGATAGAACTCGTTAACCCAAAAGCGGAGAGCGTCAGGAGACAGCAGGCGCTTCAAGTAGGTCTCCCATTCATCGCGTTGGGTTGAGCTGAGTCCAACGACGCGTCTTCTAGGTGAACACGAATGGTGCAATGGGCCTTGCGAATGTGGTTAGAAGCAATCTGGGTAATCAAGGTTAATTGGTTGTAGCAGTCCGCTAATGACGCCCGTCTTGATGTTTTAGGACCCCGAGGAACTCTCAAGATGCTAGTCGATGGCGCTGGTCAGATCAAAATGACAAAGGTCCTTGTTGCCCCTAGAACATACGAGGATGACCCATAACCCATTTATTCAGGATGGGAAGGTTCTGCTCTCTGAGATGCAAATTCAAGTCAGCGGTGTACTGCTCGCTTTGGAAGAAGCAAATCACTGAGGCGTTTGCAGAATCCTACTGCGGCTATGATCGCACGAACAGCAGTTGCGCAGGATGATCAAGTTGGTGATGGAACGACCTCTGTCGTTCTTTTGGTGGGAGAGCTCCTGAAGCAGGCCGATCGCTACATTTCCGAGGGCGTCCACCCCACCGTGATTGCGGAAGGTTTTGATATTGCGAAGAAGGATGCACTGGCCGTAAGCTCCCCTCGTCGGAACGTCCTAACCTCTAGTTCTCAACCGCCAACAGTTCCTCGACACGTACAAAGTCACCAAAACCCTGGATCGAGCAACGCTCATCTCGGTAGCACACACCTCTCTTGCTACCAAGCTACATCATAAACTCGCGCAAAAGCTCGCCGAAGATATCGTTGACGCCGTCCTCATGATTCGACCGCCACCTCCACCACCGGAGGCAAAGGATGAAGAGTCCATTCGAGAGCCTATCGACCTGCACATGGTCGAAATTATGAAAATGCAACATCGGACTGATATGGACACCAAGCTGATCAAAGGCCTCGTACTGGACCACGGTGCTCGACATCCGGATATGCTCAAGCGCGTGGAGAACGCGTACATCCTCATTCTTAATGTATCGCTGGAATATGAGAAGACGTATGTATTGCTACTCCTCCTTCGGTAGTATCTCTGACAGTCCCCATCCCAATAGCGAAGTCAATTCATCCTTCTTCTACTCCTCTACTGAACAGCGAGAAAAGCTCGTCGAATCAGAACGCAAGTTCATTGACGAGAAACTGAAGAAGATCGTTGAGCTCAAGAACCTGGTGTGCGACCGGGACATTGAAGGCAATGACAAACCTAAGAACTTCGTTGTCATCAACCAAAAAGGCATCGACCCCATGTCACTGGATGTGTTCGTCAAGAACGGGATCGTGGGGCTGCGGCGCGCGAAGAGGCGGAATATGGAGCGGTTGCAGCTGATTGCAGGTGGGATTGCGCAGAACTCGGTTGAAGATCTCAAACCGGAGATCCTTGGCTGGGCTGGGCTAGTGTATGAACATACATTAGGCGAGGAGAAGTACACGTTTGTCGAAGAGGTGAAAAACCCCCGAAGTGTGACCCTTCTCATCAAGGGTGAGCTGCAATACCTTTGTTGCACTCTCGTTCGAACTCACGGATGTACGCCGCAGGTCCAAATGCACACACTATCGGTCAAACCAACGACGCAATCCGAGACGGCTTGCGCTCGGTCAAAAACGCACTAGAGGACGACTGCCTCATCCCAGGTGCAGGGGCGTTCGAGATCGCCGTCTCGAATCACCTAAGCACGAAGACGAAGAAGACCGCCAAGGGGCGCGCCAAACTCGGCGTTCAGGCCTTTGCGGATGCGATGCTTGTCATTCCCAAGACGCTCACGAGCAACGGCGGGTTTGATGTAC
>Ga0307513_10011184_pt1 | contig 11172 bp, 17 predicted proteins | sample 15_EM_MG_FD_202174 | JGI IMG/M metagenome (GOLD analysis project Ga0307513, IMG submission 202174) | Populus trichocarpa ectomycorrhiza microbial communities from riparian zone in the Pacific Northwest, United States - 15_EM | ecosystem: Host-associated > Plants > Roots > Unclassified | place... | reverse complement strand
AAGTGTGTCCTGCTTCGGTATTGCCTTCCTTCGACTTAATCCCTGTAGACGAACACTTCTTGAGACAAGGCAGATCGAAAATGAATACAACGCCGCAAAACGGCACTATAATCAGGCGCTTGAGATATCACAAGCCGTTTTGGGTACATGGGGCAGAGTAGAGTTTATGCAGACTCAGGAGAACTGCTCGCTTCTGGAGCAGGAGTTGGGCATGATATCAAAGAAGGTGAACAAATTGATCAATCAGACTTTTAGGAGAACATTACCGGACTGTGGAACGTCGTTGGAGGGTATGGGCGTGGGCCATGGCACCCGCGGTGCCTCAAGCGGCGAGAGAGGAGTAAGTAATATCCTGGCTGGGCCACAGACACTGAACAAGTGGGCCGATCATACAATTTGGCGGTGTCCAGTTGGAGAATGGAGATATCAGTGGTAAATTACAGGTATCCTCTTCTGCGGAAGCTGGAGTAAGTCACTTGGATTATGTGCAATGATCTCCATTCAACGTGCGGCCCATAGCACGGCAATGTCCTCATTACAGAGACTAAAGCTCAGGCAAAGGATTTCTTACGTCTGCGTCAACTTGAGCTCAGCTCACTTCTTGAGACCCTCACGAGGGAATATGCTGCCATAATTTCTGATCTGGCTGGCACAGCAAAAGCGAAACTCCTCAAATTTCTACGAGGTATGACCAAACAGATTGAGCTGCGGCCACTACCTGAGGATTGGGAAAACTGTGTTGGTACGTTTCTTTCCGCCTTCCGTATCTATCCTCTAATTCCTTTCTAGGCAGCTATGGATCATCTTCGCTCAATATTGATGGACTTGCGTTCCAAGAAATCCGCGGAGTGATTAACAGCCGGCAGGTGCCGCTGTTCAACCGCCAGTACAGCATCGATATAGACACTCTTCATGATCGATTCAAGGACGAGATTATTGATCCATGGATCCAGCAGATGAAAGAAGCAGGAGAGAAAGCTCTTCTCGGGACGATTGAGACGAGATTTAAGGCCGCGAAGAACTTGATGACCTCTGCCCTTGTTGAGAGAGAAGATCGATACAAGCAAGAGCTAGAGAAAAAGGGTGACCTTGTTGTTGGGGAAGAAAGGGTGGAGCTTCTCGTGGCCATATACGGCAACCTCTTGGCGGCCGAGGAGGCATCGAGGGAATTGTTCGCTCGCGTCGGTGCTCTGCAAACACGAAGCGGGCAATAAAGGGTGTTGGACTGCGCTCGTAATTTATACTTCGGGTGGGGACGTATTAATGAACCATACTGTCCGAATCACCACCTCTGACTCACTGCGATCTAAATATAATATACTATGTAGTACAATAGTAGAGATATGGACTGTATAAGCGAATCGTGTACAGCAGGACGGTCTCCATGCGCTATTTCTAGACCGTAAACATGTACATCGGAGATCTCGTTCTGCACAAACCCAGACACCTGTGTCATGCTTCCTCCAATGACCTCTGATGCTCCCGGGTGCCCTTGCTCCTGCGCACCTAAGCACCTGCACCGCGGCGTATGCCCTCGAGACTCTCGAGAACTGCAATGTGACCGAGGGACTGGCCACCGTCAAATTCAAATTGATCTTAATTGACCACCAGATGAAACAGATGGGAGGTTTCTCGCCGTCCAGTCTCCAGTGGACCAATTCTTTATCAAGATAAGCTTCCGATAGCCCTTCCCTGGACTGCTATTCCCCGAGCCATTTGATATGCATACTGGTGTAATGATATTGCGACTTTCTTCCGTTTCCAAAAGGTAGAGAGAGACTGAGAGGTATCTTGCTTCCTACGATTATGGACCCCGTCACTATTATCTCCATTTTGGGAGGAGTGCTATCCTGTGTTCATGCAATCTTCGATGCCATCGATAAGGCCCAACAAGCCGACGCGGCGGAGCATGAAGCGCTTAAGGAGTTGAAAAGGACTGTTGTCGTGGTGGAGGACGATATCAAGTTCTTTAAAACGATGATTTCCGTTTTGGAATCAACTGATAACGAGAACACCTTGCTTTTCCTTCAAGGGTCCGCAATTTCTTGCTGTCCGCTCACTGTAACCATTTGGGACCTCACTAACGGTTTATGACAGGCACGATGCCCAACGCGCCATGGAGAAGTTTCATGAGGACCTCCATGCGATGACCATCCTTCTTGGCACCGAACCGGCCATAGAGTCGTTCACACTCCCCAATGCCCACAACTCATTGAAATCGTTTCTTCAGTCTTTAATACATCTTCCCCCGGCAAGGCAACGCACTGTAGTCTCTGACCTCAAGGAGGCAAGAATTAAAATTCTCAATAATCAGCACAATATCAAAAGGGATTTCAAACTCCTCTGGAATCTCTATACCATTTTCCATCAACGAGCAAATACTGAGACCATCTTCTCACTGGATCGAAGTAGCGTCAAATCTATGACTGAGGCACTCGACGCCGTTTCGTGGGAATTCATCGGTCATCCGTTCGGAATCTCTCGACCATGTGGTTCCTTCTCATTATTAGTGCTCAATCGTGATCACGACGCAGCCTCCAGGAAGGAGGAACTTGCCAGGAAGCTCGGGAAGGGATGGATCGACGATCGTGTGAACCGGCATCATGTTCCCGCCAACCAACTCATCGATGTTCAGATCACTCTCTTTGAACTCATCTGGAGTGGCACTATACAACAACTCAAGGGTAATCCCACTCGCAGCACCACTGATCCTGAATACCGAGAGTTTGAACAAAGCCTCGACCAATTAGACAGCTCTCTGCAGGACGTCATCGCCCGTTCGAAACGGCCAAGGTTTACACTTTCTTTCTACGGAATGGTGAAGGCCGGCAAGTCGCTGTTCCTCAATTCACTGATCGGGAAGATTGTGCTTCCCTCAAATGGTAGGTATCCTTGCAATAGGCACAACTTGGTGACATTGACCTACATTCCACCTAGAGCTGCCATCAACCGCGTGGCCTTGTCGACTGGTCCATCTGAAAGGGACGACGCAACCAGAACTTTGTGTTAGGACAGATCCGTTTAACCACGCCATAGAGAGCCTTAGGGCGCACGGTTACGGTGCCAAAATGAAGAATTATCGACTCCCAACAACCTCTATATTCGGCGCCATGACTAGTGATAGTCTCGACGCTGAATGTGAAACCTCCCCAGAGTCAAAGGAACTAGAGAGAATACACCACGAATGGAAAGGCCTTCATCTCAGTACACAGGAAAATCTCCACACGTTTGAAGAACCTGGCTTCCAACTGCCCCATCGGGGTTCCGGAGTGGAGGAAGTTAAGGACTTAGTAAGTTCTGTAAGTCATCCCTCTAGACTTTATTAATTCCAGCCGTTAGCTGGGGAAAATCAATGACATCGTGAGATTGTGTAAACGGTTTGGTCTCAAGTTCGAGGGAACCGAGGTGGACTGGCCAGTCTTGAGCGTCGAGTTCAGCTCGCTCAAAGACAGGAACTTTACTGAAATCTATGAGGTGATTTGTCCACTGAACCCACTCCTGAATGTATAACTGATTTTTTGGCTATTCGCTAGTTCATCGATCTTCCAGTGAGTTCTGTAGCCATCTATGCTTTCTTCGCGCCCACCAATCATCTAAACAGGGAATCGGCGAGCACTTTAAGAATGTACGATCCTGTATCCCAACATCTACGCCCTTCCTGATATTTTCTTTAGTCAAGCTGGGAATCTTTAGTTCGACTTGCGGCGTCCCAATCCAACGCGATTGTCCCTATCGTGTCGTTCACGGAGCTTAGTCGCAGCGATTGGAGGAATCTACCAAAACTCACCGCTAGTGGTTATGACCGTAAACCTGGTCTAGTTGTTTGCACTCATCTGGATCGAGTCTCCGGGGAGAATTTGAAGCCACAACTGTGGACGGTCAGCAGGGAGTTTTGGCCTGGTACCCATGATGAGAGCGACCGCGTCCTCAAATGTTCGTCACTCATGGGGTTGAGTGCGAGTGAATTGCTTGAACAGGCCAGAGCCACTAAGCCGACGTTCAAGGAAGTCTGGGAGTCAACCTCCATTCGCTATCATGTAAGCGGTGGTGAGTCCATTGAACCTCACCGGTCTCAATGTGCTTTCTTTGCAGTGCGCTTCGAAGATCCTTGGAGAGGGAAAGCCCGAGTTGGTCTACAATGACTATGATCGAGATGGATGGGTGGAAAAGGTGGAAGAACAGCTCAACAAGAGCGGTCTTCCTAGTGTCATCCACAAGCTCACACGGGAATTGGTTGACAGCGCTCGGAAGAACGCTCTCATCAGCGAAACGGCAGAAGCGATTCGCCTTGTACGGGAGCTGCGCAAAAAGGAAGGGTAAGTTATTCTCCATAGGTATTTGCGGAACTAATGCTTGTTTATGTCAGGCGAAAGCTCCTCGAGGCACGGCGAACGGAAGGCGAATTTGAAGCCGCGAAAAACGCATACGATAAAACTCGTCAGAAGCTTCAGGGGATCCTCAATACATGGGATTTGACGGGACAAGAACAGATTGAGAAGAGTCACAAACGGCTTCAAAACGCTCATTCCTTTATCTCTCGTAAAGCAGATGGATTCATAGAGCCCGCGTTACAGAAGGTCTTACAACAGTGGGGCTTAATGGATAGAGAATCGGACAGCGACTCGACCAATTCTCTGCAGCGTACACCTTCTGATGCGGAATTCACGAATCAGGTTAGTATATGTTTATTGTTTTCTAGATCAGATGACCTCAATAATTTCACTGGAAGGTCTTGAAGGTGACTTCCGTGGCGGATGCAAAAGATTTTCTTCGTCTGAGTCAGAGGGAACTTCACGTCCAACTCCATACGCTCAAGACGGAGTATGTAGAAGCGGTTCGACGTCTCGGGCAAGAGGCGAAGTCATTCAGGATCACCACGCTACTAGATGAACTAGAGAATGCAACTGCTTTGCAGTCCGACTTACGCGACGATGTTATTGGTGAGTACCCTCGATTGGTACTCAATGTTGTCGGAAACTGACAGCCGCCTTGTAGCGGAGCTCGAATCTCGTTCGTTTGACATTCGAGAACTCGCCTACCAGGAAATCAAGAAAGCCATTAAGAAATTTTCCACCAGGTATACGGCGAAGACGGCGTTCCAAACCATCGAAGCGCAGATTGCCCGCTTGTGGCTCAGTCCTCCATCCGAGGATGATCAGGTTGATTCGAAGAGTGATACGGACCGTCTGGTTGCCGCTGAGGATACCCAGCACTTCACAGATGAGGATAGCAATGTCGAAGCAGCTGCTCGACGTACAATTGACGGCCTCGGCTTTATGCTACGTGCTCCGATCACAGTCATGGTGACCATCACCTGGACTTTAGGAGCGCCTGTTTGGGTCTTCATGTCCAAATCCCGCACTTATCATCTCGACATGGACGTAATCCACCAGCAATACAAGGATCAGATCGTTCAGCCATGGCTCGAGAGTTTGAACTCAGAGGGAGAGAGGACGCTGCTTGGTGTCATCCGCCTTAGCTCCAATGCGGCGAGAGACTCATTAAATAGTGCACTGGAGAGGGAAGGCACACGCTATCAGAGGGAGCTCGAAACCAAACAGAAGCCACTTGATCAGGAAGTGGTCGAGCACCTGGTAGCCGCGTATGTGAACCTTCTCGCAGCTGAGGAGGCGCTGCAGGAGCTGAGTGGGAGGATTGATCCACGATAGCAACATTCTACTGTCCGTATCCTATGTACAATATTGTATCGTGATGATTACCGGTATCGTTCACCGCCGGAGGTGTTATTTGCGGTGCGGGAGTAGGTACAATCCATAGCACTACCGGGCAGAAACCTCATACAAGAAAACGACTTTGTAGGACGAACCCGCTATACAGTGACATTGTAAACGTTATTGCACTACGAAGTCCATTGCCCCTCAGGCGCTTTTGAGTGCACCACCACCGAGCAAGTGGAAGGGCGATATGACGAAAGAGAAGCCCCGGCAGGAGGTGCCTGGCTCCAGATTGAGAACGAAATTCCGGCGTGGAGGAGTTGCTGGATTCAGTTGAGGGCTAAGGTGCATCATACCCAAGCGATGAGATGTTCGGGACAGTGGAACGCGCAGAGGTCGAAGTAGAGTGATCAAATAACAGGACTAGTACGTTCTGGCGGGGGTGAGGTCAGGTCGACAGAGGCAGACTTACTGAGAGAATGAGCGGCATCATTCACGAAGGAACTCTGAAACGGTGGCCTATTTTTATTTTAAATCTGGGGGTTGAAAAATAGCTAGAATCGATATTGCACGCTTTGGGATTGGATGCGTAGACTGCGCGAACAGCGCACCATGTCAAAACTACAATCCTAGGCGCCTTGGCGGCGACACGTTGACCACATTCTGCGTTCACCGTGAGGTAATCACCAAATTGTGTTGTGAACGACGGTGCTGAGGCCCGTTGTGTGGGCTGAATAAGTTGCCACCAGGCGACGAGGACGGAAGTTCCCCAACGAAACAGTTGTCGAAAACGTAGAGGCTGAATATGGTCAGAACCAGAAGAATGGGAGGAACGTGTTTTGCTTGGGACAACGGTGGTATAATTCCCCCTTGGGAATTCATTATCGGCTCATCTCGCATCGACGCACAGCATGCACAGCATGCTGGGTAGCAGTTCCTGGGGATTATGTGGCTCTGTATATTTACAGCGTTTATAACGAGTGTAGAGGTGCATCTGGTTCCACCCCTCACGCAGGTTCGGCATTATATTCAGGGTGTGCAATCAAAACACACTCTTAGGCATAAGCTCTACCGCTTTGACATTCCGATATCACCCGCACTCACCCGCACTGTTCGCGGTGGCAGTCAAAGCAAGTGCAGGTTCGATCCGACGCCCTTCCCTCATGGATACGTACCAAACACCTCTTGCAAGGCAGGCACGATAGAAAAGACTTATTCAAGTCGACCTGATCACACTGCCGTAGTCGCTATGCAAGCAAGGAAATGGCCTACTTGTTTTCAGGGCTTGTATGTTCAACGCTTCCAAGTGATGAGTACACCTCAACTCACGATCCTGGTTGTAGAACCGGTTTCATACATGGCGAAAGCTCTGGCTTAGCTTGGCAATCGCTGAAAAGGAGCTAGGACTCCCGATTTCTGAGGAGGCAATCTCGCAAATGGAATCTAATTTGGTGCAATTCCCGAGTACTATTTTGTCTCTCCTTTAGTCAACTCACCTTGGCTTGCTTAATCCATAGCATCTCGATGACGGTCAATTCAAAGCCGCGGCCGAGGAGGAGAAAAAGAGGCGACACGATGTAATGGCCCACGTACACGTTTTTGGAACGGTTGCACCTGCTGCTGCAGGTATTATCCAGTGAGTCTCGTTGTCAAGGCTTCGATCATCGATGAAGACTCATTTGGTACCTTACAGCCTTGGCGCCACGTCCTGCTACGTAACGGAGTGCGTAATACCCACCTTACTCCCCAAATCGGACTCACGTGCTCTCACTTATAGCAACGCTGACCTGATTTTCATCCGCGAAGCGCTCTCACTGCTTCTCCCGAAGCTCGCCGTCTTGATATCGCGTCTTACCGCCTTCTCCACTACATATGAATCCCTCCCGACGCTGGGATTCACTCACTACCAGCCTGCTCAACTGACCACGGTCGGCAAACGCGCTTGCCTCTGGATTCAAGAGCTTCTTTGGGACCTCCGCAACCTCACTCGGGCTCGTGTAGACCTCGGTTTCCGCGGTGTCAAAGGGACAACCGGCACTCAAGCCTCGTTCCTGACGCTTTTCGATGGGGACCACGAGAAAGTAAAAGCTCTCGATGCGCGCGTCACCGAACTCTGTGGGTTCCCATACGCATACCCCATCACTTCCCAAACCTACTCCCGCAAAATTGATATCGATGTCCTTCAGCCTCTGGCTAGTTTGGGTGCGTCAGCGCACAAAATGGCTACGGACCTGAGACTGTTGGCAAATTTGAAGGAGATCGAGGAACCGTTTGAGAAGGACCAGATTGGGAGTAGTGCAATGGCGTATAAGAGGAATCCCATGCGGTGCGAGAGGGTTTGCAGCCTTGCCCGGCATTTGATGGTTCTTCCTCAAAACGCGCTTATGACTAGCAGCGTGCAATGGCTTGAGAGGACGCTAGATGACAGGTCAGTCCTACATTACTTGATTTCGGCCACTACCTCCTTGAACTAATTCTTCGCCCTTGTTTTCGTCCAGTGCAAACCGCCGGGTCTCCCTCCCCGAAGCTTTCCTCACAGCCGACATCGTGTTGAGTACCCTTCAGAATATTTGCGAGGGCCTCGTCGTTTACCCCAAGGTCATCGCCTCACGAATCGCCCAAGAGCTGCCCTTCATGGCAACCGAGAACATCATTATGGCCCTCGTCACAAAATCGTCCTCCGGTGCCGACTCCAGCTCCACCGGTGACCGACAGGAAGCCCACGAACGCATCCGCGTCCTCTCCCACCAAGCAGCGCGGGTGGTCAAGGAGGAAGGAAAGCAAAACGACCTCATCGAGAGGATCAAAAGCGACGCGTACTTTGAGCCCATATGGGGGATTTTAGACGACCTGCTGGATCCCAAGACGTTTATTGGGCGTGCGCCGGAACAAGTGCGCGAGTTTGTCAAGGAATGGGTGGGACCCGCTTTGAAACCGTACGAGGAAGAGATTTCAAAGGCCAAAAGCGTGGAGTTGACTGTGTAAACTCTCTATCACGGGATGAAGTGCGATTGAAGGTATGAAAGCAGTGAAGTGAGCTTGAGACCGACCCCTTTCCTGGTTCGTAGAGAAGAATCGTAAATACATAATTACTCTCTCTCGGAGCTTCGCTCTAATGGCCGTCGTGAGCGGAACACCCCGATCTTGGCTCCTTTGTCGCAACGAGCCGGCATGCATGACACTTACTACGCCGTCTTCAGAGCATTTGCCCTATTCTGGTATACATGGTCTATTGTACTATATGTCATCCTTGTGAAAGGCAATGACCTTGACAGTTAATATGATAACACAATGGGCGTGATACAACCCTCTTCCTTCAGATTACAGCTTAACTATGTATACCACCTTGTGGAGTCAAACACTGTAGTCTAATTCCTCCAAACCAAACAGAGCGCAACCCAATCCAAGGGGACCAGCATATATCTTCATACATCCAATCTTCACAACATCTTGACACCGGGTATACGCGTATACAGTCCCTGGCGTAGTTGGAAGATCCGATACACCAACCAGGTTAGGCTTGACCAGTTGAAATATTAATGGTCTGTCTAATAAACACCGCGGCGGAACTTGTTATAAAAGGGCTTGCGGGTCTTCACGACGTAGCCGTCTCCACGGAGATAGCGTTCCCTCTTGCGGCCGAAGAGCACCGCGCAGCCTGCAAAGCAGAGTAGGAAGAAAGTCTGTGAGAAGCAGCAACCACGTCAGACGGAGCACACGGGGTTTGAAAGGAGGCTGTGATACGCACAACGAATGTCATCCAGAACCCTGGGCCAGGGTTTGTGTTCGGCTGAACGTCGCCGAGGCCGTTCATCCTGTTCTCTGTTTTCACAAAGTCAAACCTCTGGGTCATGACGATGGCCTACGGTAAACGCACTGAAGTATGCAAAGAGCGCGATATCACAGAAGAAGGCGATGAGCGTCAGGAAGGCTGCCAGCCACGCGGTGAGAGCTCCAAGAAGCATGATGAACACGCTAGGAATGACACTCATAACCAACGCAGCAAATGTCGCCGCAGTAGCTGTAAGTGTGTCAATGCTTGTAATGTTGATCCGCAAGAGGGAGACACGAACCGACGGGGTGAATGACAAGACCACGCGTCCAGGAGGACCCGATGGTGACATCCCTGACGCTTATGCTGTATGCATAGCCTAATACGTCCAATATTTAGAGCTGGATATGGCGAAACTTCTTCGAATTTACCTACCAGTATTATGGCAAACCCATTCGCGGCTTTTTGCAGCTTCGTAGCAGTACCCCCAGATACCGAGCTACATGGGTTAGCAGAACAATGGTTAGCATCTACTCCACGGCGCAAGTGTATGGAAAGCACTCACCCTGGCCTGGCTTGCGGCTTCATTACTGTTTGCACTGGTGGTGTTGCCCTGGAACGTAACTCGAACAAAGTCAAATTCTCGAACGAAGGGGAGCGAAAGCGCCGTCTGTTTCGCGAATGAGAAAAGTAAGCCTTGGGGTTTATCGATCGACGGATGAGCAAGGACAGACCAGCAAGGAGAGTATGAAGGCGATGCTCAGCAAGGTGGCACCGGGAATGCAGTAGGCGCGTTTCATTATCGCCGACTATTCTCTTCGTTGTGCGGGAGTGGCGTAAATGACGTCGGAAGACGATGGAGCCGGTCGCTGCGAGTGGTGTGCCTGAGATGCGTTTCGATTGGGTTATGAAAGCAGTGTGGTCGTCAAAGCCGTCAAAGCCGCGGGTCGTGGGGGCGGTGGTTGTGGTGGAGGGCAAGAGCTCAGAGAAATATTTGTCGTACGATCGACCGAGAGCGGTTCATCCCGTGGCCAGGCGATTTGACTGACTCCCATCATAATGTGAAACTCCCGCACCTTTACCCTTCGTGAGACCGTGGCCGGTATAAAGGTACCAAGTCGTGAGAGATGGTCTGAAATACACCAGCCTCGATCAATCGTTGATGGTGGCAGATGTGTGCCTGAAGAATGGTGACTCGATCGCCTTGAGAATACGCCAAGTCTGTTTGGAGTCCCCCAATGGTTCCTGGACATGGAGAATGGCACCAGAGCACGGCCTTAGCGCGCTGGGCTCGGCTTTGCTGTCCAGTTGCCTCGACCTAAGTTCTATTCACATTGCATACACATGGTGGATATGACAAAACTGACGCCTCCGGATGCTCGTTCTCGCCGGGTTTGCACCGATCTTGGGACACCGGAGCTCTATTTAACTAAGCTTGGCTAGCTCGTCGAGGAGACGAGCCTTTTCCTTGAGTAGATATAGTCTCTTTTCATCGGGTGATAAAGTGGAGATATTTTTGGAGAGCAGCCGAGTAGCCCGTGCACCCTCCTGTGACAACGCATCAGTTACGCGATTTCGAACGAGCTGAAGAGGGTGAACCTTGACCTGATCGACACGAGTGGAGGGCGCCTGGTATCCGAATGTGGGTGGCAGTCGATGCCGAATCGCAGGGACCGATTCTTCGTCTTTAATGTAACTAAGCCATCCGTTTTCTCTCACTGAGGC
>Ga0307513_10011183_pt1 | contig 11172 bp, 8 predicted proteins | sample 15_EM_MG_FD_202174 | JGI IMG/M metagenome (GOLD analysis project Ga0307513, IMG submission 202174) | Populus trichocarpa ectomycorrhiza microbial communities from riparian zone in the Pacific Northwest, United States - 15_EM | ecosystem: Host-associated > Plants > Roots > Unclassified | place... | reverse complement strand
TCACCCCCCAGGAGCTAGCCACAGGTTTTGTGTCAAAACCTGGTGACTGGGGATTCCCACCATTTTTATGTCATGTTTGGCCAACCTTATCGGGTTTTTTATGTCAATAGGTGCTGACTAGTATTGGAGTCGGAAAGAGAGTAATTGAGAAGAGCGGCTTGAAATGTAAGGGGCAGACGTGACGAGGTGGGAATGCCGGGTGACCGTTCCGTTCATCCTGCGCTAACTATCGATGGATTGATAACAGTTCCGCGTTTCTCGACTTGGGCGCGGCAGTTGAACGTCGAGCCACTGCTCGCCCAGCATAGCGACGAACGCGGCGAGGAGGAAAGCGACCAAGGTGGTTTAGACGTGGAAGATGGCGGGTTACTCCATTAAGAGCAAACAATATCGGCACCGGTTGGGGTGTTTCAAGCGAGGGATTGGTGAAAATATTGGGGAATTTGGAGCTCACTTCATCGGGATCGAGCTTGTCCCCAACATCGACAATGGAAACGGGCGTGACCGTCAAGAACAGACCGGCCTATTCCGCGAGTTCAACACATCACGGCAGGAGTGGATGCGAAAAAGGACTCACAACATCAACACGGTGTTCAAAGCTTCATAAATCAAGGCCCGTTGTAGCACCCTGCGTGGGCAATTTGGGAGGAGTGTTGAATATATCTCGGACATGACGTCCTTCAAACTAGAAACTAACAACGTGGTCACCAGGGGTTGACAACAAGAATCCGAAACGTCGAGAGACAAAGGAAGAGGATTAACCAGAAGCACGATATTTGGGTGATGGTTGCCTCCTCCATGTGGTACAAATATCCGTGAAGGAGGAATGTGCTTGACGAGCCACGAGAAATGACTTGACCGGAGGGTGTAAGAGTGAGCACGGTGTCGATCCAGGTGTCGGAGTCGATCCCAACAGGCGAACGGGAACATGGATGGCTCCATGAATGTTGAAACTTTATGTGTCCAACTTGGAGTCGAACACGCGACTCCCAGAACCGGTCACGGTTGTCGCTGAATAGCCGACCCGGACCGGTGCTCCATGTCCGGAGTTACAATATCACGATGTGTAATCGGCCCGGACTATAGACAGCGCACTTTGATCATTAGGATCAAACACGACCAAACATGGTCTGTGCGCACCATCATATTAGTATATATACCTGTCCCTAGACACACTAATTTGATATCGCTTCTTGTTCTCTCCCCACCACCATCAACGCTCTTCAAGCTTATTCTCCTACCAAGGTAAGGTAGAGTACAATGTATATATAGAATATATATTTGCTCAACAGGTTATGAGCCCGGGCTACGCCCACTCCTTGTGCGCTCTGGTAGCGAACAGGAGTAAAAGGTTCTTTACCTTACCTTACTCAGCGCTGTATAGCGATGAGAAAAGGCTAGACCAGATACCCTATATGGGATCTGTCAGGGCCACTCTGCGCCGAGACCACTCCAGGAAACGACTCGTCACTACGAGTCACTAACCAATTCTTGAGTAGCTTGCCCTTGCTAACAGAGACAACAATGAACCACTAAAGTGGGTAGAGGTCTTCAAACCTAGGTAGACGAGGCAGGGCCTTGCACAACGCTAGACGATGGGTCGAGGAGGCAGTGGATGCGCGTGATAGATGAGAGGAGGGATAGAGTAGAAGAGAGCAGATCTGAGGTCTGATTTCTTGCAGTAAGTCTCTGAGCTTGTCCGAAGAGCGTCTTCAGGCAGAGGAAATCCTGTAATAACAAAAACTAAAGAAATACAAGTGATATCTGAAGTCCTTATATACTACCAGAGTGGCCTGTGACATGTGACTGTGACATGAGATCATAATCGGAGTGAGTGTGGGTCGTGGGAACATTGTGATATCATGATCGGAGCAAAAGTGGGTCGCGGGAAAATAAGAACAAAGGGAAATGAACCGTGAGAATTGTTCATGACCAAGAAGACTGCGGAGCGTGGGAATGTCCAATAGAAAAATAGAAAGGAAAGTGACACCATTATCGTCAGGGGGATTGATGGGGGAACGTGGGAATAGCCAATAAGAAATTAGGGGGAGTGGCACCACTTGTGTTGTCAAGGGGAGTGATGGCAACCGTGGTGGCGTGGCCTGGTTTGGGAGAGGCGGATAAAAGGGGGCGTCCTAGGGCGACAACTCATCATCCGCTCCTCTTCCAAATCCAACAAACCTAGCTTTTCGTTACCATCTCCTCATCTTCACATTACCATGCCTCGCGTTACCCAGAACACCTATCGTATCGCCGAGGTGAACGTCTCTCGTACCGACCAGGGAAGGTACCCTCACTCTCGCGCCAACGTCATCGACCCATACCCCAGGAACACGCGTATCATCGACCGTCTGGATGGGGAAGGTAACGCCTACGTTGACAATCCCATGCATGACCTCTACAATGAGGATTTCTTGTGGGGGACATCCATCCAGACTGCCAGGCTCCAGAGTGAACGTCGATTCGCTCATCCAAAGAGGGACAGGGTCTTGGATCGCCTAATCACCATGGGGGTCCAAGACATGGATTCAAGTAGGGAGCCAGGTATGTCGACGAGGGGGAGGGGCGTTCCGACTAGTCTGGAGATGCGGCACGCGTCGTCCATTGGTAGTCAGTTGCTGAGTCGGATTGACGTTCTTGAGAAGGAGGTAGGGCGTCGAACGTCTTTGTTGTCTTGACGTTTGACTAACCCTTTCCTTTTAGGTGACTCGAGAGCGCAACGAGCGCAGCGAGATGGAGAAGGCGTTTATGGCGCAGGTTTCCAAGGTGGAGGAAGTCTTTCAGCAGAACAGGGATCTCTCTCAACGCTTGGTGGACCTTGAGAAGCTCTGGCTGGAGGAGGAGAAGTTCACCATGGAGTTGCGTGGGCGTGTCGAGGCCTTGCAGGTGCGCTGGTCCCTTTGGGGTGTTTGTACCCTTATTGATGACCAACGTTCTTAGGACCAGATCTGCAAGTGCGGTTTGTCCGGAAGCCGAGAGGTTCCCATCAAGGTATTTGGTGGTTCCTGAATTGTTGTGCTTCAGGGAACTCATCCAATACTTTCTAGGTCCTAGATGATGAGGTCGAGTACACCTCATATCCCGCTATGTCCGAGGAGCAACCAGTGTTGGGGCTTGACGTGGCGAGGTGTTCTGGGTGTTCTGAAGAGCCTTCAAGTGCTCCGTCTCCAGATCCCTTGCCTGTGATGGCGGAGGTCTTGCCGGTTCGTATCGGTCAGCGCGCTCGTCGTACTGGGCGTAGACAACCTCTGATGGGGTGTTCCTTTCTAGGCGAGTCGTCTTGGGAGCAGCGACAGGCGTCGTCGGAGGGTGGTCGACCAGGGACGTCTAGAGGACTGTCCTGTGGTGACTCCTCCCAGGGTGGAGAGTCCAGGTCGTCTGGGGGAGTTGCCAGAGCTTGGTCCACCTAGTAGGTACGAGGTGGAGCGGGTCTTGCTTGGGTACGACGTCCTTAGATGGTCTTCCTATGCTGAGTTCCGAGAAGCCGTGCGTCTCGAGGCAGAGATGGAGTGCATGGTTGATACCCTTGTAGATACTCATCTTGTTCTCCCTAATCTCCCGGAGTAGTCCAATGTGACCTTGGTGTCTTGGTGTCTTGGTGTGAAATGTGAAAGAAATAAAAGAGTGTGGGGGTTTCGAAGGTAAGAGAGTCCAAAAGATGTAGAGACATAGGAGAAAGGAAGTCCGAAAATCGTGCGCGATGACAGGATCTAACTTAGCCCATAGGAGCGTACATCACTCCACTGTGTGACCCTTATCACACTTTGGATGTTGTTCAGCTTGATTCACCGCTGCATATCTATGCGCGTGAACCTTGTCTTCTTAACTCCTGAATAATATTCGTAGGACCATGCCAAGACACCTAAGGCTGTGCCTAAGGTCCCTCAGAGCTGGGAGATCGGTTGAGTATGCTTAGCGCTGCCCCGGTGACGGTATTATTCAGCAATAGAGAAACAAGGGGAACGGTTTAGATGTCAGAGGAAATCATAACTATCTCCTCTTCCCACACTATAAGCGAACAGTTTGCTGATTGATCTTTGGGATAGATCTCATCAAAATGTCTTCCAACCTTACCTCCCTCGTTCCGGTCCTTGATGGTACCAACTATCAGGATTGGTCAGTCCAAATGCAGTCGTTCCTTTTGAGTGCAGGACAATGGAAGTGCGCCAAGCCTGGCGCCACCCAACCCACTCTCAAAGAATCGACTACAACCACGACTAAACCAGGTGAAACAGCGGAGTCACCCTCCATCACCACGGTTACCACTTCGGATAACTCCGCCGAAGTAAAAGAATGGAGCCAAGACGCTGAAAAGGCATTAGGCAACATCCGCCTACGCCTCTCTCGCTCAATCCAGCACCAATATGCTGAAGAAGAAGATCCAGCTAGTCTCTGGAACTCACTTAAGGAAAAGTACGGCTCCCCCGGGATGCCTACTGCTTTCCTTGAGTTTAAAGGTATTATGGACACGGTGATCCCCAATGGGTCTGATCCCAGTCCTTCTATCGACAAAATCCTTGCACATTTCACACGCCTTGCGTCAATGAAATGGGCACCACCCGGCGAATTTATCGCCATGATTCTTCTCTCAAAAGCCCCTGTCTACATGGAGCCAACCATCCAAATCCTTATTTCAGGATTAAAGGATGAAACGGAAGAAGATGGGACTCCCACCAAACCCGATTTGAATGAAGTCGTACAAGCGATGATACAATCATTTGAGACCTCCCGTAGACAGGGAACTAAAAACCAACAGAACCAGCAGCAAAAAGCTCACAAGCTTAGCGTGGTTAAACCATGGAACCAACAAGGTCCCCCACCTCAATTCCAGCAGCAGCAGCAGCAATATGCTCAGCAGCCGCAGGAAGAAGGTAATAAGAAAGGTCGACGAGGAAAAAGAGGAGGAAAGAAAAATAACCAGCAGCAGTTGCGAAACGCTGCGGTCGATGCTGCTCCCCAGCAGCAGCAACAGGCTCAACAGCCTTCCTTCATTCCTCCCCCGCCCCCAACTTTCCAGTTCCAGGCAGGACCCTCCTCAGGGTTCTTTTCTAACTCTATCGCCCACCACGTTCGCCCCTCCGTTCAGTTTCCTCCCCCTAATCCGGAGTTCAAAACTCCATACAAGTCGTTCAAATCGGCACTCGACCTCGCTAAGGCGATCGGGGTAAGACCAACTACGGAAGTTCTCCGCACCTTGGAGATACCTGCCCTCCTCAAAGAGGAAAAAGAGGCCAAACGACCCAACAAGCGACCTCGACGCGAAACCACTCATGTTGAGATACCGCTCTCCCATGCCAACCTGGAATCCAGGATCAGCAAGGGAAAAGGAAAGGAGATGTCTGACGACGTGGTGTCTTTATACACCGAAGATGAGGAAATGGTTGAGGGTGAACCTGTACAGACAGTCGATCCCTTCACTGTTGCAGACTTTGAGATGGATGCCCAATACGAGGACAACGCCGACTTTGGCGATGAATTCTTTGGATCCTTCGGGGTAAGCACTTGTTTCCATATTCAGGAAACGACAACTGATGAAAACATCCTAACAGGAGCAGTAGATAGTTTCTCGCCCTGTTCTGTAACAATAAATAATTGTGGTTGTCCTTCTTCTAACAAGTGTGATGAGACCGTTGAATGGCTTGCAGACTCAGGAGCGTCAATGCACTTTACTTTTGACATTAACGACTTTGTTGAATATCAAGAGTTAGCCCAAAAAATTCCGGTCACAACCGCGAACTCCTTTTCTCAAATTATTGGGAAAGGTACAGTAGTTCTTCACTTACAAAATGGTGAAACGATAAGGATCTTTCCTGTTTACCACACTCCAGATCTAACAGTACGTCTGCTATCTCTGGGGGTGTTTATGCAGATGGGGTTTCACATTGCTGGAACTCGGGAATACATTGCGGTGATGCAGAAAACTAAGCCATTCTTGCTCTTCCACCCAAGACTCCCTAAGGATAGCATATTTGTAGTCCGCGCTCTCAAGTCCCAGGATGCCAAAATATTTGGGGAACTTGGTACAATCCACTCTGTGGATTATGAGACACTACACCGACGAATGGCCCATCCCTCAAAGGATGTGATAAAGAAGGCTAGGAAACACCTTAAAGATTTCCCTGACGTGGTAATTCCTGAGGAGGATCATATCTGTCCTGGATGTTTGAAAGGAAAAATGGTCAATCGACCCTTCCTTCCAACCGAACAAAGGGCCACCAAACCCTTCCAGCTTATCCACTCCGACCTCAAGTCATTCCCGATCGACTCTTATCATAAGTACAAGTATAGTATCGTCTTCTTTGATGACTATACCTCCCATGCTTGGACTGTAAATATGCGCACTAAAGATGCGGCAATTGCAGCAACTTCCCGATTCTTTGCAATGGTTGAGACCCAGTATAACAGCCGGGTTGTACAATGGATGAGTGATGCAGGAGGAGAGTATAAGTCTACAGCATTCGATAATATGCTGAAGGACAGAGGAATTATGATCCTCCAGAGTGTTCCATATGCTCACCAACAAAATGGTAGAGCGGAGCGTATCATTCAAACGCTCATGGAAAAGGCTGAGTCTATGCGACAAAATGCTTGTTTACCACCGTCTTGGTGGGAATTTGCGATTGAACATGCTACTCATGTGTACAATCGCACACCTCTTCGTCGCCTTAACTGGCAGACTCCCTCCCAGCTCCTACTCGGAGAGAGGCCAAGTGTGAACCATCTACGTGTATTTGGTTGTGGGGCTTATGTCTTCATTCCTGCGGAGATTAGAGTGAATAAGCTCGCCCCCAAATCTGAACTAATGACCTATCTTGGCAACGCCCCTGCTGGATATGGTTTTATGTTCATGAGATCACCGAATAATGTGTTATTTTATGCAACACATTGCGTATTTGATGAGATTCTTTTTCCTAGGTGCCCTAAACAGGGACAACCTTTGAATACTCGGCTGCTTGAACCAGCGCCACCAAATCGTCATAGTACCCATGAGGATTCTCCGTCGGTACCCGATGTTGGAGAATTACTCGATCCACCAGAGGAAGAAGTGACACCTCCCCAGCGTAGCAGAACGTCAGTTCGCACCAAAACTACTGTCCAAAGACCTCGCGCGCAGGAACAACCTGCCCAGGACAACCGTTCAACGGTTCCTGAACCTTCACGTTCTCAACGAATGCAAGATCCCGATTCCCCAGAGGAATCATCTTCTTCGTCTTCTTCTGAGGAAGAAAGGGAACCTAGTCCTCCTCCTGCGCCTACGAGGCCGCAAAGGACTAAGAAGGTGCCTGCGAAGATAACCAAAGACAGTATCTATGGTGATCGCCACCCTGTTGAGATACTTAAGCCACAGGGTAGAAAAGGACAGCGCAAGGTTAAGGAGGCAGCACAAAAGCCTCGTGCTATTGAGGACCAGCCTCCACCTAATGCGCCTGTTCCCGGACCCAGCACCGAGATTGTGCCCAACATCGATCCCACTCCGTCTGAAATAGACGTCGAGGAAGGTTTATTACAGCCTGGGGATTTTGATGAAGATGAGGCAGAATTCTATAGGGGGTTAGGCCTCGGTGTTGTCCGGGAAGGGGGAGTACCAGTCCTTTCACTCCTTCTTGCGAAATCCATCTCACCAATGGTTAGCGCAACCTCAGACCCCAAAACATGGGGATACAAAGACGTGATAAAGTTACCTCAATCACAGCGCCAAGAATGGCACGATGCATGTCTCAGGGAATTGGAAGCCCTTAAGAGACGCGACGTCTTTGAACTGGTGGAACGTCCTAGAAATAGGAAAGTCATCAAAAACAGATGGGTCTTTGATGTCAAGTCGGATGGCCGCAAACGCGCCCGACTTGTTGCCAAAGGATTCTCCCAAATAGAAGGACTGGATTATGATCAAGTCTTCTCACCAGTGGTCCGTTTCGAGACCGTGCGCCTTATCCTTGCCATGGCTGCACTAGGAAATTGGCATATTACTGGACTCAATGTCCGTAATGCTTTCCTATATGGTGAATTAGAAGAAGAGATCTACATGGAACAACCTGAGGGATTCCAAGTACCAGGACGAGAGCGCGAGGTTCTTAAGTTACTACGCGCCCTATATGGTCTCAAACAAGCAGGACTCGCTTGGTGGCGAACGCTTAGAGAATCCATGATCAAGTTAGGCTTTACCGGCTTAACCTCTGATGCAGGACTGTTCATTTGGAGAAATGAACATACCTTTGTCATCGCGGTAATTTATGTCGATGACTCCATCTTCTGCAGACCAGACAAGGAACTGGTAAACGCACTAAAGGCCAAATTCATGGCAAGATGGGAATGTCGGGATTTAGGAGATGTGACAGAATTCCTCCGTATGAGAATTACTCGGAAAGGAACCAAGGTTCATATTAACCAAAGTGCCTACCTTGAGACAGTTCTTGAACAATGTGGAATGCAAGACTGCAAGTCTGCCACAACGCCTCTCCCGGCCGGGTATATGCCGGAACCTGTGAGTCCGGATACAGTCATAGACCCGGAGTTACGAAGCCGCTATCAAACCGTAATTGGTAGCCTACTGTACCTCACCCTTGGAACACGTCCAGACATTGCTTTTGCGGTGACTAAGCTTGCACAATTTGCGGCTCGTCCCAGCAAAGCACACCTCGATAAAGCGCTGTACATCTGTCGCTACCTGGCTGGCACTAGGAATTATTATATTGAGTATGACAGTTCTGGGGGAGAGGGTCTCATTGCGTGTACAGACTCTGATTGGGCTTCAGACCCTGCTAGTCGAAAATCGCAGACAGGATTCTTCCTAAAATTGGCTGGAGGAGCCATTTCGTGGACTTCGAGAGCTCAGCGTACCATCGCCCTCTCATCTACGGAAGCTGAGTACATGGCACTCTCTGACTGTGGTCACCAAGTAGTCTGGATGCATACCCTTCTGGGGGAGCTCGGCTACCCTTTACACCCTGTACCAATATGTGGGGATAACCAAGGCTCGATATTCATCGCCAGTAACCCAGTGACCGAAAAACGGTCCAAACACATAGATATCCGCTATCACTACATTCGGGAAGTAGTTGAGCGAAAGCTCGCGGAACTGTACTTCATTGACGGGGATAAAAACCCAGCAGACCTCCTCACCAAGAACTTGGGTCACATCAAGTTCCTGCAGTTTAGACCTGCATATGGTCTCCACTTCTTCAACGCTGCCAAACGCGTTAAAGCCTAGATATGCTTACATATCACCACTAGAAGGTTTTACGGTGATATTTAGCATGGGGGAGTGTTGAAACTTTATGTGTCCAACTCGGAGTCGAACACGCGACTCCCAGAACCGGTCACGGTTGTCACTGAATAGCCGACCCGGACCGGTGCTCCATGTCCGGAGTTACAATATCACGATGTGTAATCGGCCCGGACTATAGACAGCGCACTTTGATCATTAGGATCAAACACGACCAAACATGGTCTGTGCGCACCATCATATTAGTATATATACCTGTCCCTAGACACACTAATTTGATATCGCTTCTTGTTCTCTCCCCACCACCATCAACGCTCTTCAAGCTTATTCTCCTACCAAGGTAAGGTAGAGTACAATGTATATATAGAATATATATTTGCTCAACAATGAATACATCGGGGAGATTTCCAGTCACTGCAGTCCAGCTGAAGCAGAGGACAGACTTGAGGGTCTTCACTCCATGATGGGTTGAACGAGAACAGGATCATCAACTTCTCCAGCGGACTCGCAGAAAGTCCGGCTCGATCGCAAAGCCTCCGTTCACTGGTTCACACAATTTCGTCGTGGGGTCTCTTCACGGGCTCGCCTGCGGTCACCACATAACGCGTGTGCATTTGTTCAAACCTCCGCCCTGGGTTCGACAGATGGTATCTAACTACAATTGCAACCTCCTCCGACTCCTATATGTTGACGGCCCTGCCGCGGAAAACCGCGATCCCGTGGGGCGGACATCACTTAACAAGTCGCACGATGCATCTGTCTGCCTTGGTCCCACGAGGTGCAGAGTATGGAGGCGGGGCGGATGGGAATGGACGGAGGACCAGATGAGCAAGATGAACATGGCTCGGAGAGGATATCAGAGCGGAGGAAGACACAATGTGGGTTCCCCCTCGTTAAACCCATGTTGTATGCGCTACATGAGCCGCGCGGACCGGATGAAGCCTCCCTTGTGTTCGCAATCTAATACTGTGAGTATGAGTTGCGACGGTTAAAGCCTGTATCCTCATCTACATCAGCACTGCCCTCGATCTACGGACGGCATAGGAAGACATACCGCCTAGTTTTCTTATTGGGAGTAGGAAGTCGGTGATGTCGTACTCGCCCTCGTCTCAGAGTGGTGATAGAACTAACAGGCCGGGAAGACTTTGAGTGGTTGGCCATCGCACCCGTGACGGCTGACGAGGAAACTACACTGACGGGCGGGAGCGAAGGAGGGGGGAGAACTGACACTGCACTTCGTGATCAACACCAAAGCACCGTCCGTAGCAAGTCCGAGGCCAACACCCGATTCCGGGAATCACGGGATAATTGTTGACCGAGATCTGGAGAGCAGCGATGATAGAGTGTGCGCAACCATACATAATTCGCCCGCGGGTTCCTTCACGGGCTCGCCTTCGATCACCACATAACGCGTGTACATTTCTTCAATGACGGATAGAATCTAACTACGATGGCAAATTTCTCCGACTCTCACACGCCGACGAGCCCACCGCAGAAAACCACAATCCAACGGGGTCCAGACCAGGTGTACCAGATGAATGCAGCTCAAAGGGAATACCATGACAGAGAAGATACAGCGGCGTCCCCTCGCTAAACCCATGCCGTGTGCGTTGCATGAGCGGTGCAGACTGGATGAACCAGTGACAGGGCCTTCCGTGTGGTCGTAATCCAATGTCTTGAACGTAAGTCCCGATGGATCCGTATTAGCGCTGCACAGACAACCCCCAACCTACGGACGGCATAGAGAGACGCACCACCCGCTCTTTCAGTCCTTGAAGCCATCTAGGTTTTGTTGAGAGTGGGAAGTTGATAAGGTCGTGCTTGCCCTCGCCTCAGAGTGGTGATAGGACCAACAAGTCCGGAGAGCTTCGAGCAGTGGTTGGTCGTCGCTTCCGTGGTGGCGCTCGGGCCGGATCTGCGATTGACGAGGGAATTGTGTTGGAGGAGTG
>Ga0307513_10011182_pt1 | contig 11173 bp, 6 predicted proteins | sample 15_EM_MG_FD_202174 | JGI IMG/M metagenome (GOLD analysis project Ga0307513, IMG submission 202174) | Populus trichocarpa ectomycorrhiza microbial communities from riparian zone in the Pacific Northwest, United States - 15_EM | ecosystem: Host-associated > Plants > Roots > Unclassified | place... | reverse complement strand
GCCGATCCAGTACGCGATCGTGGCGTCGCCCGCGCTGCGCCCGACCGTCCCGACCCGGCGATCCTCGAGCCGGCCGCCCGGCACGCGCGCGTCCATCACGGCCGGCCCGTGCCACTCGTCGGCGGCGTCGGGACCGAGCACGAGGTCGCGGGGATCCTGGGCGACCACCGAGGCGTCGTGCGGCACGCGAAACAGCCCGCGCCCGAGCACGCCCGACAGCTCGTCGCGCAGATCGCCCGACACCACGACGGTCTTGATCGCCTTGGGTGGCGGCGCGTCGAGCGGCGTCGGCGCCCAGCCGAACGACAGGTGCTCGAAGATCGGCACCCAGCGGTCGCCGTCGTGCGCGTACAGCGCCGTGATGCGCAGCGGGATCACGGCGGTCCGTCCGCACATCTCGATCCGCCACGACAGCTCGTCGGACGCCCACGCCGCGGTGAGGTCGGCGGCGAGCTGGATCTCGAGGCGCTTGGATCGCACCTCGGTCCGGGTCGCGCGCGCCACGTCGAGCGGCCACCGGCTGGGCGCCCGCGCGAGATCGCCCGCGAGATAGACGTCGCCCGGCCCGGCGCCGATCCGCGCGGTGCCGACCCTGGGATCGATCATGCCGGTGTCGAGGTCGGGCGGCTCGTCGCGCTCGTACGACGTGAGGATATCGTCCTGCAGCTCGGCGTACAGCCGCGCCCGCCGGCTCGTGGCGTCGTCCCCGGTCCCCAGGTTCTCCGCCGGCACCGCCACGCGCTTGGTCGGCGCGCTCGAGCACGCGCCGCCGAGGGCGACGCCGGCGATCGCGGCGATCGCGAGCCGCCGCGTCACGCGATCGCCTCGAGGTCGCCCGGCGTGTCGACGTCGCGCACGACGCCCGGATCGTCGACGTCGACCGCGAGCCGCCGCGCCGCGTGCAGCACGTCGCGCGCGCCACCCGGCGCCCCGGCGCAGGCCGCCAGCCGGGGCCACAGCGCGCGCGCGATCAACGGCGGATGCCCGCCGGCGTCGCGGTATCTCGGCTGCGCGACCTCGGCGCCGTCGCCCGCCGCGAGCGCGGCGACCAGCTGGCGCAAGGTCGCCTCGGCGACCGCGGGGTGATCGACCGGCCACAGCCACGCGGCCGCCGCCGGCCCGTTCGCGATCGCCGCGAAGCCGAGCGCCACCGAGCTCGCCATGCCGCGCGCCGGATCCGGGTTGACCCGCACGCGCAGGCCGAGCTGACGGGCGTGCGCCGCGACGTCGGCGCCGAACGGCGCGCCGACCACGACCACCGCGTCGACCAGCCCGACCGCGCGGGCCGTCGCGGCGATCGCGGCGAGGTAGCTCTGGCCGCGATACGGCAGCAGCGCCTTGGCCACGCCGCCGAGCCGCTGCCCCGCGCCGGCCGCGAGGATCACGGCGGCGGTCACGCCGGGCCTCCGCGCGCGCCGGTGCGCGGAGGTCCCGCGATCACGCCGTCCACATGGCTCGCGGCGCTCGCGTCGGCCGCGCGCACCGGGGTCCACGCGATCGCCTCGGGCACGCCGAGCCGGCGCACCGCGATCAGCTCGGCCGCGATCGCGATCGCGATCTCCTCCGGCGTCTCGGCGCCGACGTTGAACCCGACCGGCGCGTGCAGCCGCGCCCAGCGCGCCGCGCCGAGCTCGCCGTCGAGCAGGCCGCGCGCCTCGAGCCGCTTGCGGAACCGCCCGACCTTGCCGCGGCTGCCGATCATGCCGAGGTAGCCGAGGTCGTCGCGCACGATCAGCTGCTCGAGCAGCCGCAGATCGATCGCGTGATCGCGGGTCACGATCAGCACGAAGTCGTCGACCGTGAAGCCGCCGACCCGGCGCTCGATCTCGGCCGCGTCGAACGAGTCGATCAGCGCGCTCGCCCACGCGACCGGAGCGTCGGTCGCGCCGGTCTCGCCGTCGTCGCACACCACGACGCGGTAGCCCAGGCCCGCGAGCAGCGGCCCGAGGTTGCGGGCGACGTGGCCCAGGCCGCACAGGATCGCGCGCTCGGCGGCGCCCATTCGCTCGATCAGCAGACCGTCCCGCACCACCGGATGATGCGGCCGAGGATCGCCCGCGGCCGGCGCGCGGATCGCCATCGCGCTGCCATCGAGCGGCGTCAGCAGGATCTTCGGCGTGCCGTCGGCGACCAGCGCCGACAGCGCCGACCGCGACGGCGCGACCGGCGACACGACGACCTCCATCGAGCCGCCGCAACACATCGCCAGGTCGCGCACCAGATGCTGGCGCACCACGCGCGGCGCCGCGCCGGTGGCGACCTCGCGCGCCGCCGCCGCCACGAGCTGCTCGATCCGCCCGCCGCCCACCGTGCCCCACTGCTCGCCGTCGTCGGCGACGACCATCCGCGCGCCCAGGTGGCGCGGCGTCGAGCCGTGCGCGCCGATCACGCAGGCGATCGCGACCCCGCGTCCGCCCGCGAGCGCGCCGAGCGCCTGGCTGAACACGTCGGGCCTGGCCATCGCGCTACTATGCCGGACGGCTCCGCCGGCTGCACTCGATCCGGCCGCGTCGATCCGACCGTCGATCCGACCGTCGATCCGGCCGCTACGCCTTGGGCAAGCTCATCAGGTGCGCGATCAGCTCGCGCAGCCCGGCGCCCTCGGGCCGCTCGGTCAGGTAGGCCGGCTTGAACGCCAGCTCGTCCCACCACGCCTTGACGTTCGCGACGCCGACCGACGACGGGAACCCGCCGAACATCGGCGCGTCGTTGAGCGCGTCGCCCACGAACACGTAGGGCGACAGGTCGTTGGCGTCGCCGCCGAGCACCTGGCGGACCACGGTCATGCACGCCGACAGCTTGTCGAAGTGCGGCGGCCCGAAATTGACGTGCACGCTGGAGCGCACCGCGGTGAACCCGGTCTTGCGCAGCATGTGGACCACGGTCTCGGCGTCGTCCTTCGACAGCGAGACCTCCTCGTTCCAGTCGATCGCCAGATCGACCTCGCGGTACTTCGAGTCGCTCGACAGCCGCGCGCCGGGCACCTTCGACATCACCTCGACCGCGGCGTCGTTCATCCGGCGCCGCCACTCGGGCAAGCTCGCCTGGGGCACGCCGTACAGCTTGTGCTGGCGCCGACCCTCGCGCACGAAGGTCACGCCGCCGTTCTCGGTGACGACCGCGTGCACCGGCAGCATCTTCATGAACGCCTGGCCCCACCCCGCCGGCCGGCCGGTGACCATGATGACCGGCGTTCCGGACGCGTCGAGCTGCTCGAGCGCCTCGTAGGTCGAGGCCTCGATCCGCTCGCCCGTCGTCATCGTGCCATCGACGTCGGAGAACAACGCGCGCACGGGGCCGCGCAGATCAGACAGCGGACGAGTCATGTGCGCGGTTCTTAGTTCGAACGGCCCGCCATGTCCATCCCCGGCGAAGCCCAAGCGTCGCGACCGCGCGCGCGGGCGCGCAGACGGGCGCTCAGGCGATCAGGCGTAGTGCAACATCTTCACTCGTGGACGCGCCCGAGAGCGCCGCGGCCACCGGCACGCGCAACGAACGATCGCGCTGGCGCCCCAGCCAGTCCTCGAGGTCCCCGCCATTGAGTCGAACAATCCCGCCGACCTTGAAGACAGGAAGCGGGTCGCCGGCTCGGCGTGCCATGTACCTACACCAACGCTCCGAGCGCCCCAGGGCCGTAGCGATTCCCTTCCACGTTTCCACGAAATTCGACATGCCATTACCTCCAGTTCGGCGCAACCGAGTGCAGAGGCTGTGCCGGGGTCCGACCTTTTTTCTAACTCGTGGAATAGATTAGAGTGGGTCGTTTTGTTGCGGGCTCTTGGCTCGACCGACTCCCAACGTCGAGCAACAGTCACCGACGCAAAACCTGACACAGTTGTCGCGAGTTTGCCGCATCGAAACACGTGCGCGGCATGTACCGGCACCATCGGTACACGTCGGGCAAACCTCCGAACTTGCCTTGCTCGCGACGGATTTTTTCCGATCCGCCTGCGACCGATACGCAATGTACGCAAACACGTCGCAGGGGCAACGTCAGCGCGATCGTGTGGCGGCGCACTGCGCAGACCAGTATCCTTGCTGCACATGCGCGGACTTGTGCGGCGGTGCGCCGCTATCGGGGTGTTCGCGTGCGCAGCCGTCGCGCACGCTCAGCCAACCGAGATCTTTCCTGTCTCCAAAGTACAGCGGGGACAGACCGGCTATGGCCTGACGACCTTCGCCGGCACCAAGCCCGAGCGCTTCACCTTCGAGGTGGTCTCGGTCGTCCGGAACTTTCTACCCAAGCAGGACATCATCCTGGTGAAGTCCGACGACCCCAAGATGGCGGTCTCGGGGTTCTGGCAGGGCATGTCGGGCAGCCCGCTCTATCTCGACGACAAGCTGGTCTGCGCGTTCTCGTACGGGTTTCGCTTCAACAAGATCGCGCTCGGCGGCTGCACGCCGATCGAGTACATGCAGCGCGCCGGCGACGCGTTCCGGCGCGGCAAGGCCGTGCAGGCCTCCGGCGGCACGTACAAGACCGTGCAACCGATGGCGGCGTCGCTCGACGACTGGCGCCGGCTGACGCCGACGGTCGACGCCGCCGAGGCGATGGCGGCGCTCGGCCCGACCCGCAAGAGCTGGCTCATGTCGGCGCCGCTGCCCGCGCCGGTGACGCGGCCGCCGTCGATCGACGACCAGACGATGACCGCGTCGATGCCGCTGGCGATCGCGGGGTTCTCGGCCCCGGCGTTCGGCCAGCTCGAGAAGCTGTTCGGCGACTCCAACATCGTGCCGGTGCGCGCGGGCGGCACCACGGGCGGCAAGCTCGAGGGCGGCCCGAGCCAGTTCGTCCCCGGCGCGCCGCTCGCGGTCGAGCTGATCCGCGGCGACATGAGCGCCGCCGGCATCTGCACGGTGTCGTTCGTCGAGGCCAACAAGGTGCTGTCGTGCGGACACCCGATCTTCCAGACCGGCGAGACCTACGCCCCGGTCTCGACCGCGAAGATCCACGCCGTCATCCCGTCGGCCCAGAGCGCGTTCCTCATGGGCCAGTCGATCACCGAGATCGGCTCGCTGGTCCAGGACCGCCAGGCCGCGATCGTCGCCGACACCGGGCTGCGCACGCCGACCATCCCGGTCGACATCGCGATCACCAGCGGCACCGCGACCCACACCGAGAGCGGCACGTTCCACGTCGAGATCCTGAACAACAAGTTCCTCACCCCGTCGCTCGCGGGGGCGGCGGTGATGAACGCGATCAACTACTACCTGCCCGACCGCGACGACGTCACCGCGCGGATCGAGTCGTCGGTCCGGATCAAGGGCCAGGAGCCGATCAACTTCGTCGACTACGTCTACGCCAACGACGGCGCCGCGAGCGTGATGGGCGCGGTGCGCGGCCTTCGCGTGCTGGTCCCGCTGCTGCTCAACCCGTACGCGCCGGTGGCGATCGAGCGCGTCGACCTCAAGGTCGATCTGCGGTTCGAGGCCAACTACGGCGAGATCAAGGAAGTGAAGGTCCCGACCGCCGAGCTCGTGGTCGGCCGCAACCTGATCAAGGTCCTGATGAGCACGTGGGACGGCAAGGACATCGTCGAGGACGTGCCGGTCGACGTCCCCGCCAGCCTGGCCGGCGGCATCGTCCAGCTCGAGGTCAGCGCCGGCGACTCGGCCAAGCTCGACGCGCCGCCGCCGGTCGATCTGCCGTCGCTGCTCACCGCGTTCCGCTCGCTGCTGCCCGGCAACATCTGGTCGGTCACGCTGTATCCCGCCGACGAGGGCGTCGCGCTCGACGGCAAGCTGGTGCGCGACCTGCCGCAGAGCGCGCTCGACAAGCTCCACCCGCAGAGCCACACGCAGCGCGCGCAGGTCTACAAGCCGATCGCGCGCACCAAGTCGCCGGCCCGGCGCGTCGTCAACGGCACGTCGTCCACGCTGGTCCGCGTGCGCGCCCGCTGAGCCCGGCTGCGCCGATCCAGCCGCGCGCGATATCCTGTTCTTGCGTCCTGTCGTCTCATCTCATCCCGTGGGGGGATCCTTGAAGGCACTCCGTGTTGTTGCAGTCACGATCGGCATCGGGCTTGGCCTGGTCGCGCTTCCGGCCGGCGCCGTGGTCACGGCGACCTGGTCGGTCGAGACCTATCCGCAGTGGGACGCTGGCGACGCCACCAGCGCATTCATCACGTCCGCCGGCGAGCTCCGTCCGGGCTGGGACACCAAGCGCACGGCGCTCGAGGGCGACGCGGTGTGGAGCGCGCTGCGCCTGACCGACGGCAGCGTGCTGCTCGGCTCCGACGCCGGGGGCGCGATCTTCCGGCTGACCGGCGACGCCTCGAAGAAGCTCGTCGCGTTGCCCGGCGCGATCGCCGTGGTCGCGCTGACCCAGACCTCGGACGGCGCCGTGTGGGCCGGCACGATGCCGGGCAACAAGCTGTGGAAGATCGACGCCGCGACCGGCAAGGCGACGCCGACCGCCGCGCTCGGCAAGGACAAGGACGTCGAGACCGTGTGGTCGCTCGCGGCCATCGGCAACACGGTCTATGCCGGCACCGGCCCGTCCGGCAAGCTGTTCGCGGTCGCCGGCGGCGTCGCCAAGGAGGTGTTCGACACCGACGACAAGCGGGTCTCGGCGCTGGCCGTCACCAGCGACGGCGCGGTCTGGCTCGGCACCAGCGACCGCGCGCTGGTGTTCCGCTTCGACCCCAAGCTCGGCAAGGCCCGCGCGATGGCCGACTTCGCGGGCAACGAGATCTCGTCGCTCGCGCCGTTCCGCGACGGCGTCGTGGCCGCGGCCAACGACCTCGCCGAGGCGCCGCCGCCGACCGGCAAGACCGCGGCGCAGCTCGAGGCCGCCGAGAAACCCAACGCCGCCAAGGGCCAGGCCGCCAAGCCGCCCGAGGTCGGCACCAAGCCAGGCGCCGACAAGGATCCGGTCCCGGTCAGCGATCTGGGCCGCAAGGGCGCGAAGAAGGGCAAGGGCGCGCTGTTCCGGATCGGCAAGGACGGACGGCTCGACCAGCTCCACGCCTTGACCCAGACCTACTTCACGTCGGTGGCGATCAGCCCCGACGGCGCGGTCTACGCCGGCGCCGCCGACAAGGGCCGGATCTACATGGTCGATCGCGACGACTCGATCGCCACGGCGTTCGACGTCGACGAGCGCGCGGTGTCCCAGCTGTGGTTCGACGGCGGCAAGAGCCTGCTGTCGTTCACCACCGATGACGCTGCTGCGGCTTACCGGTCGACCGGTCGGGCGTCGCAGGCGCGCTACCTCAGCGACGTGCTCGACGCCAAGGCGGTCTCGCGCTTCGGCAAGCTGACCTGGTCGTCGGTCGGCAAGGTCAAGCTCGAGACCCGCACCGGCAACACCGCCAAGCCCGGGGTCGGCTGGAGCGAGTGGCAGGCGCCGGCCCAGATCGGCAAGCTCGGCGGCGGCAACGAGGGCGGCAAGGTCGCCAGCCCCGGCGGCCGCTACCTCCAGTTCCGGGTCGCCCTCGAGGACGACACCGCGCGGGTACGCCGCGTGACCAGCTACTACGTGCCGCAGAACCAGCCGACCGCGGTGCAGGACGTCGCGGTCGAGATCGCGACCAAGGAGTCGCTGCCGACGCTCAAGGACTCGGCGGCCAAGCCGCGCAGCCCGATCCTCCGGGTCAAGTGGAAGATCGAGAACCCCGACGCTGACGACACGACCTACGCGCTCGAGGCGCGGCGCGACGGCGAGGCCAACTGGCGGCCGATCCAGACCGGCAAGGCGCCCCTCACGGCGACGACGTGGGAGTGGAACACCGAGACCTATCCCGACGGCTGGTACCGCGTCCGGGTGACCGCGTCCGACGCCGCCGCGAACTCGCCCGACCGCGCGCTGACGTCGAGTCAGAGCACGACGATGTTCGCGATCGACAACACCCGGCCGGTGATCGACGCGGTCACCGTGAGCTATCCGCGCGCCCAGGCGCGCGCCAGCGACGCGCTCAGCACGATCGGCGAGATGGCGTTCTCCGTCGACGATGGCGCGTGGCAGCTCGGCGCCTCCAGCGACGGTCTGTTCGACGACCTCACGGAGGACCTGCGGATCGACCTGCCGACCGGGCTCGCGCGCGGCACCCACACGCTCGCCGTCCGGGTCGCGGATGCCGCGGGCAACGTCGGATCCACGTCGACCACGTTCGTCGTCAGATAACCGTGGTTGATCCGGCCGGCGCCAGCGTCTATGGTGCTGGTTCGCGTGGGGGCGGTGGCACCGTGCGGCCGATCGCACGTTGTCGGGGAAGCTGCCCACAATATCAATCACTCGTTAGAACTATCGATCTTGATCGTGCGCGATACCTCACGATTTCGTGAGGTGCTATTTGTAGATTGCATATCGAGCGCACTGCAAACTCGATTTGTACTCCGCATGTCAGCGCGGATCGACGCGGATCGCTGCGTGGGACCCACCGTGGCTTCGGTGCAGATTGCTGCACCCTTCCGACGCTGCTCCCGCGGTGGTTCGGCCGGTCCGACGCGAGTGGCGCTCGGTGTGGCAAGGCCGTGTCAGCGGGCGTCATTTCGCCGACGACGAACCCGGCTCGCAAGGTCCAACCACGCGGCCTCGCCAGGGCTTCGCCGACGCGCGCGTTGTTGTCGCACAGCCGGCGCGCGAGGCCTACAGCGGCGACGATTTTGCCGGGCCGGCAAATCGTGGGGCAAAACTACCTATTCTGACGTGAGCCATCGAACGTAAATATCAAAGTAAATAAAATCGCGATATCTTCTTACACGTCCACGGTTGCCCTACGAATGCTTGTGATAGTGTCGTGGCCCTTCGGGAGGTCCTGTGCATTCCAGATTGCAATCTCTCTTGCTTGGTCTTTCTATCTTCTCCGTCGGTGAGCAGGTCGCTTCCGCGCAGCCCACACCCACGGATACGCCCACGGACGCTCCGACTGATAGTCCGACTGCCACTCCACCGAGCTCACCCTCGGATGCACCGGCAGATGCCGTCCCAACCCCGCCGGCCGCCGACACCGGCACCGTGTCGGGCGTCATCCGGTCTCCCGATCTCGAGGCCCCGCTGTCGGGCGCCACGGTGACGATCGAGGGCACCACGATCAGCGCGACGACCGACGAAGCAGGCCGGTTCTCGCTCCAGGCCCCTCCGGGTCGCATCACGCTGCGCGCCGACTTCAGCGGCTTCCGCACCTCCCAGAAGGACGTCGTCGTCGCCACGGGTAAGAACGCCGACGTCGACATCCCGCTGTCGCTCGACCAGCTGCTCACCGAGGTCGTCGTCGTCGTCGGTTCGCGCACGCCGCGCACCAACGTCGAGACCACGGCGCCGGTCGACGTCGTCACCGCCGAGGAGATCTCGCGCGTCGGCAAGACCGAGACCGGCCGCGTGCTGGCGACCGTCGCGCCGTCCTACGTCTCCACCCCGCAGACCGTCTCCGACGGCACCGACCACGTCGACCCCGCCAGCTTGCGCGGCCTGGGTCCCGACCAGGTCCTCGTGCTGGTCAACGGCAAGCGCCGCCACAAGAGCGCCCTGCTCAACGTCAACGGCACGTTCGGCCGAGGCACGGTCGGCACCGACCTCAACGCCATCCCGGTCAGCTCGATCAAGCGAATCGAGATCTTGCGCGACGGCGCGGCCTCGCAGTACGGCTCCGACGCGATCGCCGGCGTGATCAATATTGTCACGAAGGACTACACCGATCTGCTCGACGTCACGACCACGACGGGCGTGACCGGCGCCGGCGACGGTGGTCAGATCAAGACCAGCGCGAACTACGGCTTCAAGATCGGCAAGAAGGGCTTCCTGAACATCAGCGGTGAGTTCCTCAAGAAGGACGCCACCAGCCGCTCGGGACAGTACAACGGCTTCATCTACGTGCCGGCGCCGCCCGCGGGCTCCGACGCGGCCACGATCGCCGCCGCCCACGCCATGGATCAGCAGATCCTGAACCAGAAGGGCCTGACGATCGACGACGATTTCAAGATGAAGATCGGCGAGGCCGCGGCGCAGGACGCGCTCGGCTCGTACAACCTCGAGCTGCCGCTCGACGACCAGACGACGTTCTACAGCTTCGGCGACCTCGGACACCGGAACGGCAACGCCGCCGGGTTCTTCCGTTTCCCGAACCAGACCACGCAGGTCGTCGCGCAGCTCTTCCCCGACGGCTTCTTGCCTCAGATCCACAGCAACATCAATGACCTCGGCATCAGCGCCGGCGTCCGGCGCAAGAGCGAGGACGGCCTGTGGACGGCCGATGCGAGCGTGACCCACGGCCGCAACTCGTTCCAGTTCAACATCGAGAACTCGGTCAACGCGTCGCTCGGCGCGCTCAGCCCGAAGTCGTTCGACGCGGGGACGCTCAGCGCGAACGAGACCGTCGGCGACCTCGACCTGCTCCGCAAGATCGAGACCTCGGCGGTCAAGTCGCTGGCCTTCGTCCTCGGCAGCGAAGTCCGGACCGAGAACTATCGGATCGAAGCCGGCGACCCGGCCTCGTACGAATTCGGCCGCCCCGGCGGGCCGGCGCCAGTGACGCCGGACGGCAAGATTCCCGCCGCGGGCGCCCAGGTGTTTCCCGGCTTCCAGCCCGACAACGAAGTCGACCGCACCCGGAGCAACGTCGGTGTGTACACCGGCCTCGAGAGCGAGATCATCAAGGGCCTGAACGTCGACATCGGCGGGCGCTACGAGAACTATAGCGATTTCGGAAACTCGTGGACCGGCAAGGCCGCGGTCCGCGTCCCGCTCGGCAGCGCGATCGCCGTGCGCGGCGCGGTGAGCACCGGGTTCCGCGCACCGTCGCTGCAGCAGCTGTGGTTCAACAACATCTCGACGGTGTTCATCAACGACCCGATGACCAACACGCTGGTCGCCAACACGGTGCTCACCAGCAACAACGCGAGCCCGATCACCGAGGCGTTCGGCATTCCCGCGCTCAAGAAGGAGACCTCGATCAACCTGAGCGGCGGCATCACCCTGCGCCCGATGGAGAACCTGTCGGTCACGGTCGACGGCTACCTGATCAAGCTCAAGGATCGCATCGTGCTCACGGCGACGTTCCCGACGAGCAACGCGGTCGTCGCGGGCATCCTGGCGCCGTTCCAGGGCGTCACGCAGGCGCAGTTCTTCGCGAACGCGGTCGACACCGAGACCCGCGGCCTCGACGTCGTGGCGGACTACGCGATCGACACCGGTGTCGGGACGCTCACCCTGGGCGCCGCCGCGAACTTCACC
>Ga0307513_10011181_pt1 | contig 11173 bp, 10 predicted proteins | sample 15_EM_MG_FD_202174 | JGI IMG/M metagenome (GOLD analysis project Ga0307513, IMG submission 202174) | Populus trichocarpa ectomycorrhiza microbial communities from riparian zone in the Pacific Northwest, United States - 15_EM | ecosystem: Host-associated > Plants > Roots > Unclassified | place... | reverse complement strand
GTGGGCAATTTTTAAATTTGCCCAGCACTTACCTGGTGGGTAATGATCAGGCAACTTTAACACAAACTCAGCACAAACCCACCATTTGCCTACCAGGTGAGTGACCCCTTGTCCCCAGTGTGAGTCTTCCTTCGCGTTTACGTGAAGCGCGAGCTAACCGTTGCTGAACTTTAGCCTCCCTTGTGTCTTTCTGCCGCTGCTTTGATGCGGCTCGTGGGTCCATAGGTTTTGTGACGTCTGCCGCTGAGGAAGACCCGAGGATGAGCCCATGTCTTCGCATCTCGTTTGTGTGCAGTTTTTGGCATGGCGACCGCTTTCTTTTGGCATGGCGAGACATTTTGGTGGGTGAGTGGGGATAGATGACCGGTATTATATAATCACTGCTGGCGCGAGTTCAGTAAACTCGCGGCTTTCGCATTGTCGTATCAAGCTGTACCAAGATCACCTCACTCAATAAACCTTTCGGCAAATTAACATCACAGAAACTGTTTTTTTACTCGCCGCTGCACTTTCCTGTGCCTGGTTTTATCAATATATTGCTTATTTCAAATGCATCTTCACTGGATTGACCGTTACCCGTTCATGTGCGTATCGTACGGGAAATTCATCCACGGTATCTTCAAGGTCAGTGTAACATATGGTATTCTACCCCAGAAACTTAAATTCCCACTGTGCCGAAAGACCTCCGGCGGGGCGGCCGCTTTTACGGTTCCTGGCCAGTGGGGCCGCAATGTCACCTGATCGTGGGAACCTCCAGCCAAGTTGCCCATCCCCATTGTATGGGCTTCGGAAGATTGTCGTCCGACAAAGCCCTCCCCTTACTCCCCTTACTTACGTAAGGAGTCGGGGAATACCCCTTACTTACGTAAGGAGTCGGGGAATATCGCCTCAAGCCGTCTTCGTCTCAATTTCCTGCTCAAGTTGCAAGCATCCTCGACGGGGAAGAATACAAAACCAGCGTTCAAACCCTTCAAGATGGAGATTTGGTATGGCTTGTAGACTTTCTCGACAACGCACGTCTCCGCATCATCTTGACCTCCGACTCTACGCTCAACTTTGGTGCAGGCTCTTTGCAAACTCGATACCACCAGTCCTGCGTTTCGGACGTGTCTATGTGAACTCATAAGGTTATCTGGGATCCGCCCCATAATCCTACACACTTCCAGCCTTCCTTCTGGATATCGATGATCGGCCGGCTGTCTGGGGGTATTACAGTGACCTCCACGCGGGATCTCTCAGCAGCTCAAAGGTTTGAGCCAAAAGGCTGCTCATGTCCTCTGATGAAGCAAGACACAATTTTGCGAAGGTATAGTACTGCCCACAGCATTATGTTCCTCTGTTCGCCAACACCTGAAACACCCAAACATTGTCCCTCTCCGAGGTATCGAACGATAAAATACTGGGGAATTCTTTTCCACGAATGTCGCGAATAGAATTCCGCTATGCTGTGGAATGTCCGACGTAATTTGCATCACGTGCGGACTTTGTCCACCGATCGTCGGTCTTCCGATTCCCGCCTTGAATATATATACCCCCATTGCCCCCCTGACCCGCTTCTTCCTCTTCAGTAGGGGCAGGCCCGCAACGCACGGTCGCAGCATTCTGAAGGGTACGTCTGGTATTCCTCTGCCTCGTATGGAGCTGACATCCTACTTTAGGTCTATCATGTTACGACAGGGTCCTTCTCGTGCTCCGTACCGCTGCAAGCGCTGTTCCGAGCACACTGGGCAGGTTGTGTACCGTAACGGTCACAAGTGTCCCTTCCGTGTGGTACAGACCTCCGATGCCCCCCTTGACATCCTCCCTGGTGTCCCCCTCGATGTCCCCCTTGACCAGCCATTCGACCTTTCTGGAATATCCCCGATGGAGGGGGGTTCTGGCCTCTTGGGTGGGGGTCAGGACATGTTCGGCTTGGCCGAACTATCTCTTCTCATTCCTGCTCATGGCGGGGTTGATTTTGGTGTGCGCATTCATCTTCCACATTTACAATATCTGACTGTATCTCAGATTTGTATAGCCCTGGTGGTCTGCCAACTTCGAATGAAGTTGGATTCTTCACCGGTCAGAATGATCTGTTGATCACTGACCAATTTCAGCTTGAGGCCCCATTCGTCTCTCCTGTTTATAATGACATGTTTACATTTGTGGGTATTTCGCTTTATTGTTACTCTGGCCCTTGATGACACTTTCGCAGGACGATAATTTATTCAGCGGAGGTGATATACCTACCGCTCCACCATCTATAGAGCCCCCCCAGCTGTGCCCGCAATTGGCATATCTCAGCATCGGTGACCCGCCACCTCCCGCCCCTTCCTCACCATCCCCCGAACACGCACCCGATGTACCACACATGAATGATCCTACGGGTGCGTCGCCAACTACCACCACTGCAGTCACCAACCTCCTGTCTTCCTTTGGCAACCACTCAAATCCTCCCACTGCCGCGATGCAGCCAAATTCCACTACCACTGTGGTGCGGCCAAAAAAATTCAGCTGGAAATCTTATCCCTCAAAAAAGCGCAGTCAGAATGCCTTTGAATTTCCATCTTTTCATCTACTTACTTCTCGCCTAGGGTCCAAGGTCTACAAGTTTATCAAGGACCCTCCAAAGCGGATGAAGACATATTCCAGGATCACGAAAAATATTGAACGTCTTGTATGTATGACACTGTCTCTCTTGTCATGCTACATACTAGAAATTTGTTTATAGATGCAACAACTCTACGATCAAACACATGCATATGGAATGGCATTGTTTGCAGGAATTGACTCTGTTGCCCAGTCGCGGTCCAAGCTATTTTTTACGGGGAATATGGGCGAAGAGTCTGAAGGCCAAAGCCTCCTCCAACGGTGCGGGGAGGATGTAAGTGAATATATCCGGTGTAAATGGGCACGGAATTATCTTCAGCATAACACACAAATACAGTCGTACCGAGCTGCCGCACGTAATAAAACACACCAGCTGACCTCCTAATACTTATCAGACACCTTACTCTAATCGTAGTCCTACACCACGCATAGTAGAAACTGTATAGTCCACATTACTTAATATCAGGTTATCGTGCATATCTACATAGAATCTTGGGTTATACTGAGTACACCGGAGGGTAGTGGAGGATGCACGGAGCGAATTGGTGATGCGACTCATAGATATCGAGGAAGGTGCTCCTCGCCAATTTGCTCAATACGGCGGACTCCGCGTGAGGTGGTAATGCGAGCGGCGTCCTCGGTGAGCTTGATGGCAAGATCGAGACTCGACAGCATTGCACGTCTGACTTCACTGGCCCATTCCCAGATACCGAGCGATCCCGGGTAGGTCGGAAGTTTGACAGATGGAGTGCCGCAAGCAACGTTCTCCAAAGCTTCGGTCAGCTTGGTCTTGGCGTTGGCAATCGCCGTACGCGTTCCCTCCTCTTCTACGACCTCCAGAGCCTCGTCAGCCGCTTCTCTTCCCTTAGTTATCTTTTCCAAGAGAGGTCGTGACTTCTTCAGATCCTCCTCAGCCTTAGTGGCCTCGGATTGGGCTACGATTGCGTTGGCGCTGACGAGGAGGTTGACGTCTGATAGTAGTCGGGTAAGGTAGGTGGAAGCTGGTTGCAGCTTTGACTTGACCCTCTTCGTCAGAACAAAGGTGCGGAGGGCTGACTCAAGATTCTTGAAAGTCTCGTCTTCAGAGGGGGGACTGGACGTGGAAGCGGAATCGACAAAGTGGACGAGATCTTCCGCGTCTTCGTATGTTCGGGAACTGAGAGCCTTGACCTGTTCGAGGATGAGGCGACGACACTTTTTCTTGTCTCGAATTCCCTCAAACTTGTTTACGACAATGAAAAGGTAAGCCTTCTCGTTGCTGGCAGTCTTCAAAAACTCTTGCGCGGAAAGAGTGAAGTGGTTCTCGGCAGAAACCACGAAGACGATGACGTCAATTTCCTCCTGTCACGCGAAGACTGCGGTGGTCTTGACGCTGTCACGATTGAGGCCAGGGGCATCGATCAGTGAGATATCAACGACGCCGTTGTGAAGGAATGACGGGGCAGGGGAGCGAGGATCGGAAAGGTAGACCTTGATAATTTGTTGACCGTTCTCGTTCTCGGAGACAATCTGGTCCAGATCCGAGAGGGTCGCGCGGGTGAATGTGGATTCGTCGGAAAGGTCGTATGTGACACTCTCCTTGACAACATGAACCTCTTCAACACCGCCGATCTCAGCAGCATCGTGAACTTCGCAGAGCACAGTTGTGCAGGGTTGTTGATCCACGGGCATTATGGGGCGCCCGAGGATGGTGTTGACGAAGGTAGATTTGCCAGCGTTGAGATCTCCAGTAACAAGGACTTTGGACGAGGTGTCCTCCACGCGAGCGTGGAGCTTGTCCATGTGGCTCAAAGCGGTCCCGATGTGATCGTCGATCAACTTGGCAATAGACGACTTTTCGAGCTGAGTGACCAATGTGGCGGGGGAAGAGGAGTGAGTTCCAAGCTTGAGGTCCAACCGGAAGACGTTAAAGTCAAGGGGGTCTGATGTAGGTGAAGATGGTTCTGGGTTTTTGTCCGCAGGGGTATCCTCCTCCTTCTCTGAGACGTCCGGGAGAGTGATGGACCGGACCAAGCCACCCCTAACGGGGGATACGACAACGTCCGCTTGGAAAGAGGAATCATCCGCGATCGAGAGAGAGCGACGGGAGGTGGGGCGGCGAACTTCCGAGGTCTGGGGTTGGTCTTTGAGCACTGGATACCTAACGACCCAGTGTTCGTTGTTGAAAGACTGAAGGTCGCTGAGGAGAGACTTGGTAGAACCAATCGCGGATAGCACCCTGCGGGGAAGTGGATCAGAATCCAAACTGCAATTAGCGAGAGGAATGGGCGGACTTGTCCCTGTGTTCAACGTAAACGTCCTCCCCTTGCATATCCTCTTTTACTGGTTCCGGGTCTGCGCAATAGGGAGACGACGCGGGGAACATTACGGGCGAAAAGCTCTGGAAGTACGACTGGTCTTGACGCTGTCACGATTGAGGCCAGGGGCATTGATCAGTGAGATATCAACGACGCTGTTGTGAATGAATGATGGAGCAGGGGAGTGAGGATTGGAAAGGTAGACCTTGATAATTTGTTGACCGTTCTCGTTCTCGGAGACAATCTGGTCCAGATCCGAGAGGGTCGCGCGGGTGAATGTGGATTCGTCGGAAAGGTCGTACGTGACACCCTCCTTGACAACATGAACCTCTTCAGCACCGCCCATCTCAGCAGCATCGTGAACTTTGCATAACGCAGTTGTGCAGGGTTGTTGATCCATGGGCATTACGGGGCGCCCGAGGATGGTGTTGACAAAGGTAGATTTACCAGCATTGAGATCTCCAGTAACAAGGACTTTGGATGAGGTGTCCTCGACGCGAGCGTGGAGCTTGTCCATGTGGTTCAAAGCGGTCCCGATGCGATCACCGATCAACTTGGCAATAGACGACTTTTCGAGCTGAGTGACCAATGTGGCGGGGGGAGAGGAGTGAGTTCTGGGCTTGAGGTCCAATCGGAAGACGTTGAAGTCAAGGGGGTCTGATGTTTCATCCACAGGGGTGTACGACAACATTGGCTCGGAAAGAGGAATCATCTGCGATTGAGAGAGAGAGTGGCGGGAGGTGGAACGGCAAGCTTCCAAGGTCTTTCCAAGGTCTGAGGTCAGACTTTGAGCACTGGATACCTAACGACCTGGTGTTCGTTGGAGTTTGGGAGTAGGTCGGTTCTTGTGGTTACGCGAGTTGTCAGCGGCAGCACTCGCCACACGAACCCCGCCTTGTCCGCTGAGTTTGGGCGGTATCGAGATCACGGAGATCAGCAAAGTTCCTGGAGAGGTCAAGAGAGACGACCTCACCTCAATACGCTCGTTCAGGCCGAGGACACGGAGGGTGCACTTAGCACGTTCACGGGGGACATGGAGACAACGACTTGTGCTTGAATCCCTCGACGAAACAATTAACGAGTCTGCTGTCGAGGTTCCGGGTGGGTGTCACCAGCGGTGGCCTTTACCTCCTTGGCTGGACATGAAGGTCGAAGATGACGGCGTTACGTTCACCGGTAGTCTGGCGTCGGGAGCCGTCGAAGTAAGTAGGTAGGGGCATGAAGGCGCGGCGCGATCGACCTGATCGTGTGCTGAGTCGTCCTCTCATGCGCTCCTCTCGGAGAGTGGGTACACCTCACGCGGTTGAAGTGACCCTCCCTAGAAGTCTTCAGGCACTCGCCTAGACTCGAATGCATACGGTATATCCGTACAGACAGCCACTCAGTCCCCAGCTGTGTGCCACTTTAAATCGTGTTTGACAAAGGTGAGATGTAGTACTGGGCCGAAATAATTCCTAGAGTAGCCCTTTCTGTTTCATACTTAAGTATTTACATCTATTCGTAATGTCCATGTAGACATCTGTATACTGGATAGCGTGTCGTTGAGTCATGTAACTAACACTCTTTCGAATTTTCGCCGCACCTGAATTCCCAACCTCTGCTGCACTAGTATTGACAGCTTGCAGAAACGGGTCAAATTGCATAGCGTATGTTGATGACGAGGCCTTGCTGCATTTCGTATGACCAGATGCGTGGAACTGGTCTACGAAGAATCGCGTGTTCTGAAAAAATTTGGCTTCTCGCACAAGACAATAGGGTGCAAGTTGACAAGCAAAATCATATACCACGACCTTCGGTGCGGTTGGCCAATGCGTGTATAAGGCAGAGAAGACGTCGTTCCGACCTTCGCAAGTCGGGATAATGTGGAAACCAACACACATTGAGTGCTGGCACCAAAGCACCATGAGGCCACCAACTAGCCCTGCTTTACGGTACGTCTCGTAGTACTTGCCGCATTCATCGTCTGGGGTACCACGAGCTCTCCCAACACTCCGAAGCCGATCCTCGGATAGCCCATCATCCGGGAGATTCTTGTATTGTGGGCGAATACGTATCGGGGGAGATCCATAACAGACACCAGTGACGAGGCGGTCTGACGAAGAGATTATTAAATTTGGGGCGGGCGGGCTGTGTCGTGAGAGCCTCGAAAAAACCTCTAACGATCGCGTTGCGAGCCAGCCTGCGGCGTTGACCAACTCCAGTGGCACTCCAGTACCGAGTGACGAGGCGACATTGAGGACATTGCCAATAACAGGAACCCACATCTGAAGGTGTGGCGGCGGGTTCCCAGTCGTGGCAAACTGTGATAGAAGTGCAATAGACGGAAAGGGAGCAAGTTGCAAAACTATATCATTCGAGCTGATCTACAAGACACGCAAAATGAGGGCTACTGTGACCTACTACCTAAACAAACACACCTGAGCTAATAACTCTCGAACAGCTGCTCTCAATGGCGTCTCGGTGAGCCGTAGGTAAAGCGATACAAGGGATGACACAGGTGAGGGGGGGTTGAATCTAAGGAAGAAGTCACGAGGCGGGGACTTGGTAACAACAAGGGCCTGGATCTCCTTGCGAGCGTCGCGGTCGCGGATGGCTCTCCTCGAGTCAGCGGTGGAGGTCGCAACAGATGAATTTGTTGGACTATCCTTGGTGACTGCACTGGGGGGCAGGAGGCCACTCGCGAACTTGGTAGACGAATAGGCAATGCTGACCCCATCAGCGATGACGAGGTCAGGATTTTTCCCACAAATCGGGCACTCCTTTCGGCTCTCGAGTGCTTGCAATCTTGTGAATGCGAACCAGACTCGTGTGAAAGTTTCGGTGCTGCAGAACGCGATTGGAGAAGAGGATTCAATGTATGCCCGGTAACGAGAGGTAACAAATGAGGAGAAGGGTGTTTGTGTGCAAGTGAAAAGCGACGTATACTCATTGAGGAGCTCGTGAGTAAACCCGAAGGTATTATTCCAGTTGAAGATCCCAACTGTTCCACAGTCAGGTCCAAACTGGCGTCGAGGGTGTGAGCAGGAGGGGCAGTTAGCAACCTCAATCACAGACCCCACAGCGCCGCGGAGGCCGAAGATGGTATATTGTCGCCGTGTACCCGTCGTGATTGATGGTGGTTTCAGAAGACCACATGAACACCGCGATAGGGGATCGAGAGGAAGATATGGAGGTAGACAGTCGTAGCGTGGAGGGGATGGGTAATCGAGTGTGTCTGATGGAAGACGACACCAACGGGGTGGTGGCACTGGTATGAAAGACACCGGCTGCTTTACAGACGATGGAACGGGAGAGGGATCGTCAATGGGTATGTCCGATACGAGGTCGGGAACTAAAGCGCCATCGTCGTCAAGGATGCCAGCATCAATTGCATATGTCCTGGAAAGGTCCACGTGGTGGCACTTTGGTCGGCTGACACATGACTTGCAACGCCAACCACCATTAGCCAAGAGGCTCACCACTACACGTTTTCCGCCAGCAACCCCGGACTGAGATGTGGAGCTCACAGAGAAGATAAATCGGTCGAGCATTCCTGTCTCGCTGACAAGGAAAACAGGGGGGTGGGGGTGCGTAGAGAGCATGGGCATTGAAGTGAAAGTCTGAGCATTCGCAGTGAATAATGAGGTATGCCGACAGCGGGAGTGTCGATCGGGGCAGTCGCAGATGACTTGACATGTTGTGGCGGTCGTGGGTAAGGAGTGAATGTGGTGGAAAACATTTTGCTAGAGACAATTTGTTAATCTTCATCACGTAGTCGTTGCACAGGAGACTCGCCTTGAGAATGCACCCCTGTTCATCCCATCCCTGCACCACCCAAGTCCACTGATCTATCCTCTGCACTCCTTCACAGCCAACTAGTTCTTGCAAGTACGCATCCAAAACCATTGTTTCGGGTCGGGCTGGTTCAATTTCAGGCTCGTAGGATGGTTCAGGTGGCGGAGGGTCAATATCCCAGGCAGTCGTGGGATTTGGGGCCAATCCAACCCGATGCCGAGAGCTCCGTGATGATGATAGGGAGCTAGCTATAGTATACGTGTCAGATCTGAATAGTTTAAGTCAACACGTGTAATGGACGTACCGGGTACATTTGTTGAGGCGGAGCGACCAAACCGAAACAGGGGACGGAGACCGAAAGAAGAACCATCTTCATCCGTATCCACAGCCTGTGTGGAAGGATGGGATGATGAGAAAACTGGCCGGAAGAGTGGTCGAAAATGGGTGGTGTCCGGAGGATCATCGGGAGGTCGTACAGCCAAGGATGGAGTGACTGAAATGAGAGGAGGGAGAGGATCGTAGGTAGGAGGGGAGGGCTCTGAGGATGCAAGCATCCCAGGTGGACGGTTGTAGGAAGGGGGAGGGCAAGCACCGATGGCAGGCAGGTATATATATTCGGGAACGAGGCGTATCGGTTAAAAAATCAAGCACGTGAGGTAAACTACGCCGGACATTCCACGACATTGGAGGAATTCTATTCGCGACATTCGTGGAAAAGAATTCCTCAGTATTTTATCGTTCGATACCTCGATACCCCAGGCCCTCAGGTCATTTGCCTCGCCACACATACCAACTCTTGGTATTGGTCGTAAGGTTTGTGCCGAGGGTGTGGGAGAGGATCGGCGTGTAAACGTTAGCAAGGTTGTGCCGTTGGGCTGGGAGGTGGATTTGGCCGTGAGCGTTCCACTCCCTGCACGGACGTGGGAGGTACTAGGAGATATTTTCTCTTCGGCCCGCGTTCAGAGCGCCCCATTCCGACAAACACCCCCCTTCCCCCCGAATGTGAGCGCGACGCAACTCACATCTGTCGTGTGATGCAAAAACCTGTGTTCTGATATCAGGTTCACCCATGGCACCCGGTGCGCATACAGAGCTATTATTTCCTCAGCTTATTTTCCCTAGTTATTAAACCGGTGTCATCGCATCCTCGCGCTCGGCGGAGAAATCTACATAAGATCTGTCGCGAGGATATACGCTAACCGATAGGGTGCTCGCTGGCCGAACCTCGATCGCTCTCAGAGTATGTGGGATACTAGGAATGAAATAAAAATCCCGCGGGATGTGATATATTCAAGTTGGAGATGGAAGGTTGACAGAGAAGTTTCCGGTGAGCTGTTCAACGGAAAACCGGAGGAGAGACTACAGTCGGAAGCTGAGATAGGAAGGAGCAGCTCCAAGCCGGATAGATAAGGGAGGGTGTTGAGTCGAAAGAGAGGAGATTTGGGCACCCGTGGAAAAGGATACGCGGGTGGAGATTGGCGTCGCTCGGGTGTGGGGTGTGAATGAGCGGGTCTCCGGAGTTCGTGAACAGTCGGGAGAGGGGTGCTCGTGTCAAACCGTCGACGGGAGTGCCAGGGTGAACCAAACACGAGCGAACGGCCCGAACCGACGTTGATCGGTGCCCGAGGCGTGAACCTAGTTTAAATACCGTTACAGCCGTTTGCAATTCGATAGCGCGTTTTTGAAAAAATACATCCAGAATTTTCTGTTTACGTGCGGAGCTGGACTCCACCGACATGCTCCACAGCCTGCTGCCTCGGAGAATCTTTTGCAAACCGCGGCATCTCGGTGGATGAGTCCACGATATACCGGACACTTTCGAGACGTGGGTCTATCTTCATCGGAATAAGTAAAGTTGATTGTCTCATACTCGGGAGGGTTGTATCTACCACTCCCTCTCATTCAGTTCCCTTAAGCCCGGTTTGTGGGCGCCACGATTTCCCAAAGTGACGGGCTATGGAGCATATTGGTGGGGCCGAGCCCCGCACGTAAACAAAAAATACTGTGCGCGTTTTTGGAAAAACGCGCTATCGAATTGCAAACGGCTGTATTGTTGAAAAGACTACTCAGTTCTCCGAGAGGAAAACACCGAACAATGTCTATCCGATCGGCTGGTACCTACGCCATTCGACCCTCTAGCACTCGCCCATTGCCCTATCCTCCCTCGGCGCCATGGACGTGATCGCTGGACGAATCGAGTGTTCCCATAGTTGGACGGGAATATGGTCAAGTTCCAAACGTTGACCAGAAACTGGCTCTCCAACGGTTCAATCCTCAGACGGCTCGCTTTTTTTGCGTGACTTCGATGTGCAGCAGATCACGAAACACCGATCAGAATAATTGGCAAAGGAGCTCGGTCGTCTCATGGAAGTGAGGATGAAGTATTAAAAAAAGCAAAGCGAAAGATCGCGGAACGAGATAAAAACACAACAGGGGGAACGAACTTAGAAAGACCGGTGGAAGTATGTAATTAACGTGAGGGGCGATCGAAGAAAGTGAGATTGTCCAGTGCT
>Ga0307513_10011180_pt1 | contig 11174 bp, 12 predicted proteins | sample 15_EM_MG_FD_202174 | JGI IMG/M metagenome (GOLD analysis project Ga0307513, IMG submission 202174) | Populus trichocarpa ectomycorrhiza microbial communities from riparian zone in the Pacific Northwest, United States - 15_EM | ecosystem: Host-associated > Plants > Roots > Unclassified | place... | reverse complement strand
GTCATCGGATCCAGAGACGATGTGCCGCCCATCGGGAGAGTAAGCAACTGACCACCCTCTTAGTGTGCCCCTCGATAGGTTTGCCGACTGCATCGCCAGTCTCGGCATTCCAGATTCGAATTGTCTTGTCATCGGATCCAGAGACGATGTGCCGCCCATCGGGAGAGTAAGCAACTGATGTCACCCCCCTAGTGTGCCCCTCGAGAGGCTTGCCGACTGCATGGCCAGTCTCGGCATTCCAGATTCGAATTGTGTTGTCATCGGATCCAGAGACGATGTAGCACCCATTGGGAGAATAACGCATACAAGAGACAGCACCGCTGTGTCCAATCCATTCCAATGGTGGCGCCGGCCATGACAACAACCCCCCTCTTTGCGCCTTGATGCCTTTAGTGAACTGCGTGCTGAAGATGATCGATAAAGGTGACTCTGAGGGCAGGAATGGTCGCGTTGAAATATAGGTATGTGGAGCGCTGATAGAGATGGGAGTGCGGAAGGCGCTCATGAAGCGACGAACATCCTGAATTCTTTCCAAAAGCCTCAAATCGCCACCCTACAACAAGTCGGATTCACCTTTGAATGCCCATGAGAGCAAGCTGGAGCCGTACTCACCTTGTCCAAGGTCGATGTCACTTTTTGAAGGCTTGGAAGCCCAATTCTCAACATTCCCACAAGGCTCAATACTTCAATCCAAAATAATGCATAAGGTCCTTCAAAGAATCTCCTCAAGTTTTCCCACACACGGCGATCGCCAGTGTCGGGAGTGAAGCAAAGATGATTTGACCAATACAGAGAACAATACTGCAAAGCGTCCGAAATGTTCTCTTTGATCCGCTTTGGGAGGTCTTTCACATCATCATTGGCGAGCCGGGAATCTTCGAGCTTGCAAATATTGAAACGGAGCTGTTCAAGCATTGTCTCAAGGCAAGCGATACCCAATTGTACATTTGCATCTCGGAGGTTGACCTGATAGTCGCTGTGACAGTCACGGCTGACAAAGAATTCCGAAATGGACAAATGCCGGACACGAATCCCTCCATTGGCCCCTTCGTCTCGATATAGTAGAGAGCCGAGCTCTCCCACCCACATTTTCACCAGATCAACTCTCACTCCCGCCAGCTCTGCAATAGTCTCGTCGCACAGCGGACGGTACGGTGCTGTTATAAGAAGCACTCCAATCACCCGCCGAAATTCGGCATTGCTATGCACCTTCCGTGCTTTGGCGATACTAGAGTAAAGTCCATATAGAGATGTCAATCCAGGATCGGCTGAGTCTTGCATAGTCGCTCCCAGCAGCTCAGTGGGGTCATAGCAATCCTCAAGGGCAAGTGCAAGAGTCTCGATGAAGATAAACAGACCCGCTGCACGGGAGATAACTCCATCGAAGAGCAATGGTTCTGGCCAAGGAGTTGGGAGGCACCGCAATAAAGACACCCTATTGAATCTGTCTTCGGCAAAGACTCGTAGGTCGGAGGTGGCCTCTTGATCTGCGGTCAAGTCATATCGCAAATGCAACAACTGGGAGGGACTATCAAAGAAACGTTGGATATCGACTTCGGGTCGACTGGTGATGATAACCTTGAGCCACGGAGCATGTGCGGCGGCGTCTATCAGGGCGCTCAAGATGTGTGGACGGCTCTGAGTGCTGCCACACTCATCAAGTGCGTCAATGACAAAAACGAGATTCCTTTTCGGGAGGCGAGGAAGTTTGCGGATGAATTCAAGGAAGAGAGCGTGATCAATTGACTCTGGTGTCACATTTGGGTCTTTACGAAGGCGTTCTGCGACAAGGCTTCGAAAAGGAGGGAAGATTATCGCGAGTTTGTGGATGAGAGTCGGGAGGATATTTCTGGGCTCGCTCAAATCCTGGTCATCCCTCCGGCAGAAAAACGTTCCAGCAAGCTGCGCTTGACCATGAAGGGTCGCGCAGATCGAATGTGCTAAGGACGTTTTGCCAATGCCAGGTAATCCATAGATCCAGAAGGTATTCCCCTCGCCTGTCTGCTCCGATCCATTGGCCACCCAAGCTATGATCTGGTTGAGGAGAGATGTGCGAGTGCCTTTCATACAGCGGAGATCCCGGTTATAGCCGGTCTTGACATATTTGAGACGACCAAGGAGGCGACCAAGCAACAGCTCCTGCTCTACACGAAACTGCTGAGAATCAACTCTCGAGAGATTGAGACAATGCGTGCTCACCAGTCTCCTTGGTTCGGCGGAGAGCTTCAACATTGACTGCACGGTCGAAGTCTTCGACGACCTTCGTCAACTCTATGTCCAGTTCTTCGATCGCCTTTTGGTAAGCCGACCCGCCCGCCGTTCTCGCTGCGATTATCAGCGCCTGCCAATCCAAAACATGGCCACCCACCATGTTTGACGTAGTCGCACGACACTTGCGCGACCCTATGCATCACTTCAAACATTCGTGGGATGATCTTCTCCAAGAGATCCGTCTCTTCACAGGCAATTTCTTCCGCAACTATGTCTGCGAAAGGCAAAATGCGCTTCAGCCGGTCCAGAAGACCCGATGGTATCTGGTCGTATTTGTTTTGTTCACTCAAGAGCTAACGGTCAAGAGTTACCTCCGCTGCTGACACGCCAGTAGCGAGCACGAACCTCAAACGTAGCCTTGGCAACAGCAAAGACAACCTTTGCGATTGGATTCAACTACAAGGTGTCAATGCCCTGCTAGTCTCCACGTAGAAAAACGGACCTCTGCGAATGCAGCCCCATATTTAATAGCTGTCCCCACAGCCCTCTCGGTCGACCTGCTCATCAGTGGGGAGCATTCCTTTAACAAATCTTCGAGTTGATGGAGCGACGAGTGCAGAGATTCCGTCTATGCGAAGATTATTAGCTAGCTGAAATGGGCAGTTGCAAAGAGACAAACAGTAGTGCTCGCGGAGAATTGTAATTCTAGAGACCAACGATAACGGTGATGCTTCCCAACGACGATAATGTCCTCTGCGCTTCGCTCTCAGATACAAGCGGGCTCATTGGTGATCATGACTGACTAGGTACCGTGAGCCCGTGCTTTCTGGAGCTCCAATAATCCTTGAAAAGCGGTTGAAGGTCGATCACCTCGTCCCCCATTCGGTTTTTGGCCCAAATTGAATGACCACTCCTCATTTGTACCTCTGCGCGCATCTTGGATGTCGGATAAATATCTCTACATATGCACAACCATCATCGAGTGTGCGTAATGGGAAAACAAGGGACGTACGGGCGTTGGGCTGGTGTCCAGGTTCGGTTGTCTTGCGTCTGCATTTCTAACGCCTCATTTTCTATAAAAAGCCTAAGCGTATCGCCCCGATCTAGGACGCCTTGGAGTGTAATTTCTGTATGTTGCCTGAAGTGAGCGGTATGGACCAAAATGAAGTGAAGCGCCGCACTGTCTAGGTAGAGGCTTAGATTGATGATCAGCCACGATAATGCCGCGCGATATAGCCTGCGCTCACAGATTGTCTGTCCTGGGTCGTTGAGTCGCCATGTTTGGTCACTTTGAGGAGAATATTGCGAGGTCCAGGTGGGGAGACGCTGACCTGCCCAGGTGTATTGACACGATCTGACAGAAACCTATTGACACCAGGCTCACTTCAAATATTGGCTGCAGTTATTGAAACAGTTATTGAAATGCTCAAATATCACAATCCTTGTCCCCTCTTCACCGCTCTTCCCTCACCTGCTCGCCATTGTCGCCTTCCTACAGGGTACTGGTGAACTGAAAATTTGATCTACACACTATTCCGTCAAGGGCTTTATCTGCTCCTCCCGGCGTGAGGGACTGATAACTCTTGCAGGGGAGACTAACAGGGGCGGTGAGTAACTAGACAATACAGAATGGATAATCTTCTACAATCACTGTCAGAATGGACATATGCGCCCCCCACAACCTTTTGATACCGTTGACAGTGATGGATAGGTGCTATTAGGGACGACGAAAAGAATCATGTTGTTCTTTTCATTCGCTAGCGCTGGGCCTGAGGTCGGAATTTGGGATGCAGTGTACCAACCCCCGATTGTTACAGATCCCTGAGATCTTATATACCCGAAAAGTGGCTATGCAACGTCTCAGGCTTATTAACAATTGGGGCGTTGAGGTTCGTACACTGCACCCCGAATTCCGACAGCTGCCATCAATCGATCAGTACTAAATCGGGTATAGCTTGTAATGGCGGACCGTCGTAGACTCAAATTCTATCGGCCTGTTCTCTATGAACACGCCTAAACAGTTCAGTAGCTTGCCATTTATCAGCGCACTTTTATTATTTCCGGAGGCCCACATGGTCCTCCAGTACTTTTCAAGTTGCAACCGTACAACGGGTAGAATGTCATTTATCCGACACCGTTGATCGCAGTATTTCCGCGCTTGCAAGGCCGAAAAGAGGTTGTGAATGTGAGCTCAAGCATCTAGAGAATGAATCACTCTTCAGATGTACCTACGGCTCCCAAAGGTGGCTGCCATATTAGACAGGTCCGAGCCGTTCCTCGTCGCCTCTGATTTCTACCCCGCTTCAAGCATAATTCAAAGTCATAAAGAGATACCGTGATCCCCACCGAAGAGGAAAACTCCGAGGAGACGGAGTTCGACAGAAGTGGGTGCGTCAGAGTCATATAAATATAAAGTAAGCCTATATAAGGCAATGAGATTGAGTCCTTTGGTAGGATCAAACGTCATCGGTGATAATTCCGTAACTGTCCATGTCATGGGGCATTTCCTTAAATTGTCAAGATGAAGGGTCAACCAGGGAAACATGGAATCGAAAGCTTTCCTCATTCGATCGGCTCCATCCTGTGACTGCCGGTATAAAGCACAACGCGGGCTTTTTGATCAATCTAACGTTTTTTTTTCAACTTGCGAATCATAAGCGGTGAAGTAAAAAAGGAGGTTTTGGCTCATCCTGTCACCTCAGCAGTCGATTGAGTCACTCTTAGTGAAATCCCGTCCTCGATTAGACCGAACTGAAAGCCATGTGTCTACTCTCCATACATGTACTGTTGTTGGGTATCAATACCGGGGGCATATATATAAATTAATGCGGAGACTCACCTCGACTTCATCCACACCCCTCCCTCCCTCTTGAGCGGCAAACGGTCCATCCGTCTCTCGAGGCATAGGGCCCAACTCCGCCTCCTCATCGTCATCATCAACAGCGCTGCCGTCCGCATCGTCCAGATCAAACGGTAACACGGGTCGTAACCCAGCACCAGAACTCGATCTTCGTCCACCTACCGCCCCGCCAGCTGGACTCTTTGGGAGTGCCTGCAACGTCTTCGGGCTCATATGCTCCCAGTTGTTCTTGCCGACTTCGCTGTCGTCTTGCATCTCTGTCTTGCCATCGCCCAATGTCCTCTCGGACAGTTCACCAATTCTAATCGAGGCGACGCTTTCACTATCGCTGATACCATCCCCGATCGGTCGTTCGTTCGGCAGTCGATTCCATGATGCCGTTGCAGTGTTGTACGGATTGGAGGAATGCAGGGTTCCCGGTGCTGATCCAGTTGAGTTGAGGTCGAAAAGGTATTCCTCATATTCTTCCTCAAACGCAATGTCTTCTGTCGGATATGGCATAAAGATGGAGGGATCGGCTGCTTGCGATCGAAGAGGGGGGAAAACGTCCTGTTGAGCAGGAGGGCTCTGGAGTTGCTGCCTAATGCCAAAGTCGGGAGACATTTCGGGGTTTGGCATTGACAGGCTGGATGACCGTCGGTGGTGGATAACGGATTGAATGGCCGCACTCCCGTAGCGCTTCGTATTATCTAATGAGAATTTGCTTAGCGAGAGATACCTACATCGTGTAAGGAACGTACAGAACTTGACCAGCTGTCGAAGCATGGTTTCCAGTGCTACGGCGTCGTTAATGTCGTCCAATTCGGTGGCTGTAAGCCACTCGTCACGGAGTTCTGGTCGGCAGTTGAGATAGATTGCCGTGATGAGCTTCATGTTCACTGAGCGGAGCGTTAGACGGTGAATTCTATGAATGGAAAAGTACTGGGGGCCACACGTTGCTTCCACTTCCTTCCACTGTATGGTACTTGACTCTTTATGAGCTTCAGAAGCTGCAGCTGCAACATAGGATGGGAAACGCGCATCATCCTCTTGAAGATGGCCTACACGAACACATGCAAAGTTAGCTCCACTCACGAAGGACAAGCTAAAAAGGTGACCTACAGTGGACTTGTGGTGCACGAGCAACATTATCCTATGAGGCCGTCCCTTGGTGAGCTTCTGCATGATCTTCGTCAGATTGATGACGGTGAAGAAGTTTCGCCATGAGAAGTCCGATATCATCTCCACTTCCTCTTCGACCTGCATTCCGTTTGGGAGTGTTGTAGTTTTGATGACCTGTCGCGGTGGCTGATCTGTTGGCGCATAATCTTCATGCTTGGCTAGATGTGCGTTGGGAGAAAAGTTTTCGTAGCAAAAGCGGAAGAACCTGAACATGGAAATCAGAGTGTACGCCCGCTGATGGTGTGACGGTCACCCACTTCCGCTCGGGAATCTCGTTCTTCGTGATCACATATGTCGATACCTCTTGTAACCCAAGCAATCGCAGGCATAGGAGAAGGCAGTTGGAGTCTAAAAGGGTGTGCCCAAGATGGTGGAATTTCATTATATCTAGAAGTGGGTATTAGGCACGAACCCTTATCCCTCCTCGGGTAAGACTCACGGGACATCTTGAACCATTTTAGAAGGAGCAAAATCAATGCACCTAGTGCCTTGGTCATAATCTCTCGATGGCGCAACGCATCGGTCTCCTCGAGTGATTGGGACATAACTGGGGGTTGCGGGTCTGAGATACACGGGATTAAAGTTGGTCAACAACAACAAAGATGAAAGTCGTACCTGCAACCATGGGGTTGGCGTTATTAACACCGATGACGGCGAGCAAGAATTTGAGCAAGATGAGGGACCAAGTCGGTAGTATCGGAAGTGAAGCACTCTGCGAGCAATTATTATTATTTCACCATCACCATCCACCCACTCATGGCAGAAGCAACTCACATAGATGATCTCCACACGCCTCAACCGCTGCAAATCCTCCTTCCTCTCCTGCGCCTTTCTGATCTCCGCCCGATTCCCACTCGCCTCAGCCGCCTTGACGAATTTTTCACTCTGGGCAATAGCCTCCTCGAGCCTCTTCAAATCCGGCAGCGTTTCCACCGCGTCGTCGTCGTCCTCCACGAAGGCCGTGCTGGGATTGACGACCGAATACCGTCGAAGCGCCGCATCGACATTGTCGTACCGGGGCATCTCCTTCAGCCCACTTTCGTCGAGGATAAAGTCCTCCCGCGTTCGCCACATTTGGAACAGCGCGAGGGAGACGTGCATGTGCTTCGTGTAGAGCTGATCTGCTTCGTCGATCGCGTACGGCACAAGTGTCCTCGATATACGGGAATGGGAGGAGAAGGGAAAGATGAAGGGCTTGGTTTGGTCGGTTTGGTACTGCTGCTTCTTGGGTTTGGGAGAGGGCGGTGGTGTAGGAACGGGTGTTGCCGCTTGGGGGTTCTGGCCCATGGGTTGCCTGTTTGGCACGTAGCCGTTGGCAGCAAGTATAGAGTTGGCGGCTTCGTCATTATCGTCGTAATGGTTGTAGTGGTGTCGGACGGGAATAGGTGCCAACGCTTCGGCCAGTTTCATCGAGGGGATCTCCTGTACGGGCGCAGGTGTAAATGTGGGGTACTTGACATATGTCTCCTGTCGGAAGACTTGCATGTCGATGGGCGTCGACTTTACGACGACTGGGTGAGAAGTCAGGGAAAGATGCGATGATTTCGAAGCGACCTTACCATCTTGCTTTAGAGGGGAAAGACCTGCTAGCTCTCTTGCTACTGTCTTTACTCGAGTAAGCTCGGTCTGTCCGCCAAGACAGGCGAGCACCAATTTCCATGTAACAAGCAGTAGCTGACAGTGGATCAGGGATCAGAGGACCATCCAAGAGCAAACGAACGAGGGCACACCTTCTTGGCCGGGAAGCTCTTCGCGCTCCTATCTTTGAGGTTGGCCAACATTTGGAAGAAATAGATGGGCAAAGGCGGCTCCATGCTCACTGCAATGCAAAACGTCAGTTCCATTCACGCCTCACAACGCACAAAAGGCAGAAATGCACGTACTTAAGTCCTCCGCAAACTCATCGTCGTTGCGAAAGACTTCCACGATGGGGTACAGCATCCCAAGGCACATCGAAATCTCCGCCTGCACCTCGTCGATCCACTGCTGCCTCGACGAAAGGTGCACATTGAGTCTCTGCAAATCTGCCTCGGTAATCGACCTGCCAGTGCACGCGTGCGTGCGCCTCGTTGAGCTTCCATCCTCGAAACGAAACGGGTGCATCCTCACGATATTTTCTCATGCTTGACTGAGAGCAATTTGAGAGCGTCCACAATGACAGTTACACCATCCGCCGCCCGAACCGTCTTGCAATTCTCGATGATCCAGTGCATCTGGTGCTCGGGCGAGGTGGTCTCCGCAAACGTGCCTGTTGTTTTCATTGTTTATATAATCAAAATGAAATGAATAAATAAAATCCTTCTGGAGATGTTTGACGTACCCTACCTTGGAGAAGATACAGCAACCGGCGCGCAGTCGCATACCGCATGAAGCTGTCCTGGTGTTCCAGGTTCTCCAGGAGCGAAACGACGTACAACTTGCGCTCCGAGGCGCTCGCACTCGTCCATTCTGTATGTTTCAACGTCCCCGAATCAGCAGTCCCCGAATCAGCGGTCTCCGAATCAAGCAAGGATAGCAAGCAACAAGCAACACACACGCACCACGGTTGTTAAAATCACCGCTCTGTTGCCACATCCGTAGGTTCTCAGTAAGCTGTTCGACCTCTTGAAACGCGTAAAACTCGTTCATCTCCTCGAACAAGTTGTCCTCGTCTTCATAATGAAAATCAAAGTACGATTGCTATTTCGGTTTCGGGGTGGGAGGTTGGAGGTTGGGTTCGCATTTGTCAATTACTCAAAAAAAACAAAAACAATACGCATTTGTTTATAAACGAAAGTATGTGTATGTGTGCAACGTAGGATAGGGGTCAAGTGTCAAGTGTATGCACCTTTTGCTTGACGTTGTTTTGCCCGCCGCCGACGAGCGACTTGAGTTGGCCGAGGGTAATCGAGTCGATCCCATTATTTCCAAATGCTTGACCATCCATCGTTTGCTAAAATTAAAAACGCGTTGGCCAGCGCCGTCGTTACCCAGGGGCCAGAGGAAAGGTTCAGCAGTTCAACGGGAGGGCGGCCGGGTTCAAGACGTGAGGAATACGAATACGAATGAAGGAGGACTTGTGGTGCACCGTGAGACACACATTCCAGCCATTCTGGGAGATTCTACAGCGTCCTCTTAGGACCCCATGAAGGTCAATCGGACTCCTCCAAGCGTGACGGAGGCGGGGTGGCGTTTCCCGCCTCTGCGTTCAAGAAATTCAGAAAGAACAAAAAAAAAAAGGAGATGGGATTCCTAAGTGTGGTTTAACTTTGTTCAGAACGCAGCACGACAACCAGTAGACAAGGACGAGCGCGACATCAAAAATCGAGAGACTACGTGTAGATTGTAAACGAACGGGAGCAAAAGCCGGGCTCAACAATCCGAAGTGAGAGTGTAAGCGATAAGGGTCATACATACTATATGGGCGGCAGCACGGGCTCACATGACGATGCACCCAGCACCTTGGAACCACCAATGCTGCTCGAGCTGCTCGATCCAATGCACAACAAGGCGCAGTCGAAGGCGGGGCGAGCGGATGGGCAAGAGTTTTGCCTTTTCGTGCTCGTCGATCGGGACGACCGAGGCAACGTAGAAAGTGAAGAGGCCAATGTCTTCCGGCACCGGGCCGATATTATTTAGTCTCTGGACGACCATCGGGTTCGACCTGAGCTTCTCCAGAAAGTCGTGGCACTTTTGCACAAGCGCCGCGGTGTCCGGTTCGACGGGGTACTTTGCGACCGAGGCGGAGACGCAGGTGGACGTTGAAGTTAACGTTGAAGTCGATGTAGAGGTCGAGGGAGAGGTCGTCGGTCGGTCGTCCGAGGGCGGGGGCACGTTCTCCGGGGGATGCTGGGAGCGGTGGATGGACGGGATGACCCGCATCGGCGCCGAATGGGTAACGACGTTTGCGACGGCTGTGCGCTCGACCTCGCGTTCCAGCTCGGGCGGTATGTCGTCGAACCTGCGATAGATAGATGAATCGATCGACGGCCGTCAGCCCAAAGTCCAAAACCCAGCGCAGCACAACCAAACCAAACCAAACCACGCACCGTTCGACCCGCGCGACCATGTAATCGTCTATCATCCTGCGCTCGACGATCCTGAATCGATATGCGCCGTGGGTTGCGACGACGCTCCGGCCGTCTGCGAGCATCTGCACGTTGCGAACCTCGAGCATCGTCCCAAACTCGTTGAGAAAGCCACCGTCGCCCTGTGGAGAGATGACCATGCCGAAGCGCGGGGTGCTCATTTGCAAACACCGTCGAAGCATCAGTCGGTACCTAGCGAGGACAGTAAGTTCCTCGATCTGAAATTTCTGCAACCCCCTGCCCACCTCGGCTCGAAGATGTGCAGGTTAGTGGGGAGGCCTGGAAAGGAAAGTTGGAATATGAAGACAGGGGTGTCGAGTCGAGGGTCGCGTTCCTCTCGATTGAGAATTTCTATCCGTTCTTTGAGAGCATCAGGATATATAGTTAAAACTACCAAAGTGTCAAGGGTGAATTCACAGAGGTTGGTAGGGATGAAGGGGTACGCACTCATCGTAGATATCATCTTATTATGGGGGTGGTTATGAAAATAGCCGACGTTGGAAAAGTCCCGGCGGCAGAGCGGGCACTTTACGCTATGATCCAAAGTCCGTTGGAGACATCGAGTACAAAAGGTCTGGGATTGGAGAGATTGGAGAGAGAGCGAGAGACGGGGGTAAATGAGACCTGTAGGCACGTAAAAATTGGATGACTTACGTGTTGACAGGGAGTTGTAATCGGTTCGTACAATAGAGTAAAACAAATTTCGCAGGTGAGAAGATCGAGGAGTTCGCTGTGCAACTTTGCGGCTGCAGTGGCTGCGTCGTCGTCGGTTGGTAAGAATGTACCGTACTTGAACGTTTTTTGTCGCTTGCGCGGGGTGGGAGAGTCGGTTGTTGGGGAGGGGGAGTGGGGGCGGCGTCGAGATGGAATCTGCG
>Ga0307513_10011179_pt1 | contig 11174 bp, 8 predicted proteins | sample 15_EM_MG_FD_202174 | JGI IMG/M metagenome (GOLD analysis project Ga0307513, IMG submission 202174) | Populus trichocarpa ectomycorrhiza microbial communities from riparian zone in the Pacific Northwest, United States - 15_EM | ecosystem: Host-associated > Plants > Roots > Unclassified | place... | reverse complement strand
AAAATAATTAAAAAATATTAAAAAATTAATTTTAAATAAAAAAAATTCAAAAATTTTGGAAGCACGCAGCTAACTACATTTCCATAGAAGCTCGATGTGAACAGCAACTACGTGTGAGATAATTTAAGAAATAAATAAAAATGTGTGTTTTATGGTTATTAGGCTTTAAAATTGGATAAACTTGACTCTTGCCCATGTAAATTCATCAATGTTCCAATAGTTAATGTTGCCTGATGTTATTGAACATCTATTGATATCTAAAGGTTAGTCCTCCTTTTAATTTATTTTAGATTTTTAAGTTAATGAAATATTATCACATTTATGAGTAGATGGTGGTATGCAAATGGATTCAGTAGATAGCAACAATCCAATTCAGGTATTTTTTTAATTAAAATTTACATTACTTGTGTCGAATTAGTTTTTAAATTATTTAATTTACTTGATCAAACTCTCTTAATTTTAATTACCCCAAGTCTATTTTTATTTGCTTTAGATACATCATTAACTATCATTTCAATTAAAAAATTAATTTAGAAAATTTTAACATCAGAATAAATGGAAGATATTTTACAAGCACATAAAAAAGTAAAAAAAAATAAATAAATAAACTTCATTTCCTCTTAATCATTTTAATTTAAATGATTTTTGGGTTGCACCCCATTAGAACACATTCTTTAAACCACATCGGGGGTTAGGAAATTAAGTTAACCCAAATTTTCTCAATCCTAATCCAAGAAGAAAAAATGATACAAAAATAAGAAAGAAAAGGAAAAATAAGAGAAAAAAGTGGAGTAATATTGAAACCTTTTGAAAAAAATAGGGATATTGTTAAGAGATTTTAAAATGTAGGTATGAAAGTGGAAAAAGAATAAAATCACAGGGTCAAAAATATAGTTTTCCCTTCAAATCTTGTCCGTTACTTGCAAATTAAAATATCCAATTAAAGTGAGATTTTGAAAATTGAAACCACCCAAAGTTAGACAAGGAAGAAAATGATAGTAATGGGTTACAGACAACGTCACAAACTTCTCTATAAGTAGACAAAGCTCTCCTTGAAACTCCAAACCCGAGCACTTAGCAGTGAGCACTGTGCCTTTTAGTAATCCAAAGCCAAACCCTCTCTCTCTCTCTCTCTCTCTCCCCCTTCCCCTTTGAAGGTTAGCCTGATAGCCTCTGAGATTTCACCTCACCATGTGAGTTCAAGAAAGCTCTGTTGTCATTGTTGGTTCTTGTTTTTTTTTTTTAAAAAAAAACTTGTTTAAGTTCTGAAGTTGCTCTTTCATATACTTCATTGTGGTTCTTTAATGAGTGTGTGAGGATTGAAGTTCTTGTATCCATTCCTCTGTTTCCTTCCCGCTTTCAAGTGTTTTTTTTTTCTTTTCTCTCTCTCTCTGTTTGTTTTTCTCTTTCTTTGATTCTCGGATATTGAATTGACTTGTGACTCGTATCTGCAGATATCAAGCGAGTAGGTGATTTGGGGAGCTAAAATGGGGAGATTGTCAAGACCTATTTTGGGATTTCTATTATTATGCTGCTTGATAGTAGCAGGTGAAGCAGAATACCTGAAATACAAAGACCCCAAGATGCCAATAGGTGCAAGAATCAAAGACTTGATGAAAAGAATGACATTAGAAGAAAAGATTGGCCAAATGGTGCAGATCGAGCGCACTGTTGCCACTCCAGATGTCATGAAGCAGTATTTCATTGGTACTCACTCACCTCCACAGTCTTTACAGTATTTTCCAGTATTTAATATTTGAATGATGAGTTGTACTGTAAATGTAGGGAGTGTGCTGAGTGGTGGAGGGAGTGTGCCAGGACCAAAGGCCTCAGCAGAGGCTTGGGTGAACTTGGTTAATGGGATCCAAAAGGCGTCTTTATCAACCCGTCTTGGAATTCCTATGATTTATGGGATTGATGCTGTTCATGGCCATAGCAATGTCTACAATGCCACCATTTTTCCTCACAATGTTGGGCTTGGAGTGACCAGGCAAGTTTTTTTTTTCTCTTTAATTTTGAACAAACAAGGTTATCTTACCATTTTTTATCCGATTAGTTAAGATTATAAATTCTTGTCTTGTACTCAACTGCTTGTCAAGTTTGTCTTTGTTTAATCTTAGAGAACTCGTGTTAGCTGTCAAGGTCATCTTAAAGATTAATCTATGTAATGTATGCTGTTGCTTACCGCTTTTTTAAAACACTGTTACTGATTGATGATAGGGTCTGAGGATTTTCTGATTTGTAGTTAGCACTCAACAAATACGCAGATTAATTGTTAGATTAAAGTGTGAAAAAATCTAGTGTTTGAATTGCAGTACTATAGAGTGATTAAATGATATCAGCTTTATTAGAATTCTGACATTCTTTGCTTCCACCAGGGATCCTCAGCTAGTCAAAAAGATTGGTGAAGCAACTGCTCTTGAAGTTAGAGCTACAGGAATCCCTTATGCCTTTGCTCCGTGTATCGCGGTACTAATATGACAACAAATTGATTGTTACATGTTATAGAAAATTTTAACCAATTTTTCAAGTATGTGATTTGTCTTCTATGTTTGATTTTACAGGTTTGCAGGGATCCAAGATGGGGTCGCTGCTATGAAAGCTATAGTGAGGATCATAGGATTGTTCAGTTAATGACTGAGATCATACCTGGTTTACAAGGAGAGTTACCTGCCAATTCCAAAAAGGGTGTTCCCTTTGTTGCTCCTGGAAAGTAAGTGACATCCCAACACGTAGCTATTTTTATCTCTCTTGTTGACTCGGTGAAGTTAGGGTCCTAATTACACTTGTTGCATAGTATTTGCCTATCAAAGCTTTTGCTGCTGCTCATAATTCTTCCCGTGATTGAAGCCCTTTGATTGAATTTCGGAGAAAAAAAAATGAAAATGCTTTCTTCAACTTGTAACTGTGCTATTCAACATGCTGTAATGTGTGATAAACATCTAATATAATCACACAACGTTAAAGGGTCAAAGTCCTCTTAATTTACCATTATTTTCCTATTTATTCCTCTAAATAAGGAACAAAAATAAATGGCAAGAGAAATAGGTAGGTCAGACCGTATTCAAGCTTCATCTAGAAGACACTTCCATTATCTGATTTTAGGGGAAAGTGTCAGCATCCTTAGCACATATCAGTTTGTCATTTACCTGATGTATACTAGTAACTTCTTTTTTGGGTGGTCCAAAGCTCAGCCATGTGAAACAGTGGCCCGCCTTTATTGGTGGGGCATCGAGTCCGGTGGATAATCATCCTCTAAGATCATAGAGCATGGCAATATAAATCCTCCAGCATGAAATGTCCTTTAAGATCAACTCAAGCTTCATATTTTTGACCTAACATGCTTGCTTGCTTTTGTGGGTCTAAAAATGTCGGTTCATTTTGAAATTTTAAAATGGTGGACCAATAGCTTTAGATGCCTGGGAAAATTGTCTGCCTTTTCAGTCACAGGAAATATCTTGTAAATACAAAATTTTCTAGCAGAATAATCACTGGCAGTCAGGTGCACGTGCAATTAATAGGTCCCATATGCCAAATCCATTCATTGGATAAATGCTAATCAACTGGTGATAATCTGGAACCTGTATGTCACCAAATCTTCAATCTAATGCCATATTACCATTAGCCTTTTCACCATCAATGGTTAAAGATACATACTAATATGATCAGATAATGTATACTAATACCATCAATTATAAGAAAAATCAGGTGAGTCCAGAAGGCGTCTGGTAGCGTACCCTATTGCTTAGTTATACAGACAACTTCCATTTTCTGGTTTCTTTTATGGATTGATTCTGAAAAATGAACTTGGAAAAACAGGTCTTGCTGGAATATTGTTCCTTAAATTATGGGTTTATAGATAATCAAGAAAGTAGTTTTGCTTTCTGTAATGAATTTAGTTCATTTGGAAGTATTATTTTACACTAGAAACCTTATAAGTAACATTTTCCCCAAATCAATTTTTTACTTCGATCAGTACCAAGGTGGCGGCCTGTGCTAAGCACTTCGTGGGAGATGGTGGCACAACAAAGGGCATTGATGAGAACAATACTGTAATCAGTATGAATGGATTGCTCAATATTCACATGCCAGCATATTATAATGCCATCAGCAAGGGTGTTGCAACAGTTATGGTGTCCTACTCGAGCTGGAATGGGAAGAGGATGCATATTAATCATGATCTTGTTACCGGATTCCTCAAGAACAAGATGAAGTTCAGGGTAGAACAGCTATTAAAATGATTTTCCATTTTTTTGTCGAGATGGTTCTGGACATTCCAGACATAACTTGTATCGATATGTTTTCTCAGGGATTCGTGATATCAGACTGGCAGGGTATTGACAGGGTTACCTCTCCTCCACATGCTAATTATTCCTCTTCTGTGCAAGCAGGAGTTGATGCTGGAATTGACATGGTTAGTCAAACTTTACTGTGATCTAGAAAATAACTATTTCAGCATCCCACAATGCAGTAAATGAGTTGAAAATTGAATCCAAAGGATGTTCGATGAGCAGAAACTTTAAGTTTCTTATTTGCTTTTTCTTTGTTTCCTTGCTAATGGCTGTCTTTTGTTTGCAGATTATGGTTCCATTTAACTTCACAGAGTTCATTGATGATCTAACTTATCAAGTGAAAAATAATATTATCCCTATGAGCAGGATTAATGATGCCGTACAAAGAATTTTAAGGGTCAAGTTTGTCATGGGTCTCTTTGAGAAACCATTGGCTGATCTCAGCATGGCCAACCATCTTGGCAGTCAGGTTTGCCGATTCAATCTTCCTTCTTTAAAGGCTTGTACATTTCATCTGTCCTGTAATATGGCAAAATTTTGTATCTGTTGATCACATGAAGTTCATTGAACAGGAACATAGAGAATTAGCGAGAGAAGCTGTGAGGAAGTCCCTTGTTCTGCTAAAGAACGGCAAGTACACTACTGCTAAGCCATTGCTACCACTTCCTAAGAAAGCGCCAAAGATACTAGTTGCAGGAAGCCATGCTGACAACTTGGGCTACCAATGTGGAGGCTGGACAATCACATGGCAGGGTCTTGGTGGAAATGATCTCACAACTGGTATGTTTCTCTTATAACTCATAGGCACTGAAAGACTTGCCAGGAAAACCAAGTTTGTTGCCAACCCTGAAACAGTTCCCAATTATTTGAGATTCCCAAATGCAACTTTGTTGCCAACCCTGAAACAGTTCCCAATTATTTATTGCAAGGAATTAATTAGTGAGTTTCCACCATATTTTTTTATCAAGTAACACATGCTGTCGTAAAGGCATTCTGATTTTACTACCTTGCGCAGAGATAACGGCTAAAATGTATTAAGCTCACTGATGATTAGGGGAGATGTCGCCATTTTCTAGAAATTTTAGCAGAAGTAATCATTTTTCTCGTTGTGATATTTTATTTTATGTAATGGATTACCATCTTCGTAAACAGGTACCACAATCCTCAATGCAGTGAAGAATACAGTTGATCCTACCACCCAAGTCGTCTACAATGAGAATCCAGATGCAAACTTTGTCAGCTCCAACAAATTCTCCTATGCTATAGTTGTCGTTGGTGAGCCACCATACGCTGAAATGTATGGTGATAGCTCCAATCTAACTATATCTGAACCTGGCCCTAGTACCATCAACAATGTGTGTGGAGCTGTCAAATGTGTCGTCGTCGTTATATCTGGCCGCCCTGTTGTGATCCAGCCCTATCTTGAAAAAATAGATGCTCTTGTTGCTGCTTGGCTTCCAGGAACAGAAGGCCAAGGTGTTGTTGACAATCTTTTTGGTGACTATGGGTTCACTGGCAAGCTTGCACGAACATGGTTCAAGACAGTTGACCAGCTTCCAATGAACGTTGGCGATCCACATTATGATCCTCTATTTCCATTTGGGTTTGGTATTACAACTAAACCTGCCAAACACTAGAAAAATTCGCCAATTTCCGAGTGATGTCCTGCATTATTCACATCGTGTCCCACTCCTTCGTGGTAAAAAAAACTTGAGGCTATTTCCCCTCTCCATGAGGAGTTCTATAGAGTGTTAAGAAAGAATAGAGACAAGGTGCATGGCTGCTCCAAGCTGTAAGATTCTAAAACCTTTTTGGGTTTTAATGACTAGCATCGTATCTTCAAAATGATCCAAGGTCAGGTTATGAAGTGATCAATTCGTTATGAAGTGATCAATTCAATCTTTTAATCAATACAAAGGATTAGTGTTCCAATACAAAAGAAATACAAACTTATTTGATTGATATATAATAAATTTATACGATTTTATACTTTCAAAACAAAATTAAAATTATGTACATTAAAACTAAAGAGATTCTATGAGATTAATCATCTTATTTTTACTAAATGAATTTTTTGTATCACGGAGTTTTTATTCATAATTATTTAAAAATATACTTGTGTGATTTCTTGCATAAAAATATGGACGGTTTAAATTTATCTATCACACTTATAGAATTGGAGTCAAAATCAATCATCAAAACTATCCAAATTCTGCTAGAAAAAAGTGTCACAATCACTCACAAAGTGACACCACTACTATTATAAAATCAAACACTTACTCCCTATGTATTTGTTTCAGTCAACAAATTATGGGTTCACCTCTGTCACTCTTACTAGGTTTTGGACGTCATCAGGTAAGCACTGGTTGATATTGTTACAAGAGGTACGAGAATGTTGTTCATGTTCATGTGAAATAGTTTATTTTATTTTTAATCAATTCTCTCTCTCTGTCTCTCTCTCTCTCTCTATATATATATATATATGTGTGTGTGTGTGTATGTGTGTGTGAAATAGTTGGTTTTATTTTTAATCAATTCCATATGTATATATATCTTTTGATAGTTTTGAAGTCTCAAAGAGTTTCTTCAAAGACTAGAAGATGTAAGGATTCCAATCCTTATAGTGGGATTTCTCCTATTATGCTGTCTTGCAACTATTATTCAAGCTGAAGGAGATTACATAAAATACAAAGACCCGAAATAGCAGGCTAACGTACGAATAAAGGGCCTGATGAGTCGAATGACATTAGCAGAAAAGATTGGTCAGATGACACAGATAGAGCGATATGTTGTAACTGCTAATGTCTTAAGGGATTACTCTATTGGCAGCATACTAAGTGGTGGAGGAAGTGCCCCTCAATTTAACGCCAAAGCTCAAGATTGGATTCATATGATTAATGGATTCCAAAATGCTTCACTCTCTAGTCGTCTTGGAATTCCTATGATTTATGGGATTGATGCTATTCATGGGCACAACAATATTTATAAGGCCACTATATTCCCCCATAACGTAGGTCTTGGAGCCATAAGGTAAGATATCATTTACCTTCTGAAATTATTGTTACACCCGGACATCGCGACGACCGATTAAATAAATCATATGAAAAGAATGAATTTCTGGCATTCTATTCTTTCATGGGGAATGATCTTGTTTAAGGAGTCGCCACCTAGTATTATGATCACTAGCAATCCTAACTGGTCAACATAGATTCATCTGTGGTACGAGACTGGTTACGCAAAAGGAAAGATATTATCACTCCTTAAGCGTCCTGCCTGAGTCAGACTGCATTGCTGATTTTTTTCATAAATTGCTAACATTTTGTTGGTTTATTTGGTGAAATAGTATTGTTGAAAGAAAACTTTTATTTGAAAAATAATATAGTTGAAGAAAAATCTTGGAAAATCATATTTTAAAAGATTCAGTAGCTTTGAAAGGTTACCTCATTGAGACAACTTATCAAAAAAACTATTTTGTTTTAGTTTTTACAAGTACAGTCAACTTTGATCAAAGACAATATTACATCAAAACAAAAGTTAAAGGGTGTGGGGAACTCAATATTATGGATTACAATAGTAATCAATATTGCATTTTTTTTTTGTCATTTTTTTGTTTTGTTTTTTTTAATTATTTTTTTCACTTTTTTTAAAATTTGTTTTTGTTTATTTTTTTAATATTGATGTAATTGAAAATTAAGTTTTGTAATTTATTTCTTTTCATTTTGTCTTTTTACAGAGTTACATTTTACAAGTTTGGTGGGATTTTTTTCTTTTTAATTGAACTTGATTTTATTATCGTTTATCCCATATAGTTAAAAACAATAGTTTCAGAAAAAAAAAACATTATATATAAAGTTAAAACATGTGGGGAAAGTACTATAGCTTTCATCACATGTTATTGTGGATTGCTATAGTGCTTTTCCCTTTTTTCTTTTTCTTTTTCCCTAAAATTATCTTTGTCAATTTTACTTTTTTTAATATTGAACTGGTTAAAAATTTAGCTTTGTAATTTTTTCCCTTTAAAATATTGTAGATTGCTACGGTGTTTTTCCACATGGTTTTTCTATTTTATTATATATAAAGCTAAAATATGTGGGGAAAGTACTGTAGCTTTCCTCACATGTTACTGTGGATTGCTACAGTACTTTTTCCTTTTGTTTTTGCTACAGTACTTTCCCTCTTTTTTTCCCCCAAAACTTATCTTTGTTAATTTTACTTTTTTTAATATTGAACTGGTTAAAAATTTAGCTTTGTAATTTTTTTCTTTTAAAATACTGTGGATTGCTACGGTGTTTTCCTACATGGTTTTTCTATTTTTTTTTCAAAATTATATTTGTCGATTTTATTTTTTTAATATTGAGCTGCTTGAGAATTTAGTTTTGTATTTTTTTTTAAAACATTGTTGATTGCTATAGTGTTTCTCCACATGGTTTTTTTTGTTTTTTTTTTCAAAATTATCTTTGTCTATTTTTGTTTTAATATTGAGCTGGTTAAAAATTACAATTACAATATATGGGGAAAACACTGTAACTTTCCTTGCAAATTACTGTGGATTGCTACAGTGTTTTTTTCCACAAGGTTTTTTTATGTTTTTTTTCCTAAAATTGTCTGTCAATTTTATTTTTTTAAATATTAAGCTGATTAAGAATTACAATTACAAGTAAATACAAGTAAGGCTAAATCATGTGGGGAAAACGCTGTAACTTTCCTCATAAAACACTATGGATTGCTAAAGTTTTTCCTCACATGATTTTTTTCCAGTTTCTTTTGTTTTTTCTTTTTTGTAATATTTTTTTTCAAAATTATCTTTGTAGATTTTATTTTTTTAATATTGAACTGGTTAGAATTTAACTTTGCAATAAAACTTAATCATGTGGAGAAAGCGTTGTAGCTTTCCTCACAAAACACTGTGGATTGCTACAGTGTCTCTCCAAATGGTTTTTTTTCCTTATGATTTTTTCAAAATTATCTTTGTCAATTTTATTTTTTTAATATTGAGCTGGTTGAGAATTAGAATTACAAGTAATTACAAATAAGGCTAAATCATGTGGAGAAGCACTGTAGCTTTCATCACAAAACATTGTAAATTGCTACAGTGTTCCCAACAAGGTTTTTTTTCCCTGTTTTTTTTTTGTTATATTTTTTTTTCTAAAATTGTCTCTGTCAATTTTATTTTTTAATATTAAGTTGATTGAGAATTTAGCTTTGTAATTTTTTTTCCTTAAAACACTGTGAATTGCTGCAGTGTTTTCCCACATGATTTTTTTTTATGATTTTTTCCAAAATTATCTTTGTCAATTTTATTTTTTTGAATATTGACTTGGTTAAGAATTATAATTAAAATAAAGCTCAATCATATGGGAAAAGCGTTGTAGTTTTCCTCATAAAACAATGTGGACTGCTATAGTATTTCTCTAAACGGTTTTTTTTTTATGATTTTTTCTAAAATTGTCTTTGCCAATTTTATTGGGGAAAACAGTGTAGTTTTCCTCACAAAACATTGTCAATTGCTACAACGTTTTTCCTCATGGTTTTTTTCCTTTCAAAATTATCTTTGTCGATTTTTTTTTAATATTAAGTTGGTAGAGAATTTAGCTTTGCAATTTTGTTTCTTTTTATTAACAGGGCAGCTAAATCAAGTGGGGAAAGCACTGTATCTTTTCTCACAAAACACTGTGGATTGCTACAAATCATTTTGTTCAGTCTCTTAAGTTTTTGATCACCAACACAACTTTTTTTTCCGTCATGAAATATTGACTCAATCATACATTTAGTTTCTATTACTTATCTAGCGCTGGTTTACAATTATAACACTATTAAATATATTTATTTTATAAGCATGTGGCAGCGCGAGGGCATGCCATCTCTTCAGAACTAAAAATCTAAAATAGATAGTCTTCTGTGGTATCACCAGAGTAGCTTCAGGTAATTTAGTCTCCAGCCGTCTGGGCAGCTAACACATTAATTCTTGGATTCTACATGTAAATCTGCATTTATCCTTTGATTCAGCAACTACCCCATGCTGAATTTCTTAAAATGCAGAAAAATATCAAAATAACTTCTTTATAAACAAACATTTGGATTTGAGATTCTTGTGATTAGATAAATTCACCTTTTATGCTTCAAAGATACATCTATTAACAGTTTTGACAAGTTTTTCCTCATAATTGTAGATTATATATTAATTGATCCGTCCCTACACACACACACACACACATTACTCCTAGTATGAGAAATGAGAAATTAGATGGGGGCATGGTTTTAAAGCATCAGCGAGAAAGGATTTACAGTGAGTCAGAGGTGGAAAAAGCAACGAACAATTATGATGATCATCAGAAACTTGGCCAACGTGGTTTTGGCTGCGTATACAAAGGAGTTTTACCATATTATACCCAACTTGGAGTCAAGAAGTTTAAGGGAGTAGACAAGGCTCAAATGAACGAGGAATTTCAGCATGAAATTTTAATGGTTGAGCATCTTCAAAAAGGTTTTGTCCTAGCTTTTCAAGAAAAAAAAAATTCCTAGATTTCGTAGCTGAGCTTGCAAAAAAGATGTATAAAAAGCAGCACTCCATGAGGCCAAGCATTTGCTTGGCTAACAGCACTCCATGAAGACTTGAGGGATCAGAAAAACAGTGAAGAGATAAAGAATTTGCTAGGCAAATCAGCACTCACTTTCCATGATAATGCAAGTCCTTCAGAAAAACCTACCATGCAAGGTAAATTGATCGCTTTATTATGATCTTTATCTTGTAAACTCACAATTTTTACTTTACATGATGAAAAAAGAAAGGATAAATCCAGAAACATGTTGAGCTTGCAGGATCCTGGAGACAATAATACTCAATCACTACCAATAAAGCTGCAACTTAATCAAACAAACTAT
>Ga0307513_10011177_pt1 | contig 11177 bp, 5 predicted proteins | sample 15_EM_MG_FD_202174 | JGI IMG/M metagenome (GOLD analysis project Ga0307513, IMG submission 202174) | Populus trichocarpa ectomycorrhiza microbial communities from riparian zone in the Pacific Northwest, United States - 15_EM | ecosystem: Host-associated > Plants > Roots > Unclassified | place... | reverse complement strand
TTTTTTCTAATTTGTAGGGAAATATTATCTTGGTGATGCTGGTTACGGTATTCGAAAAGGAATCATTTCTCCTTTTCGTGGAGTTCGATATCACTTGAACGAGTTTACAGAACATTCACCAGAAAATAAAAAGGAGTTATTTAATCTTCGACACTCTTATTTGAGAACTGCTATTGAGCGAGGGTTTGGTATTTTGAAGAGTCGTTCTAGATCAATTGATGGAAAATCTTTTTGGTCTTATGAAACACAAGTAGATGTTGTGCTTGCATGTTGTATTATTCATAATCACATTATGGGAGTTGATCCAAATGACTTTCTTATGGAAGAAATATGTTCAGAAAGTGAACCAATTAGACGAACAATCAACTTAAGTCAACGGGAGAAGAGGGAAGAGAATAGAGAGTGGATAACAAAAAGAGAAATGATTGCATCAACCATGTGGAATGATTATAACACTCAAAGAAACTAGTAATTGAGTGTTAATTATATGTGTTTGTTTTTATTATATCTTGCTTGAGTTTGTACTATCTTTGTTATGTATTTGGATTGTTTGTTGACTTTATTATAATTTCTTATGTATTTTATGTATTGTCTTTTAAATATTAATTGTAGTTTTTATATTTAATTTATTAAATCTAAATATTGTATGATTATATTTTGTATAAATTTGTAACCTTTTTTTTTGTAGAAAATGAGTACCACACAGAATGAAAAATGCAAGGGCAAGCACTTTACATGGTCTAAGTCTATGTCTCACATGCTACTTGAGATATTAGCTGAGGAGGCACTTAAAGGAAACAAACCTTCTTCCACCTTTAGAGCAGAATCTTTTGTTAAGGTGGCTACAGAAATTAGTCAAAAGTTCAACGTTCAATGCGAGCCTAAGCATGTTGACAATCATCTCAAAACTGTAAAAAAAGAATGGGGAATAATAACCAAGCTTAAAAATAAAAGTGGCTTTGGTTGGGATGATTGTTTGAAGATGATTACAGTTTCGAAAGATGTTTATGATGAAGAAATGAAGGTATGATAAATATTATACTCTTCGTAATTTTTATATTTACTTTTGTTTCCAAAATGTTATATAATGAACTAAAAAATTGCATATTCTAAACTTTATGAACATGCACATCCCAATCATGACAAGTATCTCAACAAAAAACTTGATATGTACGAGGCAATGACAATTGTTGTTGGAAAAGATATGGCAACCGGAAATTATACCAAATCATATGCTAATGTCAACTTGGAAGAGAACACTAAAGAGCAATCAATTTCAATTGAAAATGAAGGGGAATATGAAGAAACTTCAAAAGGAAAAGAGACATCTTCCTCTAGTGCACAAAAGAGGCAACATAGGAAGAGAAATCGCATGTATGAAGATGATAGTGTTGAAAAGTTGTCTAAAAAGATTGGAGATGTAGCATTTGCAATCCAAAACCTCAGCAAAAATCCACTTGATGTTAATGAGTTATATACAGAAGTGATGAAAATTGAAGGCTTTGATGAGATCACTCTTGGGGATGCATTTGATCACTTGGTCCAACATGAAATGTTGGCAAAAGCATTTATGGTAAAAAATGCTAATTTGAGAAAAATTTGGGTTCAGAATTTTGTGAACCAACGCAGCTACAAGTCTGATTGCTAAGATGATTTCACTATGATAAGAAAGTTTATGTTTGTTATTTGACAAGTATGTTTACTTGTTTAATTCGGTCTAGCATGTTTATGTTTGTTAATTTGAACTAATATGTATGAGTATTACATTAAAACTTAATATTTATGCATGACTATGTTTGATGTAAGATATTTATATTTATTTCTTAATGCTTATTTGATATATATTAAAGGGATATTACAAGGATAATTGCATATACCTGTAAAAAAAAAAAACAATCTTTATCCAAAAAATCTATCAAAATATTTTTGTATTTATTTATCTTTTAAAAAAATCTTCATACCAAAAAACCCAAATATCTAACTCTTACTTAATACCATAAACTAATTTGGCTTTCTTCATATGAAAAAAAAAACATATTTTAAGCTTTTAAATTGAAAAAAAAAATTAATAGGTTTTATTTATGAAAAATTTCATAAGGTTATATCTCTATAATATTATATGACATATATAGTTATATTTTATAAAATAAGCTATATATGAATATAAGATATAATAAAAAAATTCATCATTACACTTTTTAGATTTTATTCTTTTATTGTAAGTGATTAAATATTTTTTATATATTAGATAAATTTGAAAAAAAAATTAATTCATTAATAAATTATTTTCCAGTTCATTTTCCAAAACATAACCAAACACTGGAAATTGTTTTCCAATTCATTTTCCATAACACTACCAAACATCGGAAAGTAATTCACTTTCTAGGAATTCACTTTCCAAGGAAACCACTTTCCAAAAGAAAACTATTTTCCTGCAAACTAACGGGGCCTTAGGCTTCTTCTTTTTTTTCCCTGAAGGAAGAAAAAGGAAGGAAAAAGCTTATATAGCCTCCCGCAAACCAAAGGCCATTCGATTATAAGGGAAAGGCAAAAAAAACATGGCTCTCAGAGAAGTCAAAATACTAACCAATGTCAGAAGTTACTGAAATAAGGAGGCACGAAACAATAACAAAACTTACATAGCAACGGCAACAAAGCTAGAGAGGAGAGAAAACCTAATCGAGCAGCAAAGGAGAGTTGGGAAGCTAAAGCTAACTAGGTCGCCAGACACCAACCAAATGGCATACCAGAAATGAAATTGGCAATCCTCCCAATGGGACCTAGGACAAAAACACCCAAGGAGAAGAAAGAGCCACATCGCAAGAAAACAAAGCCTCGAGGCAGCAAAGCAGACTCAAACACTAGAGGATCCGAGCAACGAACACATTCCCACTACCTTGAAGCACCAAAGCCACTTCAACTAGAGAATGACTAGTACATTGGTCCATTTAAAAAATTTTATGAAAAGTATGAAGAATATTTTAATAGTGTTATTAAACATCATCAAGTTAAGTGAGTTAATTTTTAAATCTCTATTCAATTCTTTGTTAGATCTAAGATAGGTGGGTCTTGTCAAAGAATCATCTCAACCCAATCCAATATATGATTTATATTATTCTCCAACACACCTTCTTGAGTGAACACCCTTTGGGATTAAAACTTGCATAGACTCACACTACTTTGTGCTTAATTTTTATCAAATAAATAGGGATGATGAGATTCGAACTCGTGGCCGCATGGTCATCAAGACTCTGATACCATATCAAAGAACCATCACAACCCAATAACTTAAGTTATTACGTGAGGTCCCAAGATGTGATTTATATTATTCTCTAACAGGTCTTGCAGTTATGACAGACACAGGTGTCTTGGGTTTGGCAGTCATGCCTACCCAAGCAACTTGGGTTTGGCAGCCTTATCAAGCTCAAGTTGCATAGGTCTGGCAGCCTTACAAGGCCTAAGCGTTTGGGTTTGGCAGCCACGCCAGACCTATACGCCTGGTTGCCAGACCCACGTAGCTTAGGCCTGACATGGTTGCCAGACCCAAGGCGCTTGGGCTGGCGTGGTTACTAGACTCAAGGTGCTTGGGCCTAGCATGGTTGTCAGACTCATGCACGAGTCTGGTATTTTTTTGGGCTTGGCCTAACGTGGCTCAACCCGGGAAATTTTAAAAAAATTGAGGTTTTAATATTTCATATGAAAAAATTAAAAAATAATCCATGTGGATATAAGCTAAAAGATTATTTTAAAAGGTTTTTTATCCCACATTGAAAAAACACAATTTTTTTTCTTATAGACATAGAATATATATATATAGGCTCACATTGAAAAAAATAAAACATTCTTCTAGTATTTATATAGTGAACTTTGATATGGGTTAGTAACCAACTGAAAATGATGAAAAAATAGAGGTATCTGACTAGGAGGAAAAACACATTTGAAAAAAAAAAAGGGTCTCTACCGAGTTCTGCTGGGTCACTCGAGTCCCAGGTTGACCCGCCAGGTCGGGACTGATAACTAATGCTTAAATAGCAAAAAGTGAGCTTAAGAGCGTGAATTATAACTTATTCCTTTGTTCTCTTGTTCAATAAAATCAATTAATTGATCCTTAAAATTTAGGTCATGTCAGACCCAGGCGCGAGTCTGGCATGGTTGTCAGATCTAAGACTCTTGGGCCTGGAATAGTTGTCAGACCCAAGTATCTTCGTTTTAGCTTCTAGGATTTACATAATTTTTGTAAGTCAGGCAAAGATAATGGTTTTGTTGAGGACCAAAATACTTATGCAAATGTGTTGAATGGTATGAGGATATCTAACTAATAATTCCTTATGAACTTCTAATGTATTGTTAAGAAAAAAGTCAGACTCAAGCACCTGAGTATGGCAACCATGCCAGACCCGTGCGCTTTTTTTGAAAATATAGGAATTCACTTATAATTGTTCTTATGATCATATATTTCAAATTTCCGTATATACTAATGGTTATAATGTATAATAAATTTTCCTTGTAACAAACTTTCATAATTAGATCATGCAACAACATCTCAAATTTAAAAAAACATGAACCGTTTAAAAAATTATCCAATAATTAGATGGAAACATAAAATTAATATTTTTATTCACAATTCATACAAAAAAGAGAAGTTTATTTTTGAAGATTTGAAATAAATCACTTAGAACTCAACATTTTTTTTTTCATTCTTTCCTCTTCAAATATAACAAATTTATAAAATAAATTGCACAAACAAAAAAGAGTTTGCAGTTAAGTTCTACTGCATATGAACGAAAAATCATGCTTGAATGAGGTAGCGTTTATTTTTGCAGTCCAATCGTGCTTTTGAAAAAAATTAAATTTTTTGACCCAGGCGCGGGTCTGACATGGTTGTCAGGTCCAGGTGCATGGGTTTGTCATCGTTACCAAGCCCAGACGCTTAGGTCTAGACTCAAGATACTTGAGTATAAAAAACATGTCTAATTTGATAAACAACAAAAGGAGGACAATTGTACACTTTAGTTATCAGGGAATAGAAAAGAAAGAAAAAATGCAAATAATCGATCATCGGCAGCAATCCAACCATTATCTGTCTATACGCGCCACACCATATAAAAGAAAAGATTTGGATATCGAGAAGTGTCGCACGCGTCTCTTTAATGACGCGGGTGCTACCCATTCACTGGAAAAGAAAAAGAAAGTCAAAAAAATATATTGATCTAGAATAACTTTCTATATATCATTTAGCTTTTGTTACAATGTGACCAGAAACTGACTTGCAATTGAGAAAAAAAAAAAAAAAAAAAGCATAAAACCCGAGACACGCTAATCCCATAGGTTCAACAAAAAAGAAAAAGCACGTGAAAAATATAGGGCGAGAAAATCATTCCAAGCCTGCGATATGTGTACGAGTCCACAAGAAAGTCAACTCACATGCCACAGTGATTCACTCATGAGTATCGGTTCCAGAAAGCTAAAAATCAAAAAAGATTTTTCAAGAAGTGAGTGAAGATACTTCAATTTCAAGACTCTGATATTGAAATATTAAATGTTATGCATGCTTTTTAGCAAAAGCATGCATGGCCATCTGGCCTGGGGTCATTTCGTACAATGCCTAATGTCTGCTCAGGCACATTTTCCATAATACCCTCTCTTTCTTTGATTATTTTCCTCCATGCTTCATCGTCAACGTCATGTGACTTGTCGGCGCATATAATTTGCATGCCTGCATGATTGTTTGACCAGTTTAATAGTTGCAATTAAAGTTTTCAAAAACGTTTTTTTAATATGATACAAAAATATAATATAAATTCAAATTGTAAATTTGTTTCCTAAAATTATCAAATCATAAGTATTTTTTTAACTAATAATTATATATTGATAATTCTAGTCAAGAAATTCAATTACATTAAAATCTGAGAAAATAAATCAACAATATTATAATCAATGAGTGATCTAAATAAAATAAGAGATAGATAGTATGAATTAATAAATTAATGATATAGAGAAATAAAAAATCTCAGAATAAAATTTCTCAATACAGGGAAGTCACTGAAAGGTAGGAAGCACATAAACCTAATGATAACCTGGTTGTTTCCATCACAATAAGTCTTGATAGAACCCTTTTGGTTTCAAGCTAATGAGTTTAAATTAGTAATTAACTAACATAAATTTAATAATGAAATAAACCCCTAAACAATGTCTAATGCGCTAGAAAAAAAATTAATTTAAAATAATTATTTAAAATTAAATAAATAAATAAAATAATAAAAAGTCTTCATATTAAAATTCTTCCATGTAGCCTGAATCTCGAATTTTTATATATTTTTGACAGATTTGAGTTTTGATTTCAAACATGTCGTTCTTTCTCATTTGGATGAATTATTGAGCCTGCGATATATAGTTGAAAGTTTCATATGTCTAGTTTCTATCCCAACTTTAATTGAATCAAAATTCTACAAGTAGCTTTAGATATGTCCCAAACAATATACGAAGATATTGTTTAACATATTTGACAATATTAGTTTACTAAATTTGACTATCTAAAATATTATGTTTCCTAATTTCATTTGACCTGAAACTTTACCACAATATATTTTCATGTATCTAATATTTCCCTATAAAATTTCAGATATATCCCATATATGGTTTGAAAGATATGTTCAATCTCGCAAAACTAGTCAGCAGACATTTTAAGGACAAATTTGAACCTAACTTGGTTTATATTACAAATTTAGTAAACTCATAAAATCGAACCAACCGATTTTACCGATTTTTCACAAGTTAAGTTCGATTTTAGTGGTTTCGAGTTTTTAGTCCGATTTAGCACGCTAGATACATGTTGACTCGTAAAATCTTACGATTTTACGAGTTAACTCACGATTTTAACAACCTTGGTTGCAACCCAAACTGTATTTTATTTTTTGAACCTTTTTTCTTTGAAGATTTTTTATGAAAATATTTTTTTTTATGATAATGTTTTCTTTAAAAATGATTTCTTAAAATGGTTTTGAAGACATTTTTTTCTAAAAACTTTGAGGGGGGGTTAAAAATTGGGTTATGACAAGGGATATTTAGAACTAATATATGGGTGCTTGTTAAATAAAAAACACAATGAACTAATTAGCATAAGGATTCCATATGAAGAGATTACACATGTCTATGAAAAACGCACATAACAATTATGTAAGAGATCCTTAGATTTGATATTATCAAGATATCTTATAAAGGAAATTCTATATTTTGATCTCGACTACACATTATCTTAATCAAAGGTAACAAATGGACAAATGTTAGATATAACATAAGTTATATGAAGGTACTGAGCTGATCAAGAGATGATTCATAATCCTAGATTAATTAGGCAAAATGTTCTGCGTGTTCTCAAATAGTATTGATTGAGAAATTCTTACGTAAGGTGAAATGAAATTTGAAAAAGAGTTTCAAATCTTATCAAAGAATTAATTAATTATTATTATGTTGATAATGAATATAATTCGATAAAAGTAGACACATTCCAAGTTCAAATATCTAAATCTAAATATATTTTATGAAGGAATACTAGTTATACTAAAAAAACTAGTCACTTAAAGATTAATTCAAATCATAAAGGATTTTTTTTAATATTTAAAAAATTATGATACGTTGCTAGATGTTACACTTGATATTTATATATAGATCAATCAATTTATTTTATTTGATAATAAGTTAAATTTCTTAATTCATTTAATCTTAATTTATTTACTTTTATGATTTATATTTGAATCAAAGTATCACTCGTATTATGATTTACTTTGCTATTTCTAGAAATTTAGAGCAGTGGAAAAAAAACAAATAAACTTCTTGTCGAAATTGTTTGGGTCTTTGGTTGAAAATAGCATAAAATTGGTTACAAAATTATTTTCTTACAAACAATAAAAAAAAATGTGAAACTGTTTGTGCTATCTATTTGTTTTATAGGTTACATTACAAGACTTGTTTACAAAGAAATAGAGTATACATAAAAATAAATGGATCACGGTATGAGGATTCATATCACCATATATATTAATTGCGATTTTTTTCAATAAAATCGAGAAAAGCTTGATTATTTAAGAAGTAACAAAATATAATTTAAAATGAAAAGATATTGAAATAATATAGATTATAGTTAATTAGATCAATTCTAGAAAAAAATTAACTTTCTTTTTCCATACCTAGCTGAAATCCTTTCAAAAAGATTCCCCCCCACCAATAAGGGAATGAGTTTGGTCCTAATTTTTTGTAATTTTGTAGTTTTTTTTTTTAAATAAAATAAACCAAGAAATATAGAGAATATACTATAGTACGATACAATATTGATATTTTTTTTATTAACGTGGGTGTCCGGGCCAGCTGGCGCGCACCTCGACTAATCCCACGGGCTCTGAAGTTAACGACCATGTAAGCCTCCAATAGTCATCATATTAGCAACCATAGAGCTTGAACTTGAGACTACATGAAAGTAAATTTCTCTGTCCCAAACTTCTGATATTTTTGTTATGGGTCAGTGATTGAGCCATGGTGTTTTTTATTTTCTAGATGTATATTGTGGAGCTTTTTGATATACGAAGAGAGGAATCAGAAGAAGCAAAAAAACCCCAAGAATCTTAAATTCTCACTATGTTGTTTGGAGAGGAAGGTGCATTTACCTTTCCTGCAAGATATCTTAGGTTATTTGAAACAATTAGGGATGTTTGAAATGGAAGGATTGATTATTTTTTAAAGTGTTATTTTATTTGAAAATATATTAAAATAATATTTTTTTATTTTAAAAAATTTATTTTTAATATCAGTATATTAAAATGATCTGAAAATATAAAAACTAATTAATTTAAAGTAAAGAAAAAAATAAAAAAAAAATAAAAAAATTTCTTTTAAAGAATTAAGATTCGCGTTCAAGAAAATTTTGATAAAATATAAAATTCTACAACTCTTTATTTGTATTCGTTTTCGGGGGTATTTGAGAGTGGTAACAATTGTTTTTTAAAGTACTTTTCGCTCAGAATGAATCAAAATAATTTTTTTATTTTTTAAAAATTATTTTTGATATCAACACATTAAAATAATTTGAAAATATCAACAAATATTAATTTGAATAAAAAAATAAAAAAATTTAAATTCTTTTAAAAATATTTTTAAAACATAAAAATAAATAAACCCAAAGCAAGGTTAAAAAAATAATAATTAATGGACATTGTGGAGGGCCATATGTTTCGTCACCTGGTTGGATTTGTACTTTCTAATACTGAATGGTTTCTAGATTCGCACAGTTGTACTTTTGATACAAATAATAAAGTCGATAGGTAATAACACATCTATAGTTCATATTATACACTAAAACAACTAAAATATGATTAAAAAAAACATAATATATTTTTTTTCATTTAATATGTGCATATGTGGTAAAAGATTTAGAGCATCGAGATTTTGAAATAATAATAACAAAATAAACTAAAATAGAAAAATGGTTTGGAGTCGTGCTAAATGCTATTTACATATTCTAAATGTACTATGTACTAGAGTGGTAATTGTTTTTATTTTTTTTATCAATTAAGTTCTTTAATAACAAAAATAATAGCGAATTGCTTAATGTTTGTTGTCTAGAGATAAAATTAAAAAAAAAAAAAGAACCAACTTAGAAAATGAACCAAGAAAATAGATGGTGTCTTTAAAGGTAGTGCAAAAAGTACAATTTAGTCCTCTAATTTCCAAAATTAGATCCTTTTGGTCCCTTATGTTTTTATAAATTCAGTTTTTGTACCAAACTTTATTTTTATTATTTTTTCAGTCCCTAGATTGATAAGGAGAGAGAAAGTTTCATCGCATTCCAGCATAGAAAGAGAAAGTCGTTGTTTTTACAAATCTCAACTACCATATTGGTTAATCTTAGTGTCTCCAGGTTTCATTTGATGAAAGTAGTTTGATGATGGTTGTTTAAAGCCTTAACATTACCTAAAATAGTAGATCGAAGTCAAAGAAGACAAAATCTAACCCAGTTTGTTTTCATGTTTGGGGACTTTTTTGGGTTTCTTAAGTTGATAAATTGATTTCTAAGTGTTTTGATGGTGTTTATAAGGTGTTTTATTATTATTATTTTGTTAAAATGAGTTTTTCTTAGTCTGATCATAAACCCAAAAACACTTTAGTCTCTTTCTACTAGTTTATCTTGGTATCATATTGCACCCTAACTGTTCGATAAAAAAATGCTTGACCGTGATTTTTGTTTTTATATAGAACTTGTGATAGTTTTTATGTTGTTTTTAATATATACATTTTAGAAGTCTTATCTAGTTCTAACGGTTGTAACCCAATTTTTTTGTAGGATCTTCAAAGAATAAATGAATTAATATACCTAACCCGCAGATATATGTAATATCCATAAAAGTTTTAGCTCAACTCAATATATTCAACCTGCTTAGGTCTTAAAAAAAAATAGAATGAGTTGGATTTATATTTTGTAAAATAAGTTAAGTTAGACACAATTAGTGACAATACTATTTCATGACAACTTTTTAAATTAGACGTTTCTTCATAATAAAATAAAATACAAAATATCTAACTTTGTTTCTTTTTTTTTATAAAAATCACCATGATATCAGATAACATCAATTATAATAAAAATAGAAAACATGAAACAATGATAATATCAAATGACATCACCTATGACTAGGGGTGTTCAAAAAAACCGACCAACCGATTAAACCAAAAAAACCGAGAAAAAATTAACCGAAAATACCGAACCGATAGAAAAAACCGAATAAACCGATTAAAAAATACTCAAAACCACTCGGTCCGGTTTGGTTTCGGTTTCAAAAAGCTTAAGCCGATTGAACCGGACCGGTTCAATTGAATCTGAAAAACTTAAAAAACAAGGTATAAAAGCAAACATCCCTAACCCTAATTCATTTCATCACTTTCCAGCCGCCTCCCTCTCCTCTCTTCTCCTCTCTCTCATTTTCTCTCCTATTAACCTAACATTAAATCCTCTTTTTGAATTTTTACACCAGAGCTTCTCACCTCCTCTTACCATCACTCTCTGGTCTTCCATATGGTAGCGTCATCCACAACCTTCACTTTACTCCTATCATCAACCACAGACAACAACCCACACATCAAGAACCGGTTTCAGTTTTTCAAGCCCGATCTAGATCGTCTTCCATATAGCA
>Ga0307513_10011176_pt1 | contig 11179 bp, 8 predicted proteins | sample 15_EM_MG_FD_202174 | JGI IMG/M metagenome (GOLD analysis project Ga0307513, IMG submission 202174) | Populus trichocarpa ectomycorrhiza microbial communities from riparian zone in the Pacific Northwest, United States - 15_EM | ecosystem: Host-associated > Plants > Roots > Unclassified | place... | reverse complement strand
TTTCCTTGGTGCCAGGCACCGACATGAGCTGTAGATAGTCGACGACGATGAGGTCGAGGCCGTGTTCGCGTTTGATACGCCTGGCACGCGCGCGCAGCTCGGTCGGCGTGAGCGCCGGCGTGTCGTCGATGAAGATCCTCGCGTCCTGCAACTGCTTGGTGGCCCCGGTGATGCGCGGCCAGTCGTCTTCGGAAAGCTTGCCGCTGCGGATATTGCCGAGATGCACGCTGCCTACGGACGACAGCAGACGCGTCAGCAGCTGCTCGGCGGGCATTTCGAGCGAGAAGATGGCAACCGAGGCACGCACACCTTCTTTCAGTGCCGCGTGTTCGGCGATGTTGATGGCGAGCGTCGTCTTACCCATCGAGGGGCGCCCGGCGATGATCAGCAGGTCGCCGCCGCGCAGGCCCCCGGTCTTGGAATCGAAATCGATGAAGCCGGTCGGCAAACCGCGCGGCTTGTTGGGGTTGTTGTAGAGATCGTCGATCTGGTCGATCAAGGCCGGCAACGCGGACTTGGCGCTCACATAACCCTTGCCGCGGCTCGAGCCTTCGGCGATCGCGAATATGCGGCGCTCGGCGCGCTCGACCAGATCGCGCGCAGGCTCGCCTTCTTCGTTCCACACGGAGCTCGCGATTTCGCCGCCGGCGCTCACTAGTTCACGCAGCAGCGCGCGTTCCTTGACGATCTCCGCATAAGCGCGCGCGTTCGCGGCGCCAGGCGTGTCGCGTGTGAGCGAGCCGAGATACGCGAGTCCGCCGACGTCGTTGAGCTTGCCGAGGCGCTGCAGATGCTCGGAGACAGTGACCGGATCGCAGGGCTGCGCTTCGCCGGCGAGCGAGGCGATGCTCTCGAAAATGAGCTTGTGATCGGGACGGAAGAAATGGTCCGCGACGACGACGTCGCCGACGCTGTCCCAGGCAACCCGGTCGAGCATCAGGCCGCCGAGCACCGCCTGCTCGGCTTCGACGGAATGCGGCGGAGCGCGCAGATCGCTCCCGCCAGACGGTTCGCGACGGAATTTTGGAGTGCTGGACATGTGTTACCCCGTGGACGGGGAATAGTTTCCCCTCTCGTGCCTCCGGCGACCAGCGGAAAATCTTTGCACGGATTCAGAAATAAAAACGGCGCCCCTACTCTTTCGAGAAGGGGCGCCGTTTCGGCGTTATTGCCGTGCGCGGCTCAGTCTTCGCCGGTGATCACGACCGGCAGCGGCACATCGATGTCGGTGTGCAAATGCAGCGTGATCGTGTGTTCGCCGACCGTGCGCAGCGGGCCCGTCGGCAGGCGCACTTCCGCGCGCGCAACCTTGTGGCCAGCCTTCGTGCAGGCCTCGGCGATGTCCGCCGTGCCGATCGAACCGAAGAGTTTGCCTTCCGTGCCGGCCTTCGCCGTGATCTGCAGCTTGAAGTCCTTGAACGCGGCCTGGCGGCTCTCGGCGTCCTGGAACTGTTCGCGTGCAGCCTTCTCGAGCTCGGCGCGGCGCGCCTCGAACTTCTTGACGTTGTCCGGGGTCGCGAGCGTCGCCTTGCCTTTCGGCAGCAGGAAGTTGCGGCCGTAGCCCGACTTCACTTTGACGCGGTCGCCGATGGTGCCGAGATTGGCCACTTTCGTTAAGAGAATGACGTCCATGGTGAGCCTCAGTGCTGGTCGGTGTACGGCAGCAGCGCGAGGTAACGCGCACGCTTGATGGCCGACGAGAGCTGGCGCTGATAGAACGCTTTCGTGCCCGTGATGCGGCTCGGAACGATCTTGCCCGTCTCGGTGATGTATTGCTTGAGCGTGCCCAGATCCTTGTAGTCGATCTGCTTCACGCCTTCGGCCGTGAACCGGCAGAACTTGCGACGGCGCGAGAACGAACGGTTGCCACCGCCGCCAGCACCACCGCCACCCGGACCACTACGACGCGGTTTATCGTCTTTCATCAGGCGTTTACTCCCATGTCGTCATCGTCCGAGGCAAACGGCGAATCGTCGCGGCGATCGCGGCGCGGTCCGCCTTCTTTCTCTTCCTGCGCGGCCTTCGCCATCGGCGACGGCTCGACCACGGCTTCGTCCATGTTCACGACGAGGTGACGCAGCACCGCATCGGAGAAACGGAACGCGCCGGTGAGCTCGCCCAGCGTCTTCTGATCGCATTCCACGTTCAGCAGCACGTAGTGCGCCTTGTGGACTTTGGAGATCGGGAAGGTGAGCTGGCGGCGGCCCCAGTCTTCGAGACGGTGCACGGTGCCGCCATTCGTTGCGATCATTCCGCGATAACGCTCGATCATCGCCGGGACTTGTTCGCTCTGGTCCGGATGGACCAGGAACACGATTTCGTAATGCCTCATGAATGCTCCTTGTGGATGTTAGCTACCCGCCTGAGGTTGGCGATGTAGCAAGGAAAACCGGACATGGCCTTTGGAGGCCTTACCGGTTCAAAAGGGGCGCGAAGAATACTCAAGGGCCGGTGGATTGGCAAGCCGCGGATGGCCGTCCCATACTTCCGATTCAATGACTTAGGTTGTCGTCACCGGCCCGTCTTGGCTGGCTTCGCAGGCGCCAGACGCTGGCGCAGGGCCTCGTACAGCAACATTCCCGTGGCCACGGACACATTCAGGCTCTCGACCGCGCCTTGCTGGGGCAGCCGGACGGTCAGGTCGCAGGTCTCACGCGTGAGTTGCCGCAGGCCGCTGCCCTCGGCTCCCATGACCAGGGCGATGGGCCCGGCCAGGTCGGTCTCATGCGCCAGTTTGGGTGCGTCCGCGTCCGCGCCGACGACCCACAGCCCGGCTTCCTTGAGCAGCCGCAGTGTGCGCGCGAGATTCGTGACCACGGCAATGGGCGTGGTCTCGGCGGCGCCGGCCGCCACCTTGCGTACGGTCGCCGTCATCTGAACCGCGCGATCCTTCGGGATGACCACCGCGAGCGCACCGCAGGCGTCCGCCGTGCGCAGACAGGCGCCGAGATTGTGCGGGTCCTGCACGCCATCGAGGACCAGCACGAGCGGTGCTTTCCCGGCAGCCTCGACCAGCGCGGCCAACAATTCCTCCTCGCGCCACGGAGTCAGCGGTTCGACTTCGGCATACACACCCTGATGGATGGCCTCGCCAAACAATTGCTTGAACACCGTGGGCGCCACCCGCTTGACCGGCTTGCCCGCCTCGGCGGCGAGCTTGAGGATTTCCGCCACGCGCGGATCGGTGCGCTGCTCGGCAACCGTCACCGCACTCACGCGCTCGGCATGCCGGCTCAACAACGCGCGCACCGCATGTAATCCGTAGACCTTCTCGCTCACCGCTTATCTCCCGCGATGGCCGCGCCGCTGCGAGCCACCGCCCTGCGACTTGTTAGGCGCAGACTTGCCGGGCCCCGACCGGTGTGGCGACTTCTGCGGCTTGCGACCCTTGTCCTCTTCGACTTCCACCAGTTCGAGGTCGACCAGGCCTTCGATGGGATTCACGCTCGTGACGATGACGTGTACGCGCGCGCCGAGCGACAGCCGGCGTTTGTTCGTGCGCCCCACCCAGGCACGGCCCCCGGGTTCCATGAGGTATTCGTCGTCGCGCAGGTTGTCGATGTGCAGCAGGCCGTCGGTGCCAATCGCCGTCAGCTGAACAAACGCCCCGAATTCGACGACAGTCGTGATCAGGCCTTCGAAGGTCTGGCCGATGCGATCGCGCAGGTAGACACACTTCAACCAGGCATTGACGTAGCGGTCCGACTCGTCGGCGCGTTTCTCGAGCAGCGTGAGGTCGGCCCCGGCCAGCGCCAGCGCGCCACCGTCGTAGTGCATGCCGTATGGGTCGGCATCCGACAACAACGCGCGCAGGCAGCGGTGCACCACGAGATCCGGGTAACGGCGGATCGGCGAGGTGAAATGTGCGTACTGCGTGAGTGCGAGACCGAAGTGGCCGACGTTGACCGGCTGGTACACGGCCTGCTGCATCGTGCGGATGATCAGCGATTCGATGAACGGACGCTGTTCGTCGTGCGGGAGCCGGTCGGTGATGGCGCGGAAATCGCGCGGCCGCACCTCCTCGGGCAACTCCGCGGCCACGCCAAGCGCGTTGAGCGTTTCGAGCAGCAGGTCGATCTTCTTCTGATCCGGCTTGCCGTGCACACGGTAGAGGGTGCCGATGCGCCGCGTCTCGAGTTCGTGCGCCACCGCGACGTTGGCGAGGATCATGCACTCCTCGATGAGCTTGTGCGCCTCGTTGCGTTCGTACATGTACACGCGCTGGATGCGCCCGCTCGGGTCGATGTCGAACTCCGCCTCGGGCGCGTCGAACTCGAGCGCGCCGCGTTTGTGCCGCGCCTTGAGCAGTGCGTGGTACACATCGACCAGCGGCAACAACCGGTTCATCAAACTACCCGGCTGGGAACGCGCCTCGGACGCTTCCCGGATGAGCGCCTCGAACGCCTGGGTGTAGGTCAAACGCGCCGCCGACCGCATCACCGCCGGATAAAACTTCGATTCCAGCAGGATGCCGGTCTTGGAGATGATCATGTCGGCGGCGAAACACAGGCGATCGACGTTTGGCTGCAGCGAACACAGCCGGTTCGACAGCGCGAACGGCAACATCGGAATGACTCGCGTGGGGAAGTACACACTGGTACCTCGCTCGCGCGCGCTGGCGTCGAGCGCCGTGCCGCGCCGCACGTAGTAACTCACGTCGGCAATGGCGACGATGATGCGAAAGCCCTTGGCATGCGGCTCCGCGTACACGGCGTCGTCGAAATCCTTGGCGTCCTCGCCGTCGATCGTAACGAGTGGCAGGCCGCGCAGGTCCACGCGCCGCGCGGATTCGGCCCGATCGACCTGTTCGCCGTAACTTTCCGCCTCGCGAACCGCCTCGGGTGAGAACTCCAGCGGCAGATTGAAGCGCGCGATGGCGGCTTCGCAGGCCAGCTCGACCGGTTTGTCGGGATCGAGCCGTTTGACGATGCGCGCCTGCGGCGAGGCGCCCTGGCCCGCGTACCGCGTGACGGCCGCGATCACCCAGTCGCCATGTTTGGCGCCGGCGAGTTCTTCGGGCGACACGAAGCAGCGCATGCCGATGCGCCGGTCGGCCGAGGTGACGAACGCCGAACGGCCATGCACTTCGAGCGTGCCGACGAACGATTTGGTGGCGTGTTCGATGATCTTCTCGAGCCGGCCGGAGTAGCGGCCGTCCCGGCCACGTTCGACGGACACCCGGACACGATCGCCATGCATCACACCGGCCATCTGTGGCGGCGGCAGGAAGACGGATTCTTCGATCCCTTCGACGCGCACGAAGCCGAAGCCGGCGCGATTGGCGCTGACCGTTCCTTCAGCGGTGTGGCCATGCGTGGCGGCCGGCGGTGCGCCGGGGCGGCTCGCGGGAGGGCCGCCTCGACGCGGGCCCTGGTTCTTGCTGCGGGAGTTTTCGGACTGCCCGCGCGATTTGTCATTACGACGTTTCAATGATTCTTTTCCATTTGAGATGAGGCGCCTTCGTACATGCGACGGGCCTCGATTGACAGCTTACAAACCGGTGCGTACCTTTCGCCGCTCTTCGCACCCTGCCCGGGTGGCGGAATTGGTAGACGCACTAGTTTCAGGTACTAGCGAGTAACATCGTGGAGGTTCGAGTCCTCTCCCGGGCACCAATAAAAACAATGGCTTAGGGTTCTTTTGGACTCTTGCTTTGAGGATGTGGCGGGGATTCTACCCACTCTTATTCTATAGACGCGCCCGACCCCGACAAAAACCCGGGTCGGCTGGCGGGTGAAGCCGCTGTTTTGGGGGCGGCTCACACGTCCAAAACGCGCTGAATGACGATCAGACCGCCCGGCCCGCCGACAAGTTCCCCCGCCCGCCCCGACGGCTTTCTGCAGCCACCGGCTGCCTAACTACCGCGGATGCCCCAGCAGAACGGGTCCGCCTCGTCGAGCAGCAGCGTGATCTCGGCGTTGACGTAGGCGCGCCCGCTGATCAGCGGCGTGATCTGGCCGCTGGCGCGATCGTGCCAGCGGAACCGTGCGCTGAACGAACTGCCGATGATGCTCTCCTGCACCCACTCCTCACCTTCCGCGAGTTTGCCGTCGGCGGCCAGGCAGGCGAGTTTGGCGCTCGTGCCGGTGCCACAGGGCGAGCGGTCGTACGCCTTGCCCGGGCACAACACGAAGTTGCGGCTGTCCGCCCATGAATGGGGCGAATCGGCGAATAACTCGACGTGGTCGACTTCGGGATAACCGGCGACATTGAGCGCCTGCCGCGTCCGCCAGGTGAAGTCGGTCAATGCTTCGACGTTCTGCAGGTTGAGGGTCTGTCCATGCTCCTGCACGAGGAAGAACCAGTTGCCGCCCCAGGCGACATCGCCGCGCACCTTGCCGATACCGGGAACATCGACCTCCACGGCCCGCGATTTCCGGTAGCTAGGCACGTTGCCGACGGACACGCTGCCGTCGGCGTGTAGCTCCGCGTCCACCGCGCCTACCGGCGTGTCGATGCGTACCGCTCCCGGTTTCAGCTGACCGGTGTGCGCGAGCGACGCGACGATGCCGATCGTGCCGTGCCCGCACATGCCCAACATGCCGACATTGTTGAAGAAGATGACGCCGAGACTGCAGTCGGCGCGCGCCGGCGCGGTGAGCAGCGCACCGACGATCACATCCGAGCCGCGCGGCTCGTTGACGATGGCAGAGCGATAGGCATCGAACTGCGCGCTGAATCGTTGCGCGCGCTCGGCCAACGATCCTTCGCCAAGTGGAGGTCCACCTTCGATGACGAGGCGCGTGGGTTCGCCGGCAGTGTGTGAGTCGATGACGCGAATTTTTTTCATTGCGGCCTGTTTAACTGCGAACATAGATCGTATACGGTCTATCGATCATGGAACAAAGATCGGTCGCCGTCATCGGCGCGGGAATCATCGGCACTTCGATCGCGTGTGCGCTGGCGCGCGCGGGAAATCGGGTCACGCTGATCGACCGTCACGATCCCGGGGAAGGCGGCGCGAGCTTCGGCAACGCGGGGCACATCGCGACGGAATTGCTCGAGCCGCTGCCCGCGCCCGAACTGCTGTGGGGTTTCTGGCGGATGCTCACGGCGTTCGGCGGACCGCTGCACATTCCACTGCGACACCTGCCGGCGTTCGCGCCCTGGGCGGCACGTTTCGCGGCCGCGGCGTTCAAGCGCGAGGCCAATACGAAACTGCTCGCGCCGTTCGTGCGGCCGGCAGTTGGCGAGCTGGACAACTTCCTGCGCGATATCGGCCGCTCCGATCTGTTGCGCCAACACGGCCACTACGAAGTCTGGCTCGACGGAAAGGCGGCGGCAGCCGCGCGCGCGCAGGCAGTTGCGATGGAAAAGCTCGAGGTTCCCACGGAGCCCGCGCCGGCCGACCTGCTGGAGGCCGCGAAGAAAGCGGCGGGTGCGCACGTTGCCGCGGGACTGTGGTTCCCGAAATGCGCCCACGTCGTCGACCCGCTCGAAGTCGTACGCGCCTTCGCCACGGCCGCGCGCGACCGGGGCGCGGTATTCCTGCGCCGGGACGTCAAACGTGTTGCGACCCGCGGCGCGGACCTCGAGATAACGACCGACGCCGGGCCGGTCGTCGTGAACTCGGCCATCGTATGCGCAGGCGCGTGGTCCGCCCCGCTGCTGCGTCCGTTCGGCCTCAAAGTGCCGCTCGAAGCCGCGCGCGGCTATCACATCGAACTACCGGACGAAGCGCCGCTGGTCGATGCGCCGCTGCTGTACGCAAACCACAACATCCTCGTCACTCCCATGACCGGAAGGCTGCGCGCATCGAGTTTCATGGAATTTGGTGGAGTCGATGCCCCGCCCGATCCACGCAAGCCGGCCTGGCTGCGCCATGCGGTCGGCAAGCTCGGGTTTGCCGCCGGGCGCAGCCAGACGAGCTGGGCGGGCGCGCGGCCCGTGCTCGCGGACTATCTACCGGCGATCGGGCGCGTCGCCGCGGCTCCCAACCTCTGCTACGCGTTCGGGCATCAGCACATCGGACTGACCCTCGCGGCGGTAACCGCGACTGCCGTCGCCGACATGTTTGGCGGTCGCCAGCCGCGTCACGATATCTCGGGGTTCGATCTGCGCCGTTTTGGTTGAGCCCCGGGCTCATCGTTCACGCCGGGTCGCCGCGCGCAACATCGCCAGCGCCGCGTACAGGACCACCACCACGACCAGCCAGCGCAGCCACATGAGCGGCAGCTGCTTGACGATGAACGCCGCGATCAACACGCCGGGTATGCCACCGAGCGCCAGGCCCATGGCGCCGCGCAGGTCGTATTTTTCCGCCGCGATGAAGCGTAATCCCGCGACCGGCATCAGGAAGGCGCACGACCCCATCATGATCGGGAATGCCGCGATGGGATTCAGGCCTAACAGGCTGACGAGAATCAGGCACGGGGCGTACAGCCCGACACCCAGCGTCATCAGCGCGCCGAGCACGAAATTCACGCCGACGGCAATGGCCAGCAGGGAGCCACGCAAAGCCAGCGCATCGCCGCCGGTGGGAATCTTCTCCAGGTTGCCGAGCACGAACAGGATGGCGGCCGCGAGCAACGCGACTCCCATGCCCACCTGGATCGCGACACGCGGCAGCCGCGCGACGACGCCGGCGCCCAGCCAGGCGCCGAGCACCGCGGCGGCGATCATGCTCACCATCGTGGTGGGATCGACGCTGACCACGGCGATGAAAATGAGTGCCTGGGCCACCGTGGGCAGCGCATGACCGGCATTCAGCGTGCCGGGGATTTTCTCGTCCGGCACCAGCTTCAGTAGTTTGAAGATCGACGTGGTCGGCGCGAAGGAGCCGACGCCGAGCGTATCGAAGAAGTTCGTGACGAACCCGACCGCCGGATGCGTAAGGCCCGGGGCGCGCGATTCGCCCGCGCGCGTACGCGCACGCTCGATCGAGAACCAGCGGTAGATGTAGAACAACGCGAGCGCGGCCAGCGCGCCCAACAGGATCTGTGCGGCGAGAGTCATGCGCCCAGAATCTCACTGAACGCACGGGCTGAGAAGTATCTGCGCTGCATACCTTGCACCTCAAAATAAAAGGAGCGGCGGTGTTGACCGCCGCTCCCGGGGGACCATGCGTCGCGGCCAGACGTCAGAACCGCACCCGCATGGACAAGAAGTATCGACGGCCGATGAGGTCGTACAGCGACGTATCGGTGTTCGCATCGCCGCCGAGCGCGGCGCCCAGCAACGGCGGTTGTTCATCCAGCAGATTGTCGACGCCGAGCGAGATCTGGCTCGACTCGCCGAGATTTACGCTGCCGCCGAGATCGACATAGGTGCGCGCTCCGGCGCCACTGACGATCGTATCGGTGCCCGGGAATATCCCCATGGAACCGATGTAACGAACCGCGGTTCGCAATGCGACCGGCCCACTCGACCACTTGACGCTCAACGAGCCTTTGATGTCGGGCACGGCGAACGTGTCCTGGCCGGAGCAACTGCTGCCGATCAGGCCCGCGCAGTCGTCGGCCGGAAAGCCGTTCACCTGGGACGAACGCTCGAGCAGCTTGCTGACCGCAAGCGTGAGACTCAGTTTGGCGGCGTGATCGCCGATGGAGAGCGCGGCCGGCAGGTCGGTCACATAGTCGGCCTGGAGATCGATACCCGAAACCGCCAGCGATCCGATGTTCGCGAGCTGCGCGGTGACGAACTCGATCTGGCCGTTGCCCGAAGTGCGATGAATCGCCTGGCAAAGCGGACTCGAATTGTCGAGCAGCGTGAAGCAGCCGTTCAGCGTCTTCTGCACGTCGATGGTCGAGATCGCATCGTCGACGGTGATGTCGAAGTAGTCAGCCGTCAGATGCAGCCCTGGCAGCGACGGGAAGGTGATCACGGTGCCGACGGTGAACGTGTCCGATTCTTCCGGCGTCAGGTCCGGATTGCCGCCGCTCGAGGCGCCGAAGCCCTGGTTCGTCGACGTGAAGGTGTTGATGTCGCCGGCGGGAATGCCTTGCTCGACGCACAGCGCCTTCTGCTCCGTCGTCGGGTTGCTGACGATGTCGCAAGGGTCGGTCGCACCGGTGAAGCCGTTCGAGATCGGCGCGAACAGCTCACCGAGTGTCGGGGCGCGCAGCGCCCGGTTGAACGCCGAGCGGAAACGCAGCCAGTCCGTCGGCGCCCATTCGAGGCCTAACTTCCAGGTCGTTGCGTTGCCGAAAGTCGAGTAGTCCGAGCTGCGCGCCGCCGCTTCCAGATTGAGCGCGTTTACGAACGCCTTGTCCGCCAGCAACGGCACCCGGATCTCGGCGAAGAACTCCGTGAGGTCGTACTGACCTGCGGTGATGCCACGCGAATCCGGACCGTATTCACCGGCCAGATCGGTCGCGCCGGGCATGAAGTCGTACTGGTCCTTGCGCCACTCGATGCCGGCCGCCACGCCGACAGGTCCTGCGGGCATGCTGAACAGGTCGCCCGAAATCGAGCCCCCGGCGACGCGACGCTCGAAGACTTCTTTCGACGTCTGCTGCGTGGCGACGAATGCACCCGCTTCCGGGGTTATCGATCCGATGCCGAACGGATTCACGGGCACGCAACCGAAGGCGGCGCCGACACGGCACGCGGCATCGCCGTTGGCGTCGATGACGACGTCCGCGCCGAGACCGACGCGGGTCTGCGAATAGACGCCCTCGGTCAGCTGATCGGTGCGCGAACGCTGATATTGGAAAAACGTATCCCAGTGCCAGTCCTTCCCGGCCGCGCCGAATGCGCCGCGCAGTCCGCCCGTCATGTTGAGCGAAGTGCGCTCGTAGTCGTTGTGGCGTGCGCCGGTCTCGGTGCCACGACGGCCGGTGCCGGGCACGAACGCGGTATCGAGCTCGGGACGCGCGGGATCGTTGTTGTACACGCCGTCCGGATCGAACAGCTGCGGGTTGTTGATGAAGAACTGCCGCACGGGTGCCAGCAGGATCGGGTTGTGGCCGTAGTCGGGCACCACGAAAGCCGAAGGACTGACACCCGGCGTGTTCAATCCACCCGATTGCGGGGCTTGCTGATACGCATTGCGCGTATCGACGTAGAACAGCTCCGAATACGCCTCGATGTCGTCGGTGAACTCGTATGAGGTCAACGCGGTCATTTGCGCGCGCGACAGCGGACGCTGCAGATAGTTGTCGGGCGCGAAGTTGTAGAGATCCTGCGGCGTGCAGTACGGCAGCACTTCACCGCCTTCACCGAAACGAACGCCGCCGAG
>Ga0307513_10011175_pt1 | contig 11179 bp, 12 predicted proteins | sample 15_EM_MG_FD_202174 | JGI IMG/M metagenome (GOLD analysis project Ga0307513, IMG submission 202174) | Populus trichocarpa ectomycorrhiza microbial communities from riparian zone in the Pacific Northwest, United States - 15_EM | ecosystem: Host-associated > Plants > Roots > Unclassified | place... | reverse complement strand
GAAAAAACGGGCCGGAATTCTAACAGGGCGCCAACGCCCCCGCCGCGTCGCTATCGATCAGGAGCCACCGCGTAGGCGCGATGCTGGCGCTTGTATTCCTCGAGCTCCGCGTTCGCGCGTGCGGTATCCCCCGCGTTGCGCAATCGCTCGATTTCCGCGAGCCAGGTTTTCGAGTCACGCCGCCACGCCGGGTTTTCGGTGGCCTTAGCCGCCGGCACGGTGACCACGACCGGCGGAGCATCCATGGTCGCACCGCTCATGCGGCGCGCCTCGGCTTCCCTCCCGGCGGCACCACGCGCCACCGGTGCGGCGGGCGGCGGTGACGCGGCGTAGCGATCGGCTTCTTCGCGGGAGACCAGGCTTCCATCGACGCCAGACGCCGGAGCGCCGCTCGCATCAGCCACGGAGCCGCCGCTGTCGAGCGGAACGGCCGGCGCCGGTTCGCGTCGGGCGCTCATGGGTTGAGTCAGATCCACCACCACCGAGCCGTTCGCCTCGGATTCGCCGCGGCCTGAGTGGTTAGCCGCCTCGGACGATATGGCGGGGGCGGGCGGCGCGGCTTCCGGCAGGTCGACGCGCTCCGCGACGTTTTGCACGGTGACTTCGGGCACGAGCTTGCGCTTGGCGGGCATGCCGGCGTGGAAAACCACGCCGAACGCGAGCACCAGCGTGGCCGCCAAAGCAACCGGAGCCGCCCAACTCGGCCCGCGAAACACGCGCAACGGCTGTTCTGTTTCGATGGCGTCGCGCGCCTGCCGCAGTACCACGCGGTCGAGCTCGGCCGGCGGCTCGAACATGTCGTCGGAGGCACGGAATATGGGCTTGCGCCGCTTGAGGAAATCTTCGAATTCTTCGTCGGAGCCCGTCATTTCAGGCCTCCGCGACGGCCAGCGCCGCCTTGAGCTTACCGACCGCGTAGCGCAACCGGCTCTTGGCCGTCTCGGCGCCCACCCCGGTGACACGGGCGATTTCCTCGAGCGACAAATCCGATTCCTCGTGCAGTAGATAGACGTCGCGCTGTTCAGGCGGCAGCGTGGCGAGAGCCGCCTGATAGCGCCGCGAAACCTGGTCGCGCGCCAGCGCGGAGTCGGGTTGCGATTCCTCGGACGCGGGCAAGAGGTCGGCCGCGTCGGCGTCTTCGAGAACCATGCCGGCGGGGCGCGCCTTGCTCCGGCGACAGTGATCGATGAAACAGTTGTGCGCAAGCGTGAATAGAAAGGTGCGGAATTTCGCGCGCGGCTCATAACGCGCGCGATTGACGATGACGCGGCTCCACACTTCCTGGAACAGATCGTTGGCGACTTCGCCGTCGCGCGCCTGGCGCACGAGGTAGCGATACAGCGCACCGCGGTGGCGGGCATAGAGTGTTTCGAAAGCGCCCAATTCGCCGCGCGCATACGCGAGCATCAGTTGCGCGTCTTCGTCGTCACTCATCGCTTCGACTGTACGCGGGCGGGTTGCACGCGCGAAGCGCGTCGTCGTTTCCGAAGTAGTGAGACCTTCCACCGCCATGACTGCAGCGTTCACGGCTGCATCACTTCCCCGGCGTTCAGGGGAACCGAGACCAGGGCGAGGAGTTCGCGCGGCGGCGCGAAGTACGGATCGGCGGTGGGTAGAGTCGCGCAGCTCAGCGCAACCGGGCCTCGCGGGGATGAGATGTCGTGCATCAGCCCGGCGCCCACTGCGCCATGGGCGACGACAATTCCGAATATAAACAGCAGCTTGGACTTCATTTGGGCTCCCGCGCCGGATTGTTCGCCTCATGGCTTGCAACGCACCACGAATATTTTTTGGGTTAGGGCTTGCTTCTGAGTTGGTGTTGTAGTTATATATAACACCAACACGTAGGGCGAATCGCATAGGGCGAGGCGCCACCAAACTGAAGGAGACGACCATGAAGACCCTGAACCTCAAATCCGTAGCCAGCGCGTTCGCCGCACTCGCCGTGACCCTGGCCCTGAGCTACTCGTTCACGAGCTCGCTCGACGCGAAGCTCGCCCAGCGCGACTACAGCTTCGCTGCCGCCCTGGTTGCCTCGGTCCGCTAGGACACTGGAGCACTCTGATGGACCCGCAGTGGGACGATAGCCAGCCGATTTACCGGCAGCTGCGCGATCGTGTGGTGGCGATGATCCTCGAGGGCGTCCTCAAGGAAGGTGATCCGCTCCCCTCGGTACGCGCGGTTGCGGCAGAGTTTCGTCTCAACCCCCTGACCGTGCTCAAGGGATACCAGCAGCTCGTCGATGAGCAGCTGGTCGAGAAGAAACGCGGCCGCGGCATGTTCGTCAACACCGGAGCGCGACAGGCACTTATGAAAGACGAACGTACATATTTCCTCGAAACGGAGTGGCCGAAGGTCTACGCAACCATCGCGCGGCTCGGCTTCACGACCGAAGAACTCATCAAACGTGGCGAGAAAGCTGGAACCGTATCCCAGCCGTTCCCGACCCAAGCCAACGCAGGCGAAGAAGATGACAGCAATCATTGAAGCTCGCGGCCTCACGAAGAGCTACGGCAGCACGCAGGTGCTGCGTGGCATCGACCTGAATGTGCAGCCCGGCCGCATCGTCGGCCTGATCGGCCCGAACGGTGCCGGCAAGACCACCGCCATCAAGGCCATCCTCGGCCTCACCTCGTTCGACGGCGAACTGAAAGTGCTGGGCCTGGATCCGCGCACCGAGCGCGACCGGCTCATGGAAGAGGTGTGTTTCATCGCCGACGTCGCGGTGCTGCCGCGCTGGCTCAAGGTTTCGCAGGCGGTCGACTTCGTCGCCGGCGTACATCCGCGCTTCGATCGCAAGCGCGCCGAAGAATTTCTCACGAAGACCGACATCAAGCTGGACAGCCGCGTGCGCCAGCTATCCAAGGGCATGGTCACGCAGCTGCACCTGGCGCTGATCCTGGCGATCGACGCCAAACTACTGGTGTTGGACGAACCCACGCTCGGCCTGGACCTGCTGTTCCGCCGCTCGTTCTACGACAACCTGCTCAACGACTACTTCGACAAGGAGCGCACCATCCTCGTGACCACGCACCAGGTCGAAGAGATCGAGAACATCCTCACCGACATCATCTTCATCCAGCACGGCAAGATCGCGCTGGATACGGCGATGGAAACCCTGGGCGAGCGCTTCACCCAGCTCGTGCCCACCGCCGGCAACGTCGATGCGGCGCGCGCGCTCAAGCCTTTCCACGAACGCGAAGTCTTTGGCCGGGTGGCGATGCTCTATGACGGGCGCCCGATGGCCGAGCTCGCAAGCCTCGGTGAAACCCGCACTCCATCGGTCACGGATCTGTTCGTGGCGATGATGCAGCCGGCCGGCGCCCCCGTCGCGCCGTCGCAGGAGGCCGCATGAAAACCACGTTTCCCATGCTGATCCGCCGCGAGTTCTGGGAGCACAAATCGCTGTGGATCGCGCCGCTCGTCTGGGTCGGTCTCATCCTGTTTTTTTCGACCTGGGGCGTGATCCAGTTGCCGTTGGAGCATGGCGCGGACGCGTTGGTCAGCGGGCAGAGCAGCGACCAGATGCACATGAGCGAGCAGGACCGCGAACGGCTGCGTGACGCCATGAAGCTGCCGGAGGATCGCAAGCAGAGCATCTTTGCGTTCTCGTTCCTCGCGTTCTTCGGCATGATCTCGGTGTTCATGACGATAGTCGTGTTCTTCTATCTCATCGACTGCCTGTACACCGAGCGCAAGGACCGCAGCATCCTGTTCTGGAAGTCGCTGCCGATCTCCGACTCCAACGTCGTGTTGTCAAAGTTGGCGGTGGCCATGGTCGTGGTGCCGATCGGTGTGATTGCGCTGACCGCGGTCACGCAGATCCTGATCTACATCGTCGTATCGATACGTTTGCACGGCTCCGTCATGAGCGCGGTGTTGCCCGACTGGAGCTTCATTGCATGGCTGCGGTCCCAGGCGGTCGCGCTCGGCATGATGCTGGGTGGCGTCCTCTGGTACGCGCCGATCGCCGGCTATCTGCTGCTGCTGTCGTCCTGGACGAAGAACAAGGTGTTTCTCTGGGCAATCCTGCCGCCGATCGCGCTGCCGGTGCTCGAAAAGGTGTTCCTCAAGAGCGATTACGTGCTCGAGTTCCTGGGTCAGCGCTTCACCGGCTACATCCAGCTCATGAAGCTCGACCCGAATGCCTTCGAGGCCGGCAACAACCAGCACATGCCGGCGGTGAGCGAGGTGTACAACGCCTTCCACCTGTCGAACGTGTTCTTGAGCGCCGAAATGTGGATCGGAGTCGCGGCTGCCGCCGCCATGGTCTTCGCGACCATTCGCATCCGCCGCTATCGCGACGACACCTGAAGCAATGACCACAGCGGCTCGCGGGTTACACTCCGAGTCGCCATGCACCTGAGCCTTGAGCGCAGCGGAGATACCCTCGAGGTCGAACTAGCCGGAAGCTGGCGCGGCGCGGATCTGCCCGCCATCGATGCTGAGCTCGCCGCGCAGTCCTTCGCGGGCGCCCGCACGCTCGCGGTGACCGTTCCAGAGTCCCTCACGCTCGACCTGGCCGGTGCGTGGCGACTGCGCGAATGGTTGAAGGCGGCGGAAGCTGCCGGCCTGAGTGTGAAATTCAACGGCACACCGCCCGGTCAGCTCGAGCTGATTGACGCGACACTTGCGGGCAAACGCAGCCCGCCGCCGCCGTCGTCGTCGGAACCGGCGTTCGAACCGGTCAGCGCGCTCGGCAAACAGGTCATCCGCCGCCTGCAGGGCGTGAAGCTGGCGTTCGATTTCATCGGCCGCGCCTGCGTCGCCTTTGCGCGCGCCGGTACGAGCTGGCGCCGGCTGCGGCCTGCGTCGATCGCGCGACACGTCTACGAGACCGGCATCACCGCGATTCCGATCGTCTCGCTGATCGCCTTCCTGATCACCTTGATCATCGCGTATATCGCTGCGCAGCAGGCGCGCGAATATGGCGCCGAGATTTTCGTGGTTGACATCGTCACCGTCGGCGTACTGCGTGAGCTCGGCGTGCTGCTCACTGCCATCATTGTTGCCGGCCGCTCCGGATCCGCGTTCGCGGCCGAAATCGGCGCCATGAAGCTCAATGAGGAGGTCGACGCGCTGCATGCGATCGGTGTGGAACCGCACGAAGTGCTGATCCTGCCGCGCGTGATCGGCCTTACGATTGCGATGCCGCTGCTGGCCGTGATTGCCGACGGCATCGGGCTCCTGAGCGGCGCGTTGCTGTGCAAATGGCTGCTCGACATGCCGCTGGTGCTGTATCTCGAGCGCGTGCAGGACGCGATCGCGCCCACCACGTTCTGGGTCGGCATCATCAAGGCGCCGGTCTTTGGCCTGTTGATTGCACTCTCCGGTACGTACCGTGGCCTGCAGGTGCGGGATTCCTCACGCGAACTCGGCCGCCTGACTACCGTCGCAGTCGTGCAATCCATCTTCCTGGTCATCTTCGCCAACGCGGTGTTCGCCATCGCGTTCTGGCAGCTGGACATCTGATGGCCGAACCGCTGATCGAAGTGCACGGACTCGTCAATCGCTTCGGCGCGCAGATCGTGCACGACGGGCTCGACATGACGGTGTACCGGGGCGAGGTGTTCGGAATTGTCGGCGGCTCGGGAGCCGGCAAGTCCGTGCTGCTGCGTTCGATTCTCGGCCTGCAGCGTCCGCAGGCGGGTGAAGTGCTCATGCAGGGCCGGGATCTCACCCAAATGACCATCGCGCAGCTCAAGGAGATCAAGGCGACCTATGGGGTCACATTCCAGCAGGGGGCGCTGTTCTCCTCGCTCACCGTCTTGCAAAACGTACAACTGCCGATGCTCGAACACCTGCGACTGTCGCCACGCGCCCTCGACGAACTGGCGCTGCTCAAGATCCGGCTGGTCGGCCTGACCGACGAAGCGGCGCGCAAGTACCCGGCGCAGCTGTCCGGCGGCATGGTCAAGCGTGCCGCGCTGGCGCGGGCGCTGGCGCTCGATCCGGCGCTGCTGATGCTCGACGAACCGACGGCCGGCCTCGACCCCATCAGCGCCGCGGCTTTCGACACATTACTCATGGAGCTGCGCGAGCAGCTAGGGCTCACGGTGGTCATGATCACGCACGACCTCGACACCATCTTCAGAACCTGCAATCGTGTCGGGGTGATCATCGACCGCAAGATGACGAGCGACAATCTGACAAACATCACCGCCAATCCGCATCCGTGGATCCAGGCCTATTTCCACGGCGAACGCGCCGTGCGCTTCGGCCAGGAATCGGGTCACCATGGAACGTGATGCTAACTACACCGCGGTCGGCGCATTCGTGCTGCTGGTCGCCACGATGGCGGGCCTGTTCGTGTACTGGTACGCGGGCAGCTCGGATGCGCGCGACTACGTGCGCTACGAGATGTATTTCGAGGGCAGCGTCTCGGGTCTGAATCGCGGCAGCACGGTGCGCTATCTCGGCGTCGATGTCGGCCGCGTGGTCGCCATCAGGATCGATAAACGCGCCTCCGACCGCGTGCAGGTGATCGCGGACATCGATTCGCATACCCCGATCTCGAAGGAAACGCTGGCGTCGTTGTCGATGCAGGGCGTCACCGGGCAGCTCTACATCGACCTTTTGGCCAGCGACAAGAACAAGGGCCGCATGCCCACGGTGCCGAGCGAGATCTACCCCGTCATCGACACCGTCCAGTCGAATTTCGACCGGCTGCTGTCGAGCCTGCCCGACCTCGTCGGTCGCGCCACGGAGGTCGTCGATCGCGCATCGCGCGTGTTGTCCGACGAAAACCTCAAGGCTTTCGCGCAGACCATGCAGAACGTCCAGCAGACTTCCAATTCGCTACCGGGCACCATGCGCGATGCCGCGGTGGTGGTCGCCGACCTTAAGGCGACCATGGCGGACGTACGCGCCGCGGCGGTCGGTGCACGGCAGTTGATCGACACCTCCGGCCCGAATCTCACCGCCGCCTCCGAACGCCTGCGCACGATCTCGGAAAACCTCGCCAAGACGACCGCCAACCTCGACAAGTTGATGGCCGATCATCGCGACGACCTGGGACTGTTCCTGCGCGACAGCCTGCCGGAGATGGAACGCCTGCTGCGCGACAGTCGCAACGCCGCGCAGGAATTCCGCGAGCTCTCGCGCAGCCTCAAGGCCGATCCCTCACAACTGCTGTATGAGCCGAGTTACCGCGGCGTGGAGATTCCGCGATGAAGTTCAGGCTGTGGATGCCAGTCGCATCGCTCGCGTTCGCGGGCTGCGGTGGATTGCTCGAGACGACCATCCCGGCGCCGCAGGCGTTCGTGCTGCGCCTGCCGCCGCGCGCGCCGGCGGAGCCGGCCGCGACGTCCCACGGCAGTGTGCTGCTGCAACGCCCGGAGGCCGGTCCCGGACTCGACTCCGACCGCATCGCACTGCTGCGCAGCGACAACCGCTTCGATTTCTACGCCGCCAGCCGCTGGGCCGCGCCCGCACCCGACATAGTGGAGAGCGTGATCCTCGATGCGCTGCGTGCCACCAACAGTTTTTCCGCGGTGTTCGACGACACCTCGCCCTATGCGCCGCGTTACAGCCTGCGAGTGACTCTGCGGCGTTTCGAGGCCGACTACACCAAAGGCGGCAGCGCCCCCACGGTGTATGTGGTGCTCGACTGCACGCTGGGCCGGCATCGCGACCGCGAGCTGTTGGCGAGTTTCACCGCGCAGGGCGCGGCGGTGGCAAGTGAGGACCGGCTGACCGCCGTGGTGGCCGCATTCGAGGTCGCGACCGCCGCGGCCATGGCGCAGCTCGAACAATCGACGGCCGGCGCGCTCGCCGCGCAGACGGCGCCAGAAAAGTAACCTCAAAAAGTAGACAGGCCCGACGCTTCCATCAGCCGGTACAGCCAGTACGTGCCCTGCGCCGGATCGGCGTAGGCGCCGAAATCGGCGCTGTATTCGAGCGGCGGCGGACCGCGGTTGGTCCACAGCGCATCGAACCAGGTGTTGATGCTGGTCGCGATGTCCGCGTTCAGGGGCACGCTCGCTGCGATGTTGGCCTCGAGATTGAAGTCGTCGATGTTGCGGCGGGTCAGGTTGGCCGAGCCGAGCGTGAACCAGAACTCCGTCGCAGTGCGGATCGCCACCACCTTGGTGTGGAACTGCTCACCGCGGGTGCGGAACCAGCGCACCTTGATGGCGCCATCCGACGCGGCGGCAAGTTCAGTGGCGACCGAGCGGTTCGGGATACCGTTCTTGGTGCGGCCGAAGGCATCTTTATTCGGGTCGAGCAGCACGCGCACCGCCACGCCGCGCTTGGCGGCCGCGACCAACGCCCGCACGACTTCGCGTTCCGATAGATAGAACATGGCGACGTCGATGCTGTCGCCGACGCGAGTGCCGGTGACATTGCGCATGATGGCGGCACGAATTTCGCCCTCGGTCAGCACCTGCACCTGCGCGGCGTTCTCCGGGTGCGGCTGCGCGCTGTCTGCCGGTGGCTCGGGCAGAAGAGGCCAGTCGGCGCGCCAGCCGGAGCCCCGCGCCAGCGCCAGCTCGCTCTCGAGCAGCGGCTGCAGCGCGGCGCCCGAAACCTTCAGGCCCACATTGGAATGCCGGCTGCTCGCGTCGTGTGGATTGGCCGACGTGACGATTCCGGTGATGCCGCCGCGCCCGTCGTCGGCGATGAGCACCTTGCGGTGATTCGCCTTGAAGTTGAGCAGCCGCGCCCAGGCGCCGAAACTGACCTGGTCGGGCCCGGCGTCGAGCGGATTGGGCAGCCAGGCGTCTCCCTTGCCGTCGCCCGACCACCACTTCATCGTGAGGCGCCACAGGGCGGAGTAGATAGGGTTCGAGTCGCGCAGACCGTCGAGATCGATGCTGACCGTGTCGATGCCCGCGCCGCGCAGCGCGGCCAGATCGCGCGATGGCAGGCCGCCGTACACATCGTTGATGGGATCGTAGAGCACCAGCACGCGCAGCCCGGGCACCGCGCGCTTGCGCGCGAGCAGCGCGTCGCGCAGCTCGGTGGATAGCTCCCGGTACGGCCGGGCGTCGGGCGCGGCGCCGCGCTGACCGTTGAAGAGAAAGAAGTCGAGCACGAGGTATTCGCGCGCGTCACCGACCACCTTGAGCAGCGCGTCGAAGATCTGCTGCCTCACTACCGGCGTGCCGAAGCCGTCCGCGCTGGTCACGTCGGCGAGGAACTGCAGCTGGCTGAGCGGCGTCTCGACGATGGCGCCGCGCACATGCGTGCCTGCGGGCAGCGGCTTGTAGAGATTCCACAGCGCCACGAGCAACCACAAAGAAAGAAAGCCATAAAACAGTTTCCGGCCGAGGCGACGCTTGCGCGGCGCCTCCACCGGTGGCGGAGACGGGTCTATCGGTGTGGCTTCAGGCTCTTCAGCCATCGGCCGATTCTAGCCGCTCCGACAACTCCAGCCAGCGTGTCTCCAATTGCTCGATGTCGCGCAGGACAACGGCATGTCTTTCGGTCACCTTGCGCGCGTGCGCGGCATCGCGCGCGTAGTCGAGAGCGGCGATCTCCGTCTCGAGCTTGGCACGCTCCTGTGTGAGTTTGGCCAGCGAGGTCTCGATCGTCTTGACCTCCTGGCGCTTGGGCGCAAGATCTTTGCGATCCGGTCCGGCCTTGTTCTTCTTCTCGCGCCGGTCGTCGCCGCGCGGTTTAGGTTGAGCGGGCGTCGCGGCGTTGCCGCCGCGCTTCTCTAGCCAATTGGAATAGTCCTCGAGATCGCCGTCGAAATCGCGCACCGCACCTTCGGCCACCAGCCAGAACTGGTCGCAGACACTGCGCAGCAGGCCGCGATCGTGCGACACGACGATGACGGCGCCGGCGAAATCCTGCAGCGCGGTGATCAGCGAATGCCGCATCTCGAAATCGAGATGGTTGGTGGGCTCGTCGAGCAGCAGCAGGTTGGGACGTTCGGCCACGAGGATCGCGAGCGCCAGCCGCGCTCGCTCGCCACCGGAGAAGTGAACCACGGGTTCGAAGACCCGATCGCCGCGAAACCCGAAGCCGCCGAGATGATTGCGGCGCCGCTGCTCGTCCCATTGCGAGCGCACGCCCAACTCGTCGATGCGATTCGTGAGCGCGACCAGGGCCGTATCCCGCGCGTCGAGACGATCGACCTCGAGCTGCGCGAAGTTGCCGACGATGAGATCGGGAGACGCGACCCGCTCGCCGCCATCGCCAGTATCCAGCGGCGGCAGCGCGCCCGAAATGAGCTTCATCAACGTGGATTTGCCGGCGCCGTTGCGCCCGAGGATGCCGATGCGCTCGCCCGGGTTGATGGATTTGTTGACGCGCGAGATCACGAGGCGCTCGCCGTAGCCTGCGCTCGCGTGATCGAGCGTCACGAGCGGCTGCGGTAGTTTGTTAGCCGCGGCGAATTCCCATTCGAAGGTCTCGAGCTCCTGGTAGGTGGCGATGGTCTCGAGCTTGGACAGCGCCTTGATGCGACTCTGCACCTGGCGGGCCTTGCTGGCCTGCGCGCGGAAGCGATCGATGAACGAATGCAGGCGCGTCACTTCGCGTTGCTGGCGCGCGGCCATGGCCGCGGACTGCTGGATGCTGGCGGCATGCTGGCGCTGGAAATCGGTGTAATTGCCGGTCCAGTGGGTGAGCTGCGAATTCTCGAGATTCACGATGCGGCTGACGATGTCATCGAGGAATTCGCGGTCGTGCGAGACCAGCAGCAAGGTGCCCGGAAACCGCTGCAGCCAGTTCTCCAGCCACAACACCGCGTCGAGATCCAGGTGGTTGGTCGGCTCGTCGAGCATGAGCACGTCGGCCCGCGACATCAGCGCGCGCGCCATGTTGGCGCGCATCTGCAGACCGCCCGACAACTCCTTCACCTTGCGCTCGATGTCGGCCGGCTCGAACCCCAGGCCGTCGGCGAGCTCCGCGGCGCGCGCCGCCGAGGTGTAGCCGCCCGCGAGGTCGTAGTCGCCGAGCAGGTGCGCTTCCTGCATGCCGTCGTCCGCGGCACGGGCCTTTTCGAGTTCGGCTTCGATCGCCATCAGCCGCGCGTCGCCGCTGCGCACGTATTCGAGGACGGTCGCTTCGGTATGCGGCAACTCCTGCGACACGGACACGAAATTGAGCTTGCCCGGAACCGAGTAGTCGCCCGCGTCGGCGCCCAGGTCGCCGCGCAGCAACGCCAGCAGGCTCGACTTGCCGCACCCGTTGCGGCCAACGATGCCGATCTTGTCGCCCCGAAAAA
>Ga0307513_10011174_pt1 | contig 11181 bp, 10 predicted proteins | sample 15_EM_MG_FD_202174 | JGI IMG/M metagenome (GOLD analysis project Ga0307513, IMG submission 202174) | Populus trichocarpa ectomycorrhiza microbial communities from riparian zone in the Pacific Northwest, United States - 15_EM | ecosystem: Host-associated > Plants > Roots > Unclassified | place... | reverse complement strand
GTTCATACCCCCCATGTCTTGCACCCCACCAGGTCCGCCAGGTCCTTGCATACCCATGTTCATGTTACCACCTTGAGGACCCATCATATTACTTCCGAAGCTGGCGCCTATGCCGACATTAGGCCCCCCTCCGCCTCCCATACCGACACCCATTCCTAGCTTGACATCTGGCCCACCACTCATTTGCATTGGGCCGAGTGAGCACCGAGAATCGCAGGTTTCCGAGCTTCAGCCGCGTTCAGGAATTGCTCTTCCGTCAGGTTGGCGAAGGTCTAATCGCGTTTTCATCAGTTTAGCCGAGGAGAGAGACAGCTCGCCCTTGTCTTCCCACACCTGTGCAAACTACGAACGATTCCGCAACGCCTCGTTGCGTAAGCGAGATATTGGAGAATGTGGGACCCGTAGCTTCGAATCCATGGGCTCGGAAGTACAGAATCTCTTCCCCTGCCCTGCCGAAAATGCTCGGGTCACCTTGTTTGAGCTGTGCGATTTTGGCATCAGTCAGGAATGTCCCTGTCCCCACTCGGTCTCTCGGTTGCGGTTGCGGTTGCGGTTGCGAAACTAATGAAACTAATGACTTACTCGGACCACGACTTCGCCTCGCCGAGCAGATTCAACTGCCTCGACCATCAACTCACTCTGGGCGCCCTCTGCGTTCCCGGGAAACTTCTTTGCAATCTTGACGCGGACGTGCGATGGGATGAGCGCCAGTACTGGAGCAGGCACCAGCTTGTCGGACAGGACGAGTGTGGCTTGCTTCGTAAGAACATGGTGAGCCGCTAATGTCAAGAGAGATGGGTGCCCTGGCCCGGATCCAAGGAGTAGGATCCGACCCAAGGATCGAGGCTGGTCACCGAGAGAATGCCGCGAGGAGGGAGGAAGAGTATTCGAGCTATCAACTGGAGGTGACCTTTCTGTCACGATTGCCTTCTGCTCCTCTGCAGTGAGAGACCCCAGCTTGTCAAGTGGCCAAAACTCGCTAATCTGGGCAATCCAACGCATCCGTCTCTTGCAAGTCTCCTCAGCAGTCGACTCTGGAACTACTGACAGTTGAGGTACTGGGTTATTTGGGGTGGATGGAATACAGTCATCACTTTCAGCACTGGCTGCACAAGAACCGTTCATTTGCTCTTCATCTAGGGCTTTAGCATGGCTCCTTAGTTGCGAGATGGTCTCTACGGCATCTGCTACGGTTGGGGGGAGCTTGCTTACGACATCTCGTCGTATTCTACTTGCTAGCCGACACCCTCGGCCGTTGGTCGTCACCGCTAGCTGAAGAGAGCTGGGTTCTAGAGTCTTCGAATGGGAGAACCTATGCGTTGCGGGAATGGTAAAGTCACACAAGGCGGGCATATCCGCAACGTTTGTCGGTACTCGATGTCGGCGCAAAATTTCGCGTAATCGCATTAAAGACTGCGTACTCCTTTTCTCCTTAGTTGTACCCATTGAGGTGTCGGTGATAAAAGCGAACGACACTTGAGTTTCCGGCTTGGAAAGAAAGGTGTCCAGCTCCCGATCGCCCTCCAAATCACAGACTTGGAGTTCCTGCTGAGAGGCACGGTATGCCAGCTCATCACATACGGAATCAAGTCCTCCTTCAACCCATACGACCACCCGAGCGTCCGCTTGGAGCGCGGCAAATGCACGAGTGGCCGCTAAATTTCCACCGCCAATAATAAGAACAGTTTTTGAAGGCAGCGAAAAGGCGAGAAGTAGCGATGCACCACGAACTACGGATTGATAAGTGTTCTGCGAGGACATGGTGGCTGGTCCCAGGAAATGTGAACGGCTGAGCGAAGCAGAATTCGGTAAGCGTCGGATTGTTCACCCACGAGTTGTATGAGCCTGGGTAGTTTCGGCCGCAGGAATGCACCTACTTTGTTTCTCTGCTCGAGTAACTTATCCTTTATCACAGAACACCACAATTTGGAACCAGGTGCGCAACAGAACCTCCCTTTAAGGATGATGTGCTACGCTTTAAAAATCAAATCAGGTAAATAGCTATTCGTACAATACATAGACCATCTAATGGACAGGAGACTAAAAAGCTACGAAACACATGATTGCATTAAAAAACTCGAGATCAGTTTATCCAAATGTTCAATAGAGGGTATGCATATCGCGAAGACGAGACAGTCAAGAAACTTCGAAATTGGATGCTACATAATGCCTTAGCGGCATAGATATCACGACCATTTCACAATACGGTTCGGAGCGGTGGGTCGGGAAGCTGCCCCAGGAGCAGAGGGTACCTTGCGTGAAACACCGGCAGCAGAGGGAGGTCGTGAGGTGGGCTTGACCGTACCCGGTGCCGACTTGGGCGGTATCCCAGAAGGTTTGCGAAGAGGGACGAGCTTGTTCCCCGCGTTCTCTTTCTCGCTCCTGTCGCTGATCCTTCCCTTGGCAGTAGGAGCAGGACGTGAGGTGGTAGTAGTCCTGCTCAGTTTCGGCCTGACGGAGAGGGCACTAGTTGGTCGAGTCTTGGCATAAGTATCACTACCGCTGCTCCCACTGTCACTGCCAATACTCGACGAACTGCTCTTTTTTGATCCTCTAGCAGCATGTTGGGGTCGTTCCGTGCGATGGGCTCCATTCGCATTATCTGCCTTCTCAAGTACGGCAGCCCGGCCCTTCACGTCCTTGGTAAGATTGACCGCCTTGTTGGGAGCCGCTTCTGGTTTGAGTGATTCAACAGGGAGGTTGAGTGGGGGTGCTGGAAGTAGCAACCCAGGGAACTGGAAGCCAGAGACGAGAGGAGCAAGGGCTGGGGAGGCGCCCATATTCAGAATATGGGTAAGAGGCGAGCCGCTACTGCCCCGAAGATCGTCTTCACAGAGTTCTGAGTCATCATCCGAGAAGACATCCTCATCCCCGCTGTCTGCTTCATGAGCTTGCAAAAATTGCTCGAGGAGTTCGGCAGTACGTTCTTCTTCAACTGGTTGCAACATTTTCATGGCAGCAGGTTCGGGCGAGCTGCCAGGCGAAGGGCTCTCGCCCATCTCAGCGATTCGGGAGAGCGGGGAAGGCACCACGGGTGAGTACTTGTGCTTCTTGGGTACGCTGGACAGAGGGCGAGTTGGTGTCTTGAGGTGCGGAGGGATGGCCATGCCGGGTTGCGCACTCTTTTTTTCGGAGGACCTTCGAAGGGGGGCACGGTTTCCTTGAAGCATAGCCGGTTCTAGGAATGATGGATATAGGCCATCACGTTCGTAGGGCATGATCAAATCGTTTTCCGTGAGGGCAGGCGACTCGTCATCTTGTAGCACTTCGTCCCTCTCCCACAAGAACGCCGGGATAGGAGATGGAGGCCGGAATTTTGGTGGCGATGGTTCCTTCAAGTTAGCCTGGATGTGCTCCGACAAGGATCGTCTAAGCGGCGCTGGCGGTGTGGTTGGGCGAACAACCTCTGGCTCAGCCGGTGTCTCGGGCTTGGGATGGGAGAGGATGGGCTTTGTAACTGGAGGAGACTTGCGCTTCGGGACTGCCAACGGAATAGAAGAAGATGGCCGCCTGACTCTGAGACGAGGTTCCTCAGGGGAAATGGGACTGCTGGCGCGTTGATGAGCGTGGGCGGTCGGTTCGGGGGTGCAGGGCCTATCAACGGTAGGAGCACGATCATCATTTGCTTTGGGTGTATTGTCCACCGAATGGTGATCGAATGCGGCTCTCTCCTCCAAGAAACGGATGCGTTTGGCCTACGAGAGGGTTAACAAGGTAATCCGGAGTTCAGAAACCTTTACTTACTTCGAGAGCTACTCTATCTTGTTGGAGCTGTGTAGTAGCCTCAGTAATTTTGCTGCGTTCCTCGGCTAACGCCTGTAGTTCCTGGCGTTGTTGCTCTATTGCACGAGTAAGGTCCTCCTCTTTAGCAATCAGGTCGGTAGTGGCAACGTTTGTGGATTGTGCAGGAGTGTAACCATCATGCATAGCTAGCTAGGACATTAATGGCACTAAATTACCTCCGGCACTGAGCACTCACGCAGCCTAGCCTCATACTCCGCAGCGAGATCGCGAAGTTCTTCTAGTTCTTGTTGCTGGGTCAGCTTTGCCCGGCGTTGAGTGTCGCGATCCTCTGCGATCTGCGCCACAGAGTCTCGAAGTTGAGAGAACAAATTCCTGAGCTTGGCCTGTGCGGCCATAGCTTGAGTTTGCTCGCCATTTGTCGCACTGAAGAGTGTTTGCGAGAGGATGAGCTGGGGTTCCTCGAGCTCGTTCTCGGTCATAGACTCCAACGCAATGTGGTGCACGGATTGGAGAGCATTTGCGCAAGCGAGGATGGTGTCACGGAGAGCATCATTTTCCTTGAGGAGCGCCAACCGAGCAGCCTCTGATTGGTTGAGAGCTGCATCAAGGTAGTGCTTATCCTGCGAAGATAGAGATGAGAGGCGCAACACCACTGATTTTACGCCCTTACCTGGGGCAAAGGGTTGTCGGGATGTAGGTTGGTACAGGCGAGACCAGCGCCTACAGTCCCTAGCTTGATCTGATCATTCGACACCTTGCCCAGTCGTTCCACTATCTTCTCGACCTCCTTTTCCTTACGCTTGAGTTCATTCGCGGTTGTCTGGCGGAGGTACTGCATGGAACTTTTAAGCTTCTGGAACTCCTCGCGCGACTTGCGGTGCGTCTCCTCCTCAGTAGCAAGCTTCTTGAGCATGGCGTTCATCCGGGCCTTGGCTGTCTCCACGTCGCGTTCGGCCGTGGTGGCGGTTGTAAGCGCCAGTGAGTGTTGAGCGACAAGCCGCTCATGATCATACGCCAGAGTCTTGTACTTCGTCGTAAGTTCCTCGGTACGCGCCATATCAACCTGTGGAGACATATCAGGCGATCCGGGGGCCGAGAAGCGGGCGGCAACATGGGGGCAAATCAGGAATAGCAGGAGACGACGTACAACTCGCTGCCCTAGCATATTGACGAGGCATTTCAGAGCAATCTGCTGGTCCTTGCTGGGTAGAGCATCGAGGCGGATTCCTGTTCCATGAGTGAAGCCGTGAGCGACGAGCTGGGCGTTCACGTATTGGATCGACTGGGCGGACACGTCCCGCAGCGGCGACGCGAAAGACAGCTCAGAGGCATCATTCTCCCAGTACACATTACGTGTCGTCACAGGCGTCGTGGCCATCGCAAAGTGAACGGTCGTGGCGGAGTTGAAGAGAGCTGTCTTTGTCTATGTTTGGCAACCACCCCTTTCGTATTGCAGGTGGTTCTGGCCCACTCGCCGAGGGGGACCACGTTCGGCACTACAGAGCTGGATATTGTTCAGAGCTCTCCTTTCGCATTGAGACGCATTGAGACTGCCGAGAGATCAGCACGTGACCGGGTTTTGCGAAGAAGCGAAGAGCGAATTTGATTTACAGGTGCGGTGTTATTCATTTGCAGCCCTGCCCAGTTATTGTTACATTCACTCCGGTGTTAACATTATCCGGTCTCCGTATGGGAACATCTCTGGAATACCTCTGGAATCGGCGGCCTTTTCCTCTTTCGTATGTGCTAAATGTATTACTAGCTGGAATGTCATCCGAGGTAGCGCATGGTGATAATCGTTCCCCCTGTATACCTCGCCGTCTTGAAACGGTAAGTAGGAGTAGCTGACCTAACTTCGTGTCGCACCTGTCGCACCCCTCCTATGTTTATTTAAAATCCACCCAAGTGTCTCACTGAACCAAATCCTAGTGCGTTATGCAGCTTCTCGCCTTACCATTAGCTACCACCCCGAGGCAGAGCTGGGGACGCTGTTTTCATGAGATGGGTTCGTGATCTCATTAAGGCGGTAGAGAAAGCTTTTTGTAACAGCGAATGTGCGCGTCATTTTACGCGTTTGACGCGTCGGACGCGTCGAACCCACTGCTGACATGACCTCGCGAAAAATCACCATGGGGTCGGCAAAAAATCCGATAATACCCAAAAAATTTTTAGCCCCGAAGGACTACTCATGTTAGGATATCTAAGCTCCCATCCTACACTACGGTTGGGGTTGGGGGATCTACCGTCCGAGGTGCCAACTGCGGGAAGCGTCCATTGACCTCCGGCGCTCCCGCGTGATGCGGGGGTTAACGATGTTTGCAAGGAAGATTTAGACTGAGAGAACCCTAGGTCAGTATATGTTCTATACAGTATTTTATTTGGTATGACAGAGGCTCTAAACTATGGAAAACAGGCCCCTTCCTCGGATACCTTCCATATGTAAGATGCACCGTCTTATAACAAGCCTTAGACCGGCCCTGTTAATTACTTGTATCACACATGTGGGGGGTATCTTAGTCCCATGTTTCGGTTATAAGCCAACCGATGGGAGGGAGAAGTTAGAGCTTCCTCGGCTTTGGGCGCAAGGCCGCAGATCTCTTGGGGAGAGATAAATAACATCACTCCCATTGGTCATTAAGCCTCAATTCTCCTACATTGGGGCTGGGTTGTCGGAGAACCCCTTCAAGAATCACACGAGACTCGGACCAATGACTTTGTTGATTGTAGAGCCCTCGGTCTCTACATGTGAGAGGGGGTATTATGGGGTTGGTAGGACCAGGCCCTAGCTGCGCTGCGGCCCATTCTTTCCCGCACGCCAAGACCTAGTGCAATCAGTATAACCCCGTGACCCTCGTTCACGTCTGACGAAAAAATTAAATCCACCGTTGACGCGTCAATCACGACGGTGCTGACTCCATTGAACGGCAATAGCGCGTCCGAGCTACGAAAGCGGTCGATGGCCCAGAATTTGTCGTCTGGGACCATCCAAGCCACCAGCCCCACCACCAGAGAGCGCGCCCAACAAGGCTGCGGACGTCATATGGGGTAACAGAGGAGGCGCAAGTGGGCCGTCCACGAGGTCCAGTTATGCGGTTGGCTCGATGGCTCAAAACAGCCAGAGGTCCGTGTGTGGATCCGCAAGCAGCTCTCCGTCAAGATGGCGTGCGACTACAACTTTGATGTCACATACCTCTTGGGGTAACAGAGGAAGCGCAAGTGGATCGTCCACGAGGTCCAGAAACGCGGTTGGCTCGATGGCTCAAACGGCCAGACATCCGGGTGTGGATCCGCAAGCAGCTCTCCGTCAAGATGGGGTGCGACTATGACCTTGATGTCACATACCTCTCAACAAATACCTCCATCGTATAAAGCGCAGCGACAACCCAAACTGCGTCCCAGGCACCCCCGAATATACCAACCATTTCATCTTCCAATGCAACAAGTACACAATACACAGACACAAGCTCGTCACAACCATCAAACGCAACATGTCCTCAACACATCACCTATCCACCGATCCAGTCATCATCCGGCACACTCAATTTCGTCAATGCCATCTGGCACTTCACACACATATACGGTGATATCAGCGCAGGCATATTGGATGATAATGAATGTTCTTAGCATTATACACCCTACTCACATTGTTGCTTTTGTTACAACCACACACTCGTCCCCACTGGAGTTACCATAGTACAAAGTGAGGTGAGATTATCACAGTCCATCACTGTCACTTGAACACCACAGGCTGGGTGCGCGTGAAACAAGGCTGCTTGGAGTTGGGATAGTGAGGGTCCATAAGCCTCAGAGACTAGATGGAGAGCTAAGAGGAGCTCACTCATGGATTCACATTCATGTCATCCATGACTGCCATGGGAGACTCCAAGTTGTCATTCCACTTTCAGCCCAGATCACCTTATTTTGTACCCATGCATCCCTGGCAACTTGTTCTTTGTTGCCTTGAGGCTTGGCTCCTAAAGGGGGGGCACTGTCGCATTCTGTGTCACTTCATCCATTGTCCTATTCATTTTCATTTATTTCCATTCATCCTTCCATTCACTTTCATTCTCCATACATTTTCCAGTCTTGGATTCCTATGCTCATGTCCCATTCCCTCTGGACTCTCCATCTATGCTTTGGTTCTTGTTCATGTCACATGCCCTAGCTCTAGATTGTTCCAGATCCCTTCTGTCCATGATCAATAGTCACTTCTCTGTTCTGGATATGTACAGCTTCTTGTTTACACTCTGTTTCTGTCTGGTTGTTTTTTTCCCTTTAGTATTTAAGACAACTGTGTTCTCTATCTAGCTCCCCAGTTTGGGATCAACTAGAAAGTGCCCTGTTTCTCAAATCTCTCATCCCTCCATTTCCCTTTCATCTGGAGCTCACTCCTTCAGCCTCACTCCTCCCTCTGGGTTATTGCTCCAGTCATTGGCTGTCACAATTCATCCAATTGCAAGATCTTTCCCTGTTCCCAAAATCTCCAGCATCTGGAATTCCAATCCTTTGAATTTGGTACAGTATCTTAACATTGTGGGAATGTTCCAATGTCAAAATATCCTACACAAGAAAGGAGGTCAGGAGAGGAGTGCTGTAGGCAAGCAGGGTACATACAAAGACTGATGGTAAGCCCCAGAGACACAATTTTGGTACAATAAAGTGTTGAGAATCAATGCACAGAGGTAACATAAGAGATAAGCTCAGCAGTGATAGAAAGAATCCACTAGATGTATTATACCTAAGAGGTAACTATGAGAACATTAGATATGTGGAAGTGAGATTGAGAGAGGGGAACTTATGCTCAGCAGTGATAGAAATGATCTACTGGAGTGATAAGTTGTCATGTTCTGTGTCACTTCATCCATTGTCCCATTCATTTCCATTCATTTCCATTCATTTCCATTCATTTCCATTCATTTCTGTTCATTTCTGTTCATTCCTCCACTGATTTTCATTATCTGTACATTTTCCAGTCTCAGACTCCTACACTCTTGTTCAGTTCCCTCTGGACTCTTGTCTATACTTTGGTCCTCATTCATGTCACATGCCCTAGCTCCAGATCATTCCAGATCCCTTCTGTTTGTGATCAATCTGTAGTTGCTTTTCTGTTCCAGATATGTACAGCTTCTCATTTACACTCCTGTTTCTTTCTGGTTGTTCTTTTCCATTTTCTATTTAGGCAACTGTATTCTCTATCTAGCTCCCCAGTTTGGGATCAACTAGAAAGTGCCCCATTTCTCCAATCTCTCATCCCTCAATCTCCTTTGCATCTAGAGCTTGCTCCTTCAGCCTTGCTCCTCCCTCAGCTCTGGGGTATTGCTCCAGTCTTTGGCTGTCACAATTTGTCCAACCACAAGATCTTTCCCTGTTCCCAAGACCTCTGGACTTTGGAATTCTGATTCATTGGCTGGATTTCCAATCCTTTGAATGAGGTATCATATTTTAACATAAGTTCCTGGCAGGACTGGCTAAGTACTCGTTGCCCTATTGGCAAAAAAAGAGGAGCAAAATAACACTGGACCTCAATGTAACATGTACTACAGTAATCTAATGAAGGGAGGTCAATGATGAATATGTCTGATGCTCTGCTATATGCCTTGCCAATCCTCAATGAAATATGGCTAGTTCCAACATAAAGGGCCTGTCACATCCTGTGTCACTTTTCCATTGTCCCATTCATTTTCAGTTGCTTCCATTCATTTCTGGTATTCATTTTTGTTCTCCATACATTTTCTGGCTTTGGACTCCTATGTCCTCCTCTCTGTGCTTCAGTCTCTGTTCATCTCATGTGTCCTAGTTCTAGACTGTTCCAGACCTCTCCTCACATGCTATTGTTTCACTGTTCCAGTGGTTCACCTTAGCTACCCATCTTGTGCAGAGCTCCATCCTTTGTCACATGTAGTTTGCTTCCATGCTCCAGACTTGTGCAGCCTTTTTCTTTTCACATGTATTTGCTTCCATTTACTTCTGGTTGTCATTTTCCTTTCATTATTTAGACAACTGTGTTCGCTAGCTAGTTCTCTAGTCTTTGGATCAACTAAATGTTGCCTGTTACTCAATTTCCTCATTTCCTCCATTCCCCAATCCGCCTCTTGCCCCAGAGCCCACCATTTCAGCTTTGCTCCTTTTCTTGAGACATTGCCTTCGTTGCGGGCTGTTGTGTTCATTGACCCTGTGACTCCTTCCCTGTCTTCCAGATTTCCAGTGTCCGGACCTCCATGCCTTCGCTCCGGATTTCCGTCCTTTTGACGCTGCATAGAGTTTGACAGTGCCTGTGTAGGGCGCCCCTCTGTCAGGTAAATGCAACCATCGGGGCAGCTATGCTATGTCTCAGATTTGTCAAAGATGATTGTAACTCGACATTAGAACAAAGGACAATTGATGATTAGACCGTGCCAGTGCTTACATACGCGAAATGCATAGCGTACTATCAAGTGAACCGTCTTCACTGTCGAGGGCGAATGTGTGGCCGAAGTTCAGTATTTAACCAGTAACTAGGCTCCTTTGAAGTGCGCAGTGCGGAGTTATAAAATCTTAGCTCACAGCTTCCGCTCTCCAGGAGATAGTGTTGATGACGCACCTCGGTTTAGTATATACCTACCTGATGAGGACAATGGTCATGCGATAAACACAGCAGTCGACTGGAAACAATGAAAAATAGGGTAATATTATAACAGTCTAGGCAGAGGTCTCCGTGGCTATTTCTATAAACAAGGAGTTGATGAACCCAATACTATCAATCATTTCGCTTCCTTCGGAAGCTTGAAGACCTCATCATAACCGTCCTCCTCTTTGTAGGATGGCCGTACAGCCCCAGGGACGGGCTGTGGCCCGTTGGGCAGAGCGGCTTTATATGGGTGATGTATCACAATCCTTTTGTCCCCTTGGAACTTGCTTTTTCTAAGTAAAATAGTGGCAGTCTTGATTTTGTCTTTTTTGCTGCTAGGCGCTGATAACCAAGGATAATAGTCGGCGTAATGCCACCATTCGATGGTGGATAACTCGGGGAAGAGTGAAAGTACTTCGAGGTCCTTCTGTACCGGAGTGAGTGGTCAACCGCAGAACCATCATAAAGGGACGCACCGCAGCCATTACCCCCTTCAGACCGAAAGAACGAAGTTTAGGCAGTGCCTTCGCAAGTCCTATGATCAAAGATCATCAACTTTAGCACTAGAGGAACAACTGGTAGGGACATACTCTTTAACGCGGTCACACTAAAGTTTGCGAGCCGCTCGACCCGGGGACATTCTTTGCAAATCGCACCAGCAAGTTGGGTCCCATCCCCTTCTATGTTTTCAATGTCTTTGACGTTTGGACAGCTGCGAAGGATGTTATGGGCGCAAGATGGCAATACAATGGTCGTGATTTGCGGGAACACATGACCCTCGAAAGCATTATTAAGAGAGGTAGTCATTTGAGAATGTGTATGACAGATGC
>Ga0307513_10011173_pt1 | contig 11181 bp, 10 predicted proteins | sample 15_EM_MG_FD_202174 | JGI IMG/M metagenome (GOLD analysis project Ga0307513, IMG submission 202174) | Populus trichocarpa ectomycorrhiza microbial communities from riparian zone in the Pacific Northwest, United States - 15_EM | ecosystem: Host-associated > Plants > Roots > Unclassified | place... | reverse complement strand
TAAAGGTATCTTATATTATTAGATATGTTAGTATAAAACATGCTTTAGTTAAGGAGTTATTGATACTTCAAGTGCAAAATGATGATATAGAACCTTGATAAAAATGCACTTTTAAGTACTAATCAGAAAGTTATAAAGGTAACATTACCTTTGGAGATCTTTCTCAAAAACCTGTTGAAGGAAGAGGCAGAATTCTTATTAAACTTAAGAATGGTGAGCAAAAGTTCATATCAGAAGTTTTTAATATTCCAGACATGAAGAACAACATTCTAAGCTTGGGATAGTTTCTAGAGAAAGGCTTTAAAGTGCTAATGAAAGATAAGAATCTAAAGATTTTTGATGAGTTTGGAGCTGCAATTGCTTTAGTTAAAATGACTGGAAACATGATGTTTCCTCTGGATCTAAGTATATATCTGTCAAAGTGTTTTAAGGCAGAAATCTCTAACATGATGAATTTATGGCATCTGTGATATGGACATATGAACTGTGGATCATTAATGCTAATGGAGAAAAACAAAATGGTTATTGGAATACCAAAGTTAGAGCACACAAGCAGCATATGTGAAGTGTGTGTAATGGTAAAGCAGCATGGAAAGCCATTCCTAAAGAAGAGTTCAAAAGCATCTCAGCCTCTCGACTTGGTGTATTCAAATATGTGTGGCCCTATTTCGCCTACTTCAATAGGAGGAAGTATGTATTTTCTCACTTTTACTGATGATTTTAGTGGAAAGATATGGGTATATGTGTTAAAAGAAAAGAAAGAACTGTTAAGCAAATTTAAGGAGTTTAAAAATTTAGTAGAAAAACAAAGTGAGTGTAAGCTAAAATGCCTAAGAACAGATAAGGGAGGAGAGTATATTTCTCATGATTTTGATGATTATTGTAAAGAAAATGGTATTGTTCATCAGCTTACAATGCCATAGATTCCATAACAGAATGCAGTATCATAGAGAAAAAATAGAAGTATTATGAACATGGTTAGATGTATGCTAAAAGAAAAACTGTCCAAAAAAGTTTTGGGGAGATACAATTATATGTGTTGTGTATTTGTTGAACAAATTTACAACAAAAAGACTTCAGAAGATCACACCAGAAGAAGCATGGAGCACAAAGAAACCAAGAGTTGATCATTTGAGAATTTTTGGCAGTGTTGCTTGTGCTAAAATTCAAGAGGAAAAAAGAACTAAACTTGAAGATAAAAGTCTGAAATGCATACTGCTGGGATATGGAGAGAATTCATATGGTTATAAATTGTACAATCCGATGAAAAAGAAGGTGATCATGTCAAAAGATGTGAAGTTTGATAAAGAGCTAAAATGGAACTAGAATTCTGAAGATCAGCCACAGAAACTAATTATAGATGAAAAGCAGATTCAGAAAGATGAAAAATAAATCATGTTAGCTCCATCTCCATCAACTAATAGTCATGCTGGTCCTTTAAGCTCAACAACAAGAAAGACAAAGAGCATACAAGAGATTTATGATGTAACAGAAAGAATCAATCTTAATGATGTTAATATGCTTTACTTATTTTCAGGAAATGATCCTATTACATTTGAAGAAGCATATCAAGAAGACAAATGGAAGAAAGCAATGAAAGAGGAGATCAATTCCATCATAAAAAATAATAAATGGGAATTGACAACACTTCCCGAAGGACATAATACAATAGGAGTAATATAGATCTTCAAGACAAAGAGGAATGCATAAGGAGAAATTGAAAAAGTTAAAGTTAGATTAGTAGCAAAGGGGTACAAGCAACAATATAGAGTTGATTATGAAGATGTTTTTGCTCTAGTAGCAAGAATGAAACAGTAAGATTGATGATTTCCCTAGCAGCTCAGAAAAGATGGAAGATATTTCAGATGGATGTAAATTCAGCATTCTTGAATGGCACCTTAAAGAGGAAGTGTATTTAGAACAATCAGCTGGCTTTATGGTTAAAGGAGAAGAAGAGAAGGTTTGCAGATTGAAAAAAGCTTTTTATGGGCTTAAACAAGCACCAAGAGCATGGAACTCTAGAATTGATGGATATCTTTCACAAAAAGGATTCACAAGATGCCCTTATGAACATGCATTATATGTGAAGAAAAGTTTACAAGGCAGAGTAATGTTTGTTTGTTTATATGTTGATGATATACTTTTCATAGGGGATGATCCAACTATGATTCAAGACTTCAAACAATCCATGGTGAAGGAATTTGAAATGACAGACTTAGGTCTCATGGCATATTTTCTAGGATTAGAGGTGAAGCAGTGCAGTGATGGAATCTTCATTTCACAAGCCAAATATCCAACAAAAGTTTTGAAGAAATTTGCTATGGAAGATTGTTGTCCAGCAAACAATCCTGTCGAATATGGAACCAAGTTAACTAAAGAAGGAGAAGGAGATTTAGTTAATCCTACAAACTACAAAAGTGTTATGGGTTACTTGCGTTATCTAACATATACCAGATCAGACATTCTGTTTGGAGTTGGCTTAATTAACAGATATATGGAGAAGCCAAGAAGTTCACATTTGAGGATAGCAAAAAGGATCCTTTGTTTTGTTAAAGGAACTGCAAGCTATGGATTGTTTTATTCGTCTTTGCAGAATCTTGAAATTACAGGTTACAGTGATAGTGACTGAGCAGGAAACTTGGAAGACAGAAAAGGCACAACTGGATTTATATTCTTTATGGGAGAAACAACTTTCACATGGACATCAAAGAAACAATCTATTGTTGTATTATCCACATGTGAAACAGAATACATTGCTACTGCATCGTGTGTGTGTCATGCAATATGGCTAAGGAAACTGATGGAAGATTTGTAGCAGAACCAAAGCAAGGCTACACGAATCTTTGTTGATAATAAGTTTGCTATAGCACTTGCAAAGAATCTAGTTCATCATGAACGTTTAAAACATATTGATACTTGATTTCACTTCATTAGAGAGCACATAAAAGAAGACGATATGGAGTTAGTTCATGTCAAAACTCATGAACAAATTGCGGATATTTTTACAAAGCCATTGAAGACTAATGTTTTATGTTATTTTCAGAAGAAGCTTGGAATCATGAAGATGGATGGAGCAAGTTTAAGAGGGGAGAATGTTAGTTATTAAACTTGTTTACCAAGATTAAGTGTATTAAATTTAGTACAATGAATAATCATCCACATCATAAATACTATGAATCTAGAAATACCATGAATATAGAGTAAGTATTGAAGAGTCTAATATTAATTAAGAACTTAGAAGATTATAAAAGACATTTTATAATGTCTATATATATATTGTATGGATTTGATAATGAAAGGTGTGAGAGTACCATTATTTAGTGTATTATATTCCACCAAATTGTGTGAGTAGTAACCCATCCTCCGTTCTTTCATTGTTTTTTTCCAACACATACTTCATACAAAGCCTATTGTATGCGAAAAGTAACAAGTCAATGATCAGGCAAATAGAGTTTTACTGAAAAACACGGAAGCATCGTGGTATGATCATTTACACCATGCATGTTTATCCACAAATCTAATGTGTACAGGAATGGTTTGTAGCTTTCGTACTCGACTACCCTGAGTAGCTGAAGATGGTAGAGATTCCACCTCAACAAATCTACCTCCCATGGTACCTTTGCCTCAGGATTTCTTTTTGCACGGTCAACAAGTTATGGTTCACGGTTCACCTCCTATCAGATACTAAAGTAAGAGTATCAAACTGCAGAAAGCTCCGGCTTAAAAGCATTACCCTTTATTTTGTGTTTGAAAGTTGCGTCTTAATACCCGATCTCTCGCAAAAAAGTCTTTACTTCCCCAGTTATTTTTCATCATTGCTCTACTTCACAAGAATGATCCTCTTCACCAATAAGAAGCTTTGGCTTCAATTAAATTACGACTCAAAAGAGCTTATAACCTCATTGTGTTTAAATTGAGAGAAATTAGTTTGATGTTTTCATGGGTGTGTTATTATTATTATTATTATTATCATGGTTTTCCCATTTTCATTTCACCGTCCAAACACACTCTGCCCAAACACATTATCAGACAGTATGCACATCCTCATAGGTGAAATCCTGAAGTATACATTATTAAAGGCTAAATTTAGGCTTTAATATTGTATACTTGATTTTCTCCTAAATTTGAATTTTGATCTGCTCTTATTTAGGCTTTTATCTCTTCCTCTCCCTTAAGTATCAATATTAAAGGCTATATTGAAACATTCTATGCACTTCTTCATCCAAAATCAAGTCTCTAAAGTAGTTATATTTCAATTTAAATTTTCTAGTATAATTGCTTACATCTATTTGCATAGCGTTGTTATTTAAAATCAATGTTCAAATCTCATCATCAAATTTAATTACAATATATGATAAATGAATTGTGATGGTATTGAATTTATTCAAGTGTAGTGTAAGAGAGATACCTTATTCCATCTTTAGGTTGAATAAAATTTTCATTATTCATACTTTGTAATTTATTGATGGCTTGAGAAGGTTTCCATTAGCTTTATAGTGATCATTTCCTTCGTAATATTATGAGCAACTTTCCTAAAACTTGCATATCAAGAAGGTTCCATTTATTCTCCTTCATCTTGTCTAGCTTCTTTCGTAATAAAAGAAGATAAAGTGTAAACCCTTGAATAAAATAATTTCATCTTGATTTATTAAAGTAAAATAAAATACAAAGGATGTAGAGAAATGATTAAATTGAACAAATTAAATGGATTAAAAGAGAAGTTATTTAATGAGAAGGGTGAAATTGAAAACAATAATAAAGGAGTAAGGAGTTAGTAAAGAGAAAAAGAAGTAGTAGGGTAAATGGATTAATAAAAGGAATGGTGAGGTCAATGTGAAAATAGAAGTAAATATGAGGGGCAAGATGCAAATAAGGAAAGAATATAATTATACATAACAAGAAATCTCTAGAAATTCCTAGAGTAATGGCCGGCCAAGGAGAGAAAGAAAAGAGGAGAAAAGAAAAAATTAAAAGGAAACCTTGTAGATTCAACCTTTGAATCCAAAGAAAAGTGAGAGTAAGTGAACTAAGAGTGCTTCAAGTAAGAATTAGAAAGAAAACTTTGAGAAAAACCTAGAGAATTTACTAGTGGGAAGGGAAGGGTTAGAAGAAGGAAGGAAAGAAAGAAGGGGAAGAAGAAAAAGGGTTGTTCTCAATCTTTTGACTCATTTTTTTGTAATAGAAGGTAATAAACTCTCTTATTAAGTTACTTGAATTTGTTTGTGTTTTCCTTGAATAATTGAGATTTTAGAATACCCTAATCTAGGTTTAAGAAGGTTGTTCTCAATCTCTTGACTCATGGGAAATGAATTTATACTTGTTGAACTTAAAAATCAAAACTGGACAAGTGATCTCTTAATTTCTCTACTAAGATTTGAACCCTAAGATGACAGAATTTGAGATATTTTTCTTCATGAAAGTTGTAGACATGGATGTTACCTTTCAAATGAAATTGACCTTACTTAAATTGGAGTGACAAAACACTAAATATGAAAGAAAAACTAAAGACAGGTCAAAACCCGGGAATCAGCAGGACAAATGTTTAGGTTTCTGAAATTTGTGAATTTAGGCATGTAGATGGAAACAACTGGGTATATTCATCTTCATGAAAGTTGTAGACATGGATGTTACCTTTCAAATGAAATTGACCTTGCTTAAATTGGATTGACAAAACACTAAATATGGAAGAAAAACTGAAGATAGATAAAAAAAACCAGGAATCAGCAGGATATATTTTTGGGTTTTTGAAATTTGTGAATTTAGGCATGTAGATGGACAAAATGGGTATATTCATCTCATGAAAGTTATAGACCTATGTTTTAGTGTTCTAAAGAAACAAATCACGCATAAAATCGAGTTTTATAGCTCCAGTTAAACTCAAAATACTAAACAGTGTTTGGAATCCGTTATGTTGAGCTACCTAAAACTTGTAAATTGGTAACTTCTGTTTGGAATTGTTTTTTATTACAAAATATTGAATTATGAAGGTAGTCCGTATATGTGTGTATGTGTGGCCAAGACCTGAAATATAAATTAGTGTAACTATTGGTACAAGTGAGATTGTGAGAAATAGACGAGAGTAGGGGACGACTAACAGAGCACATATTTCAGGTAGATGTCTGACATTTAGATCTCTAATTTAAAGTCTTGTTTAATTCTTTAGCTTAGTCCCTAATAAGAGTTAGTTCAATTTTTTGTATTTATATGTAGTGTTTAAATGATGGTTTAACCAGTTTCTGGTTTGGGATTGGCGCCTAGTGAATGGGTTGATGATTGGATAGTATCCTGGTTTGGAACTGGTGCCCTATTATTGGGCTAATGGTTGGACTAGTGTCCTGGTTCGGAATTGCTGCCCTGTGAATGGGCTGTTAGTTGAACCCGTATTCTGGAATGGAACTGGTGTTCTGGGAATGGACGATCAATAGAATTATTTATTATTGGACAAGATTGATGTGCTGACAAGTGAGAAATTATAGAAATTGCTGATAAATGAATTCAAAAACAAATTGTCAGTGTAATGAAAAATATATTAGATCATCTGAATTAATTTAATTATGTTTATGCAAATTACTATGTTGGTTCATCTCAGCAGCGTAACCCTTAGTTGATGCATGGGTGTTCCCTCTGTATAGTCACTTAAGTTAATAGGAAGATGGAAGAATTTTATTTTGGGTTGTATATAACAATACTTCTAATTTGTATGTATAAAGTTATGTAATACTATTTTGTTAAAACTTTAAGTAGTAATTTGAAATTTAAAATCTTTATTATGCTAATGTATGAATGCAATTACAATGGTTAATTAATGGTTATCTTTTATTTTTTTAAAAAAAAAACTTCCTGAGATTCTTCTCATTTTTATAACTTGATAATTATGTGAATTTTTTTTTCTTAAAAGTTCGGGGTGTTACAGTTTGAGACTTGGAATGATTGGAATGTGCATAAACAATGAATACAGGATGTGTACAAATGATTTGTCGATAACTTGGGACCTCTCGGTATAGGGGAGACTCTGCCAAAATTTTAGTAGAAATTTTAAAAATCTTTGTATAAGTTCAACAAAGAAAATAAAGTAAAAAAAAATTACCATGTTTCTTTTTCTTCTTTTTTTGATGCGTTGGTTTTGAAAATGGGGATGTTACATAAAGTTTCTTCTTATAGAGGTAGCCTTCTATCTCTATGTTATAATACGTAAAACCTATGCCATTAAATTTGTCTATTCAAGTAGCCTTTACTTCTTGTCTAACCATTTATTCTTTTTGAAGAGTAATTGAGAATCAAATAGTAATTAAAAAGTCTTAATCTAATTTTAAGTCCAATCTAGATAATTAGACTCTGTAGTTATGAACAAAATGATCAATTTAACTAGAAATGAGTCTAGAGTCATCAAAATCAGACTTCAAATGGCTTAGATTTGAAAGAAAAATCTACCCTAACAGATACCTTATATTAAGCAATAACACCGATTGTACATAAGCAAAACATACTAGATTGCTCTCCTGTGATAACATGGAAGATGATTAGACCTAAAAAGCTAATGTGTCTAATGACATGCCTAACAGCATGGTAGTTGACACTTTTAATAGAGTGTTATGATAAATACGCCTTTTGAATGATGTGGAGGATACTATATTGATGACTTGGACAGTTTCAAATCCAAAACATGATTGTTTGGTTATAAACCAGGTTAGTGAATGATGATGATGATGATGACGACGACTAGTATGTGGAGAAGGCATGTGAGATTGTGTGGGCAACAATCCTTCAATAAGTGTAGCATGTGTAGCATACTCCTATTTCTATTTTGCACATGTTTCCATCGTTGTGTTCATCAAAGTCATCTTCACAATGATATATTCAAAATATATTTTTGAACACTTTGATTTATAAGCAAAAATAAAAAAAACAAATTATTAGAATTTGATATCAGTTGTTATACATGAGATTGATGCCTAAAATCAATAACACAACTTTTAACATGGTTTGACAATTGTCTATAACTAGAAAGCTATTAATTTTACTAGATAGATAATACACACACAGAGTAATGGAGGATGAGGAGGTGCTCAACTCCCAACTCTTTACAATTGACTCACTTTTTTCTCACTCACTCTTTATTTATAATTAAAATATGGGAACACACATCTCATTTGTAGCCATGATTTTCCTTATAATTTTACAAATAAACCAACAAAAATCTTTCCTCCTAATTTGCAGCCATGAAAACATATAGCCTAATTTATAGCACTTAAATCTTCCTTTCCCTTTTAGCTTAATTTGTAGTTGGATATGTGCTTTTATTGTCTCCATACACAATAATATATCTGCCATAAATTATTCTATAATTATATTTCTTGATGAGAAGCCTTTCAGTATGCCATGATTCCTATCAAAGAACGGTAGCTTTGTCATTACCAATATCATAATGAATCCTCTCTTAAATGGTAGGCAGCATTGGCCAAATTTTTATCAATTTTCTCTAAGCTCAATAGTAATCTTGTGAAATCTTTACTTCTCTTAAACTTTCTCCTTTTAGCATATAAATTGAATCCATGCAACCCATAAGGATCTTAATTGAAGAAAAAAAACTCCATATAAATATCATAATGTAAGCTATATTCCATTCCTCTATCATCCTCAAACCCAAACCTCCCTCCTGTTTTAGGAAAGTAACCTTCCCCATGTTACTTTTGCTCCCACAGTAGTCACTTATTCCATTTCATAAGAAGGAATTGCAATTTTGCTCAACGATTCTGATGACTTTTCCTCATGCAGCATAATAAAAAAGTGAGCAAAATTGATCAAGTATTAAGTTAATCATTTTAAGATACTTTAAGTTTGTTAAAAGTGCGTTATAGTATAATAGTTGAATTGCATTTTATATACATCTTTGGTCTTTTTCAATTTACATTGGACAACACTCATTTCTCACATAATTATCAAACTTGATAGAATATGAAACAAGTATGATATTTTAAAGCATGTGCTAGCTAACAAAAGAGACAATGATGAGATAAGACTTTTGATAATTTGAAAGTGTAGAACTTAGAGTTATCTCTCTTAGCGATTCTATAGGACTTTCACAACAATCAAATATAACTCCAATCATTAAATGACTTTAAATCTTTGATCTCAATATTTTATAGTTGTAAATTATCATTTTTTTATACCTAAACTATTTGCAATTTATAAAAATATATAGAATTGCTAGAACACATGAGAAAACAATTATTAGATGGGTAGATTAAATTGTTTCTAGTTTTTAATCAACTTTAAGCCATGAGTTAGATGTTAAGGGTTTTTAGCATAACTGAATTGTTATAGTGGTTGGCTCGTGAGTGCCTGATTAAGAATGCGCTTGGGAACGCGGTGCAAACCGTGTTCCTAAAAAAATTTTAATTTTTTTTTTTTTGCTAAAATTTAATATGGTTTGTATGTTTTCGATCGTTTTGATGTGCTGATGTCAAAAATAATTTTTAAAAAATGAAAAAACATCATTGGCATACATTTCGGCACAAAAAATTATTTAAAAAGCAACTGCTACCATACTGCCAAACACTCTCTAAATTAGCAGACTCGGTCTTAACAATCTTGGTTAAAAGGTGTGGAGTTGATTAATTTTGTTAATACATGTAACAACCCGACTTTTCAAGCCCAAAACAACAGTAAATTTGTTTTTTGTACTTGACACACATCGTGTCGGTAATCGGCGAACATGTTCCCTTCACATCATCAATATACAATCCATACATCAATAACAATCAACATTTCAGTTAAAAGTGAATCTTACATAAACTCATAATATTATGTTTGCATGATTAGAAGTTCGCATTTAAAATATACATGCATAGACATGAGTTTGTATTATATCCTACAAATAGTCATCATGAATTTAATCTAAAAGGATCTAATAATAGTTATACATTCAGTACATTGATTCATATAAAATACATTATGATTTAGAATGCAACTACATGATTCCTTGCAAAAGTAGGTTCCCGTCTATTAGGTTTCCTAGGCACCTTGTTGATATGACGTCCCTACTGCAGTACAAAATATTTACAAGAATGCAATTACTTAATAATAATAATAATAAGAAAACGGTCTGACAGTTTAATGAAGCATTAACATTATTTCATGTTTGAAGCGTGACATTTGTAGTTCCTTCATGTTCTTGGTATACACAACTTACAGCACATATATATGCACCAATTCTTACAATCAACCATAATCTTAAATCCGGCCATTCATTTAAGACATCATTTGTCGAGGTTAACTGTTCACTCACCCCGGCCATCCCCTTCGAATGCCATCAGCCAAAGCTAATCAACTATTTGTCCCGGTCATCCATTCGGATGCCATTAGCCAAAGCTAATCAATTGTTTGTCCCAGTCATCCCTTCGGATGCAATTAGCCAAAGCTAATAATTCGTTAGCTAATCATTCGTTTGTCCCGGCCATCCCTTTGGATGCAATTAGCCAAAGCTAATCATTCGTTAGCTAATCATTCGTTTGTCCTGGTCATCCCATCGGATGCCATTAGCCAAAGCTAATCATTCATTTGACCCGGCCATCCCTTCGGATGCAATTAGCCAAAGCTAATCATTCGTTTGTCCCAGTCATTCTTTCGAATGCAATTAGCCAAAGCTACTCATTCGTTTGTCCTGGTCATCCCTTCGGATGCCATTAGCCAAAGTTAATCAATCATTTGTCCCGGCCATCCCTTCGGATGCTATTAGCCGAAACTAATCATTCGTTTGTCCCGGTCATCCCTTCGGATGCCATTAGCCAAAACTAATCATTCATTTGTCCCGACCATCCATTTGGATGCCATTAGCCAAAGCTAATCATTCGTTTGTCACGGTCATCCCTTCGGATGTCATTAGCCGAAACTAATCAATTGTTTACATATAAGCATTTGACAGTCTGGTATCTGAATTAACATAATACAGTAATATTCATGATAAAGTATTTTCATTATTCAACATTATTTAAAATGAAGGTGAAAGTCACCTAACTGCAGTAGAGGCTCTACTCGTGCTCCCCTGTTGCTGCTGTTGCACCACACCGGTGGTCCTTCCTACAGTCACAGACTCATCTCATAAATTTTTCTCATTCAAGGATATGTTTTATAATAATCATATCAATAGCTAATAAATCTTTCTTTCAATCATTTCTTTCT
>Ga0307513_10011171_pt1 | contig 11181 bp, 9 predicted proteins | sample 15_EM_MG_FD_202174 | JGI IMG/M metagenome (GOLD analysis project Ga0307513, IMG submission 202174) | Populus trichocarpa ectomycorrhiza microbial communities from riparian zone in the Pacific Northwest, United States - 15_EM | ecosystem: Host-associated > Plants > Roots > Unclassified | place... | reverse complement strand
TACAAGAACAGAACGCCGCGAGAGAAGAATGGGTTGGTTGCCTATCGTTATTAGGTACTTATTCGAAAGTCAAGGAAAAAACTAATGTATTTAGGCAGAAGTACAGGCGACACATGTCTGACATCGGCGGTCCCTCCGCGCACGACACCAGGTATGGGTGTATACGCCATCGATGACCATTTCGACGAAGCAGGGCATACGAACCCACTTCCTACAGCAGACGATGACGAAGACCCCCAAGAAGTGTGTAGGAGTGGCGAGGGTTGCTGGGTTAGATTAAGAGGCGCAGGTCTCGAGGTTGCTTTTGTAGCCGGCGAGGATAGTGGCGCGATGGACGACATGCTGTTCTGCGTGTACACAGATGCCTCCGATCCATCGACATTGTGTGGTCCTTCATCAATGTCGAGCGCGTTGATATTTCTCTCAACGGTCGATCCCCATCGTCCTGTATCTTTTTCTCCACATCCGAGTCTTCGTCGGGCTTATCCTCCTCCATTGTACCATCCCCCTCTAGAACCTACAGTAACGGGTGCGGCGAATGCGGCCTCGACTTCACAGAGTCTGTCCTTGAACGGAGAGAATCTCCCCCTCTCGAACGCGTCGAATCCACACGCGGTCTGCTACCATTGGAATCAATACTCAGACGTGATTCCGGTACTGGTGGGGTTGGCATACCCAGACGCCGCATTGACAGAGAACCGGGAAGACATTGACATTTTGCCTGCCATAGAGAACCTCGAATACCGATAATCGTTGTGGATATCCGACGCGCCCTCCCAAGATCCTGCCGAATCTGCGGATGGAGCGAACGATGGACGACGTTCGCGTTCGTTGGTACTGACGAACGATGGTGATATGGGGGAGATGGTGGGAGAGAGGAGGGCATTAGAGGGGGATGCTTGAGGCGATGTAGTGAATGGAATGGGGGAAGGCTTCCTAGCCTCGAGTGTCGTTTGCTGGAGGATGGTTTCCTCGTGCTCGTTGTCGTCGGAGCGAGCGTACATCAATCCTTCCACCGTCCCGTCCTGGCTCTCCAAACTATCCTGTGTGCGATGCCCTACACGACCCAACGCAGCCTTGAATGCAGCCGAACTATCATCCTCCTTGCCCATGCTCCATCTCGAATACCTGAACCTTTGCCGGATGTCTTCATCTTCGTCTGAAGAATCCATCCCATTGGCAAGATTTGCAATAGGGAAAGGCTAATTTGAGCGTCAGCTGATGAACGTTGGTTGTACGAGGATGATGAGGATGACGCAAAGGAGTGAGATTTGTTTGGAGTTGCGGCTGAAGGAGGCGGAGGGCTGCTTTGGATGGCGATTACTCTCTGCGACGTATCGTTCGTGGAAAAAGATGGATATCGAGAAGAGGAAGACACGAGAGTCTACGACGATGAAGGAGGGGGGGAATATGGCGAGATCTGGGATGCACCCGCAGGAGGGTATCCGCTTATTAATCCTAAGGAGCGGTGCTGGTGCGTTCGAGGTATATTTGTGGGCTGGGAGGACTTTTTCAATCGAGCTCGAATTGTCGGGTGATGAAGGTCTGGTAGGGGGTTCAGAACCAGCAGGCGAAGTTGACGAGGATGATTCTATAACCACCAGGAATGCAGTAGTGCGAGGGCTGGAATGAACCTGAGATTCGGCATGGAGGGGGAAAGCCACGAATGCAGGGGTGGTAACGACAGAATCTGAGAGAGTGGAAGTGGATGAATAGCTCATGGGCAGCGGATGAATCAAGCTTAACCCAAATCCACCGCGTTCTTCGTCCGAGTCGTGTACCTTCGCTACAGATGGAGACGACGGTGAAGAAGGGATGACCAAATGTGAAAGAGACGAGGTCAGGCGATTACTGTCTTGTAGAGGGGAATACGGTGGATGGGGTCCGGACACACGTCTCTCGAGGGTGCGAGAAGGAAATAAGGACGAGGATGCCCTTCGCAAGGACGACGACCACCTCCGTTCCTGGCTCTCGCAGCGCTGTAGGAACGGCTGGTAGGGAGCTGGACTGGGAGTGGGAGGTTCGGTACCCGTTATACTGGATGGCGTCGGGGATTTTCCATCACTTTTGAATTGACAGCAGAAACGGAAGAAGCACCCAATGATGCCCATTTAGTCATGACAGGTTTCTCGAGGCGACCGAGAAACTTGACGTCCAAACCAGAGAACTGACCGACGACGCCTTCGCAGTAGCCCTGTGCAAGGTGAAGTTGGAAAAAGTTCTCGAGGCCACATCAAAGGGAATACGTACTAGGAAGAAGTTCTCGAGGTCGGGTATTTGTGCTGCGACATAACCGCTTGGCATGGGGGAGTGAGAAGAACGGTAATTTCATCATCCTGTACCAAATATGAAGCAAAGGAAGCAAAGGAATCAAAGACAACAACAGACATTTAGAAACATCAAATCGTCCGAGCTCTCCGCCACGCAATCACACTGAGCTACGTACTTCCCAATCCCACCCTTGGCCACAAACCGTGTCCATCGTGCCAAATCCGCCAAGTTGAAATTTAAGTTGGATTACGAGCAATATCTACTGAAAGAATAAAAAGTTAGTGATAACTTAGAATAAATCAACTACCAGAGTGAAAAAATAGTAGACCGACCGAAGGTGTGGGTAACCGCCACTAAGTTTCCCTTCTCGAACTTCCTCAACTTCTCCAGCTTCCTCTCGACACTCTTGAAGGGTATTATGTCGTTTGAGAGTATAAAATGTCGAAGAAAAAAAAGATAGAGGACTACTTTCGAACTGGTAAGCAGCCGAAATGACCTGGAGTGAAGGAAAAATACCGCAACACACACGATTCGAATGGCACAGCCAAGCAGACGTCAATATTGGGCGGCAGTCGTCAACCATCATCATTGCATCATTGAGCATCTGCATCATCGGTTATCCCTTTTCCCATCAATTTACATGTTCGCCGAGCAGTCTCCCTTACCGACTCTACAATAGGGTATTTATTATATAGCAACAGGGACCCACCAGCGTGAAATCAGCAATGTTTGGCGGACGCTGCCGTGGTTCGGCGAAATACTACTATTATGTAATTTAGTGATCAACACTGTTGATTGTTGTCCAGCACTCCCACAACGTCCAACTCCACGAAAGCAACAGGATGCGTTACAATGTAAGTCATTCATTTACCATTTCACTATATCCTATATGAACTTTTTTTAGGTTCCTCCACACCCAAATTCACCTGGCCTCTCCCCTCTAGCTAGGGATGGAGGCCACACTCCACGACGTTGATGGATTTCAGGGGGGGCGTATGAGTTGGGGCAGGTAGAGACATGAAAGGAGACCCGCGAGGTACACGAGGAGGCGAGACATAACTGTTCGCCTAGCTTCGCCTACCTTCCCTGCCACGTACTAACGTCAGAAATGTTTTAGGAGCGCGTCGCCCATCTATGCACCCCGTACATAGCACCACGCTGGCGTAGGGCTAACGCCGTGCCTAAAGACGACGACGATGCACCAGGGCCCTGCACCACCAACCAACAACACCTCATTACACCGGGAGTTCTACTGCCACGTCTCTCTCCTGATCGAAATTAAAGAATCTTTAACCTGGTTTTGGTGGCCTCTTGAACTCTTCCCCTTTAAACGATTGACATACGCGAGTCGAATACTTACAAGTAAGTCTCCTTGAATTGGGTAGTAACGGTAACTAACTAGTTAATTAGACCTCACCTTGGTTCGAGTCGCAAAATCCACCGCGGTCAGAAGATCCACAGTTCACTCGTGCTGTCCGATAATAAAAACTACACTTCGAAGACATGTCCATTGGATGGCGGTCCTAAATTCTGGAAGGACGCGCACTCGAAGGGGCTTGTGGATAGGCCCCTTTACCTGGAACTGGTAATATTAGTCCTCCTTGCTTACTACTTATAAAATTCCAATGCGAAAACCCGTATGCATCCGATTCTGCTCTGCCTCAAGTGCAAGAAATCAGTACTTGGTTGGGGTGTGTATCGTCCATTCCGATGCAGGGCATATTAGCAATCGGACAGCGTCCAGTTCTTGGTCGACGAGGTGTTGACGGGGCAACCAAGCTGTGAAGACGCGGTTGGGATAAAGTCGCAATCAATCCGTTCGACTCTCCGCATGATAAAGGGGTACAGTACGGGATGGAAGAAAGTCGGTGGTAGATATGCTGTGCGGTTGTGAGGATGGGATTACACTCAAATGCTTACCTGGTGGGTTCCTTCCTTGCCGAACCTAGCCAACCGTGCTCAACTACGTCCGCTCTTGCAGGAATCGTGGGGACTGTGGTGTGGGCAGTACTGTCCTTCCGGTAGAAAAATGCTCATCGGAAAACAGCTGCTCAATAAATACTACAATATGACTTGTGTGGTGGACGAGAAAGGATCTCGGCGAGGCCACTTTCCTGCTTACATAACACGTGCTGGATTAGAGCGTCGCCTATCTTAGGATAGGACCTGTCACATGTCACAGGCAACGATTACGACAAGTTCGAACAGCCTCATGTAACTCCGAAGGCAGGCCTACTTTTATCTCTCGCGCTCATCGACATGACTGACGGAAAAACGCTTACTTCCAAACGTTCCTTCAAGGGATTTTTCAAGAGCCGCTTCGAGAGGCTCCGGACGGCGTCTCCTAGCCCATTGACTACTTCGCCCGAGCCTTCTGCCCTTGGCCAAGAGAATTCAGGCAAAGAAATGCATTCAGTCCCGCATGCTATCGTAGTCTCCGGGGTGCAATTGGTAAACCCTGGAAATGGTGGTTCAGCTGTTACAAGCCAACAGGGTATTTCTCGCGTCTCATTCCCTAGGCAAACCGCTCATTCCAGGATGCAGATCATCGCACCCCAACCCCGATACCGAGATCGCAGCAATCTTCCTCAAGTTCAGGCCCATCCGTCTCGGCAGTCGTTCAGGGTGAGCAAACTTCAGAACATGTGCGATTCATCAGATTGACAGACGTTTGTAGGTCAGCCCAAAACTGCGACTCGGGACGATGCCGACCCAACCAGTCGTTCTTCACAACCTCATGGTACGTATACTGCCATATCTGCCACTTCATCGCAATTGCGCACTACCAGCTTACCAAGTTTCTCAGCCGTCGGCACCGTTCCAGAGACAGCGACCAACCCAGCCGAACCAACCCGTAGCACTCTCGAGACGGCGAAAGACTACATCGGGGTCGGATGGAGTCTCGCCCAGATGTTGCTTAAGAAGACACCGGACGCCGTGGACGCAAATCCAGTCAAGATCGCCTTCGGTCTCGCAAAAATCGTTCTTCAACTTAAAGAAGTTCGTCGATAATTCTTCTCGCGAGTCTCTTGCTGATTTGCCTCATAGGGGATGGATGACAACAATGATGCAGTCGAGCGACGAATACTGTCGACGTTATCCCAGCTTCTCGAGGTCGAAAGTGCTCTGGATGATTGGGCCGCGAGTAATGCAGAGGAGCCGCGAGGGATAAGAGAGTTTAAAAGGTGCCTCATGTCCCTCTATTTTGAACGTACGCTCGCAAGTAACGATGGCTTAGGACCGTCGCGGAAGAACTGGAGAAGCTAAGGCATCTCAAGGAGCAGTCCCGTTTCAGAAAGTTCGCAATACAGGAGGACGATAGGAAGCGGATCGCGGAGATTTTCGAGCGCATCAACGAGGCTAGGCTGCGGCTAGGGGTACGTCCTTCCGTTGTTGTACTTATCCCGTTGTTGATTGTTCTTCTCACCGGCTTAGTTGGCGACTAATCTCAGGGTCTACAAGATGGTGTACGCAATCGAAGAGAACACAAGGGTGTGTGGTCTTGTCCATTCAACCGTATTCTGTGCAAACTATCCGACAGAAAATGTTCATGAAAGAGCTCGAGGCGTCGAAGGTCGCTGACCACAGATATCACCTGGAGGGCGAGGAGAAACGATCGCTGCGTCGCGCAGTCTGCACACCCGGAACGCGCGAGCGCATTTTGGCCAACATAACGACATGGGCAAGGGATCCTTCGTTGGAGAGCCAGACCATATACTGGCTCTTCGGCCTGGTTGGCACCGGGAAGTCCACGATCGCCTTTACCCTTGCTCGCCGGTTCGAGCTAGCTGGCAATACCGACACGACCGCCTTGGGAGGCAATTTCTTCTGTTCGCGACAATTCGATGAGACGAAAGAGGCCAAACGGATCGTTCGTACCGTCGTGTATCACCTGGCTCTCGTATGCGAACCATTTGCGAATGCTCTCACCCGTTGTGGAAGGTTCGACGCCATCCACCGAGATGTTCGTACGCAGCTCGAGGATCTCCTCGTTAGACCCTGGCGCGAATCTGAATCCAACCGACACGCAGACCCCTCTATGCCGTCATATTACCTCATCATCATCGACGCCCTAGACGAAATAGACGGAAAGGGTGGTTCTGAATTTTTGTGTGATCTCCTCCACATCATCAACAAACACCATTTACTGGGTCTCAAGTTCTTTGCCACGAGCCGTCCAGACCCAGCTCTTGTCACCCACCTAAGATCTTTCGAGGACAAGCAACTCTATCGTCTTGAAGAAGTGCCGTCCGAGGAAGCGCAAGACGACATCGCAAAGTACCTTAATGCAAATCTTCCGCACTTCGTAGACTGTCCAGTAATGGATCGGCTGGTATCTCAGGCGGATGGCCTGTTCATCTACGCTGCAACTGTAGTGAAGTACTTGGCCGACCTGGAAGAAGTGGAGCAGAAGCAACTCCTGGATCAGCTCCTCGCGACCTCCGCCTTGGGTATTCCGCAAACGGAGGAGGACGAAGCTCCCCTGCTTGATCAGCTTTATCTTCAACTGCTTTCTAATGCGTTTTACAATGTGCCGTCAGCAGCGCGACAAGTCCGACTCAAAATTCTTCACACATTCCTCTGCACCACGGAGCGTACCTCAACATCCATCGTCGCCAATCTCATTTCCACATCGGATGTCGATTCGTTCACTAAGCTCGTTGATACAGTTCTCGCACAGCTTCATGCTGTGCTCTATACCCAACACGACCAGGTTTTCTGGTACCATAAATCTTTCCCTGACTTCCTGTTTAATCCGGATCGGTCAAAGAAGTTCTGGTGCAACGAAGCAGAGCATCATCGACGTCTCGTGGAATCCTGCTTCCGGATCATGAAGTCAGGCATACGGTTTAACATCGCAAATATCCAATCTTCCTTCGTGCTCGATGATAACAACACCATGCTCCCGGATGCGGTCAAGCAGAACATCCTACCCTTCTTGAGCTACTCCTGCCGAAACTGGGATTACCACCTTTGCGCTGTTGAGACGCAGGATATGGCTCCGCTCTGCGAGACTCTATCCGAGTTCCTCAAACTCCCCGTCCTTTTCTGGATAGAAGCAATGAATCTCTTGGGATCGCGTGGCTTGTGTGAATCGATGCTTCTAAAGGCGTGCAAGTGGGTTACGGAGGTGAGTGTTTGGTTAGCTAAGTAATTGATGATTAATTTACCTTAGGGTATAGTCTGACTCAACAGTGGCCGAACAATTGGCCGAGGCGGCAACATTTGCCGCGTATTTCAGCGGGAGCAAAACCCCATGGTCGACACCTCACCTGTACATATCGGCACTGGCAACATGGCCGCGAAACGCAGAGCCTTGTCGGGGATGGAGGAGCCGTTTCCCAGGGATTCCCAGATTCACCAACGCCTCGCGACGTGGCACATTGTTGATGACTATTGCGTCGTCGGGGGAGGGATACGCCGTCGCATTTTCGCCTGATGGCAGACGCATCATCTCTGGCTCATCGGACAAATTGGTGCGGGTATGGGATTCATCGACGGGAGAGGTGCAGAACGTGCTCGAAGGCCACACAGATTGGGTCTGGTCAGTCGCATTTTCGCCTGATGGCAGACGCATCGTCTCTGGCTCAAGGGACGAATCGGTGCGGGTATGGGATTCATTGACGGGAGAGGTGCAGAACGTGCTCGAAGGCCACACGAATGCAGTCTTTTCAGTCGCATTTTCGCTTGATGGCAGACGCATCGTCTCTGGCTCATCGGACAAATCAGTGCGGGTATGGGATTCATCGACGGGAGAGGTGCAGAATGTGCTCGAAGGCCACACGAATTTGGTCCAGTCAGTCGCATTTTCGCTTGATGGCAGCCGCATCGTTTCCGGCTCATCGGACAAATCGGTGCGGGTATGGGATTCATCGACAGGAGAGGTGCAGAACGTGCTCGAAGGCCACACGGATTGGGTCCAGTCAGTTGCATTTTCGCCTGATGGCAGACGCATCATCTCTGGCTCAATGGACAAATCGGTGCGGGTATGGGATTCATTGACGGGAGAGGTGCAGAACGTGCTCAAAGGCCACACGAGTTTGGTCTTGTCAGTCGCATTTTCGCCTGATGGCGGACGCATCGTCTCTGGCTCATCGGACAAATTGGTGCGGGTATGGGATTCATTGACAGGACAGGTGCAGAATGTGCTCGAAGGCCACACGAATTTGGTCCAGTCAGTCGCATTTTCACCTGATGGCAGGCGCATCGTCTCTGGCTCATCGGACGAATCGGTGCGGGTATGGGATTCATCGACAGGAGAGGTGCAGAACGTGCTCAAAGGCCACACGGATTGGGTCCAGTCAGTTGCATTTTCGCCTGATGGTGGACGCATCATCTCTAGCTCATGGGACAAATCAGTGCGGGTATGGGATTCATCGACAGGAGAGGTGCAGAACGTGCTTGAAGGCCACACAGATTCGGTCTTGTCAGTCGCATTTTCGCTTGATGGCAGACGCATCGTCTCTGGCTCATCGGACAAATCAGTGCGGGTATGGGATTCATCGACAGGAGAGGTGCAGAACGTGCTCAAAGGCCACACGAATTTGGTCCAGTCAGTCGCATTTTCGCCTGATGGCAGACGCATCGTCTCTGGCTCAAAGGACAAATTGGTGCGGGTATGGGATTCATCGACAGGAGAGATGCAGAACGTGCTCAAAGGCCACACGTATTCGGTCCAGTCAGTTGCATTTTCGCCTGATGGCAGACGCATCGTCTCAGGCTCATTGGACAAATCGATGCGGGTATGGGATTCATCGACGGGAAAGGTGCAGAACGTGCTCGAAGGCCACACGGATTTGGTCCAGTCAGTTGCATTTTCACCTGATGGCAGGCGCATCGTCTCCGGCTCATCAGACGAATCGGTGCGGGTATGGAATTCATTGACAGGAGAGGTGCAGAACGTGCTCAAAGGCCACACAAATGCCGTCTTTTCAGTCGCATTTTCGCTTGATGGCAGACGCATCATCTCTGGCTCAAAGGACAAATCAGTGGGGGTCTGGGATTCGTCGACGGGAAAGGTACAGAACATGCTCGAAGGCCACACGAATGCGGTCTTTTCAGTCGCATTTTCACCTGATGGCAGACGCATCGTTTCTGGCTCAGAGGACAATTCGGTGCGGGTATGGGATTCATCGACGGGAGACGTGCGGAACATGCATGAAGGCCATTCAGTGGGGGTGTCCGACATGTTTCTCCGGAGGCTTGCTCCTTCTTACATCCGGGAGAAACTAGTGGGTTTTGCACATGAACATGAACATACTGGCTGGCTGGTCTCTCCACACGGGGGGGAATATCTTATGTTTGTGCCACTTGATGAACGACTGCCTGATGCCACCAATATACTCACTATACCGCGCTCTAGCATTGCTTCCGTTGATTTCATTACATCCACTTTGGGTCTTCGATGGCTGGATTGCTATTCTCCCTAGACTAGTGTTTTACTTTGTAATTACTCAGTTAGCTACTTCTGGTTGGCTAGGGCTGCGAACCGTACCATATTACGGTTACGGCCGTATAGTTTACGGGTGCCGACGGGTCAGTTTAGCCCGAACCCGTACCGTAAAGGTCATTTGAAATCCGCTCGACAATACGGTACGGGTAAAAATATGGGTATACGGCCGTATTTACGGCAGTCTTGGTGTAGCGTACAGAAATGGGAATAAATTTATTCGTAGGTTGCCATCTCATGTGCACTGAGTATTCTAATGTCAAATTATCTACATCTAGGATCAATTTGGCCCAAGTTTGGCCATTGTATCGGTGAAAACGGCATCCATACGAAGACGACGGACAACGCCGAAGCCGATTATCGCTCATAGTTGCTGCAGCCAAGGAGCTTCCCCGTGAAAACGAGTTGGTATCAGTGCAAAATCTTCAAATCTGCCCGGATACGGAGACAATTCGGGGTGGTTTTGCCTTAAAAAGGTGCGTAGAAATCCATCACCCGTATACCCGTAATACGGGTAGTCATTGTACAGGTTAATACGGTATACGGCTGTAAATTTGTACGGCCATCAAATATCAGGCTTCAAGGCCTAACGGTACGGGTGAAAACCCGTACAAACCGTACCGTACAGCCGTATGGATACAGTTACGGTTCGCAGCCCTATGGTTGGCACAATGCTACTGCCTTTGTTAATGGCCGGTTTCCATTCCTACTCAAATTCGCAGCTTGTTTGACCTTATTAACCCCACTTTCGCTATTTCCACACAGTTCCAATACCATCGGCACCCTTCACTCCCTCCTCGAACGTTCAAGCCACTGCTATTATCCCTGTGTATGCCCAACTATCCTCCACATTCAATGAGGACAATCAATTCGATGGACCTTCTTTCAGATCCCCTTCCATAGGCATTGGCGGTGACAGGACCATTGGTCACTGTACATCTGCGAAATCAAGTCCCCAGCTGACAGCTGTGGAGAGCAGGTAATCAGATGGAATGCTGTCAAATCAGGTTCAGAAATTATCTCCAATTTCCGAGATTCCCGACAAGGTGTCAACGAATGACACCCTCCACGTCAACCAAAGCTAGAGTGGTTGAAGTTGCACTGTATAAGAAGCCATAGCTCAGTAGGTGACAATGGAATGTAAAATGTATCAGTGATATTTGTCAACATTGCTAATTCAGCATGTATTCAAAGTGCCTCTGAAGACTGTTCGGCCCCAAATCAGAACTTAATTTGTTCAGGACAAAAACAGTCAACCTATCCTTAACAATATTAATTATCGATCAAGGGCCTAATATTGTTAGGTGTCATGGAACGTAAAGATCGACTTTATATGCCCCCATCGATGACGGACTGAATAGGAGAGGTAAATATGAGGGAAATGCTGAAGGCATGGTCAAAATAGAGGTGGAAAAAGTGAAAAAAGGTCAGTGGCGGGGTAATATAGGTTCCAGGGAACC
>Ga0307513_10011170_pt1 | contig 11182 bp, 7 predicted proteins | sample 15_EM_MG_FD_202174 | JGI IMG/M metagenome (GOLD analysis project Ga0307513, IMG submission 202174) | Populus trichocarpa ectomycorrhiza microbial communities from riparian zone in the Pacific Northwest, United States - 15_EM | ecosystem: Host-associated > Plants > Roots > Unclassified | place... | reverse complement strand
AATTTGCCTTGTAAATGTTAAGTGAATATATATGATTAAATTAAATTGTTTTATCTCAATTTTACTATATTATTGTATAATAGAGTGTTTGATTGTTTTCATGAATTTTAATTGTTATTGTTAAATTTATATAGATGTTAGTTGAATATATAGAATTAAATTTTATTTTTTTTCTTTTTTATTGTTAAATTTGTATAGATGTTAGGTTATATATAGGATTTTTTTTCTTTATTTTATGGTTAGAAACATTTTATTATCATTTTGAAAATGAGATGAAATTGAAAAATATGAAATTTCAAGTATAAATAAAATAAAATCAACTGGTTTATCGCATATATTATTAATATTTAGAGATTTCAAAAATTTGGGTAGTCTCTAGTATAGGGGAGGTGCTGCCAATATTTTTTTAAATAATTGAATTTGATTATGTAATCATTAGTTCAATTTGTGTAGATGCGTAGAACGAAATCAACAGCACGTCGTGAGCATATGGTTGCAGCTAGTTCTTCTAGCGGCGATGATGACTTGTCCTTAGGTGCCAATCAAGAAGAGGCACCTGCGCTGACTCGCGATGCTGTCTCTTCCAGCGTGGTTCCACAACGCAGAGGCGATGTGCCTTCACAGCGAGGTCAATTCATCCACAAGTACGAGGCACATTGAAAGGACGACCTTTCAATGTAAGTATATTTTGGTTTTAGTTTTTTTTAATTATAACATAATTTGTGAACAACTAATTAATATTTCATTATTTTTATTTATTTTTAGGTTCACAAACATTGAGGCCGCCCGAGTAATAACATCGACGTTTAAATCGTTGATGGAGATTTCATTATTTCAATGGAGTCATGTTTCCAGACATCCTGATTAGAGACCTTATATCGATGCATGGTTTCAAAGATTTGAGGTTGGTGTTAACTTCTAATTTTATTTATTTTTAATATATTTTTATTTTTATTTTAAATAAATTATTTATACACAAAACAAATTAGATCTTCATCATTTTAATTTTTTTTATTTCTTCAATAATCCATAACATAAACACAATTTACCACTTTTGTTTAACAATTAGGTTTCATCCAACATTTCATTTATAGTCCGACAAATCAGTTATCCCGACAATGTTAACACCACACAAGTCAGTTTAACTCTAATTACATATTCCAATCATTAGAAAAAGTGATGCAACTAGCCCATTACCGGGTAACTAGTTCCTCCACCCATCTTATTCCACAATTTCCAATCAATATCCACATTGTTTAGGCCTAATGAATAATCCTTTCAAGATGTCAAACCTCATTTCATTAACACTTTTAATCATTCCGTATTGGGACTACCATTATAACATCTCTCCCCCAAAACTTGAAAGGAAATGTCGACACTAATGAATCATTAGTCGCCTATATCAGGATCGACTAATCAAGTTCGTTGTAAATGCCAACATTAATGTCACTAATTGATATCATTGATTATTTTCAACCCGAAATAGCCAATTAGATTTTTCTTTCCATAATACCTTTGAATATTTCTGGAAATGCCAATGTCAAGATTCTTGACATCATTAACTTTCACTTTAGGGATAGCTAATTAAGTTTCATGTGATTGACGATATAGACGTCACTAGTCGATATCATTAACTATTCTCACCTGAATAGTTAATCAAGTTCAATATCTCTCATTTTCAGAGATGATCATGCCGATGTTAGTAAACCTTACTGACATCATTGGCCTCCGTATTCGGGACCGGCTAATCAAGTTCGAGGAACGATCATCAACGAAGTCCATTAATGTAATTCATATTCTTAAATCAATAAAGTACTGAAATCCATTTTAATTTCTCATTTATTTCACTTTATCCTTTCTCTTTATGGTTTCACCCATAGATGCAAGGACCAAGAATTTAACAAGTTAGCAAAATTAACATTACGTATAAAGTATAGGTACAAAACACCTACCTACTGTAGAAGCTCGGTTTGCGCTCCCTGGTTGTTGTTATGCCCCTCTTATGTTCCCTCCTTAAGCTCTTGCTATACAAGCTCCTGAGAAGTTGGGTCCCCCTTCAAATGCTTCTCCTACATTTCAATATAACATCCTGAGTCAATATTCAAATCTTCCTGATTTATTCATAATATTTGTTGAAGATATATAAGGATAATTAGTTTCTATTTCAAATTCAAATTTAGATTTGAACAAGTTTGTTAGGGGAGTTAGTTTGTTAGTGGTTCCTATTCTCTTGGCATTTCCTATTTTTATGTAATCTGGTAGATTAGGATAGACTTCTACCAGCACTACTTTAGGTATAAAAACCTCCTGAAACTTCTATTATTTTTAAGAAATAAGACGGAAGTTCTTTTCCTTCTTAAAAACTTATATGGTATCAGAGCTTTGGCTCATTATCATTTAAGCTTTAATGGCAAAAACTGCCATGACCGGGGCAAACAAGACTTCACCTTCCTTATAAGCAACTGCAGAGAATGTGTAGTCTGAAACTACTGTAGTAAACAGTGGTACAAATTTTGCAATATCACATTCTTCCTTTCAACTTACCATTCATAAATTGAATGGAAAAAATTACCTAGGGTGGGCCCAGTCTGTGAAGTTAGCAATAGATGGTAGAAGCAAGCTCAGTCATTTAAATGGAGAAGTGAGCAAACTAGCAGCAGATGACCTTAATCTTAAAACATGGAGGTCAAATAACTCGTTGTTAATTGCTTGGCTTATCAACTCAATAAAGCCAACTATTGGAAAACCACATCTTTTTTTACCAATTGCCAAAGATGTGTGGGAGGCAATACATGACAAGTATTCAGATTTGGAGATTTCATCACAAATTTTTTATTTAAAATCTAAGTTATGGCATATTAAATACGGTTATACCGACAAAATATATCCATCGGTAGTTTCTAGAGACCATGGAAACTATTTCCCTTCACCTTGGCACTATTCACGGTGTTCATTACATACAGGTATACCAACGAGATATTTGGAGGGGCTTTCTGAAAATTCTCATGCAAGTTGAAAATTTTCTTTTGACTTTACAGACGAAATCACCGATAAAAATATTAATGTTTAATTGCCCATCGGTCAAAACTAAAATAAAAGACTGAAATCATGATAAATTAAGGCTTTTAGTTTTTTTTTCCATTATTTTGTTTAATTTTAGTTGTTTTTTTCAATTTTGTTATACAATTTCAATTAAATGTGTACGATTAATTTTAATTACTATTTTGAATTTTTGTAAATTTAGAATAATTTTGTTGTAAATTTATGATTAAAAGTATTATTACGTAGAAAATGAAAATTTTCTATGAAATTGAATTATGCTAAATTGTTAGAAGAAATTGAATAAAATGAACTAGTTTGTGACATACATGTTTTGTATTTGCAGGTTTAAAATTTTTGGGTAGTCTCCCATATATGAGGGATGCGGTCGAATGCTTTTTTTTTTAAATAGGAATTGTTTAATATTTTTAAGTATTAATTTGTGTAGATGTGTAGGGAAAAGTCTATTGCACATCATGAGGACAGGAGCACTGCTAGTTGTTCTAGCAGCGATGCTAACAACCATTAGTCATTAGATGCCGACCAAGAATAGGCACCTAAGGCATATGCATCGACTCACGATGTAGACTTGTCAAGTGAGATGTTGCAACATCGAGGGGGGGTCCCTTCACCGTAGGATCCATTTACCTGGAAGTACAAGGCCCAATGAAAGGATGACCTTTCAATGGAAGGCCTAATGTTCAATATTTTTAAAAAATATTTTTAAAATATTACTGACGGGGTTACCGACAACATAACTCCATATGTATATTCTAGAGAGTTAGAAAAGAATTATTGCAAGTGCCACTATTACTATTGGGGTTACTATAAATGTCATTGTTATTGTTAACGCACATTGATCTGTCGTGATATGTTATATTTTACCGATACACCGAAGGAATAAAGCGGGTAATTTTTTTTGGAGTGCTTTATCTATTCGTACATCCATTGATATATTTATTACCGACAGACTCACCGACAATCCATAAATTACCGATGTCTTAACCCATTTTTGGGTTATTCCCAAATTCACATTTTTTTTCTCTCTTCGAAAAAATACAAAAAAATCAAAAATAAAATAAAAAAATATAACAGTGAAAAGAGAATGTCATAGCACCTAGAAAATGACTAAAAATTGGTTGAGGAGGTTTAAAAATACAAAAATTAAAATTTGATAGTATTTTGTTGATTGATGAGAGCCATGTTGACAAAGAAAATGCAATTTGAGGAAGAAAAGTTCAAAATCAGATGTTCATGGACTCAATTATATTTTATTGAAGGTTTAATTGAATTTATGAAGGGTTCGATTGCAAGAAAAAATAATTTTGAAGTCAAGGACCAAAATGAAAAACGCGCGTGAATAGAAGGGCTGCAATTAAACCAAATCAAGGGCCAAATTGAAGAAATTAGAAGTTTATTGATAAATTGAGGGTCAAATTGTATAAATTCAAGACCAAGGACTAATGTGGAAAAAGCAGCCAACTTCAGGGCCGACAATTGAATTTGGCAGGGATACAATTGAATTGATTTTTACAATCAAAATTGCAACTGAGGACTCGATTGAACAAATCACAAATTGAGGACCAATGTGAACTCTGACACCTTTTTACCTCCTTTTCCTTTTAAATGAAACGGCGCGTTTTTTCCAAAACGGCACCGTTTCATGCACTGTTCATGTAAACAAAAAAGACCCAAATGGTGCCATTTTGAACGGCACTGTGGGTCTTCTTCTTCCTCTGGACATGCGAGGTAGGGGAAGAAGGAGATTTTTTCACCAACTTTTCTCTCCCTCTTTCTCCAAAAAGCATAAAAAAGACACCGACCATAACCCCACATGTATAACCTCTGACCCGTGGCCTACCAAGGGGCGGTGAAAAAAGGAGGGAATGTGCCCCTCGGGCTATTTTTGGGGCGGCTGCATAGTGGTTGCCCTGCCTCTCTCTCCCCTATTTTTCCTATAAAAACAGGGGAAGAGAGAGCAGAAAAAAAGGGAGGGTAGAAGAGAGGGTGGAAAACCGGAAAAAAAAAGTAAAAAGTAGAGAAGAGAATGAAAAACTGAAAGAGAGAAAGAAAAGAAAAAATAGAGGAAGAAGAGAAGGAAAACAGAAAAAAAAAAAAACAACAAAGAGGAATAGAGAGAAAGGAGGAGCAGAATAGGGATAGAGAGGAGAGAACCGAGAGAGGAAAAAAAAAGAAGACGAGAAGAAAAAACAGGGAAGAAACGGTGAGAACCGTCATCGTTGACACCTCCATCGTCGCCAGCAGCTGCGTCCCGCCACCTCCACCACCGCCAGCAGCACCGTGAGCCACCGCAGGTCAGTCTTCTTCCCTCTCCTCCTTCACCTCCTTCTTCTTCCTCCTCTGCGTCTTCTTCTCCACCATTCACATTGCATGTGAACAATGGAGAGGCCCACTGTTTAATGGGTTGGCAGCGCTGGCCCAGCCCAAAATGGTTGGAACGGGTCCGACCCAATTCAAAGTGTTTTTTTACTAATTTTTGCTTAGTATTTGGTTGGTATTTTTATACCAAAAAAATACAAATCCAGTATTGAAAATACCCGGTTTTTGTCAACTTTTGAAAAATACAAAAAAAAACAATTTGAAAAAAGAAAAAAATGTTTTTGTGCAAACGGCCAAGTGTCTCAAAGCTAAAAAATCATATTGTGTTTTTCATAAAAAGAAAAAAACCAATGTTTTAGCATGCATTTTGGCTTTAATAACCAGTTTATTAAAGTCAAGAGAACATTGGCCAAAATTTCAAAAACAACAAAAATTTTATTTTGTTTGTCTTTTAGTATCCGGAGTACGATATTATAAGTAATACGTATTTCGGATTTTAAAGTATTATTTTTTCGAACGCTAGAACGGTTAGGTTTTAGATAAGAACCTCCTTATTAAGGAGGGCTTTTCCTGAACCTTAGACAAACTAACAATTAGAAAACGCAATAAGACCATAGTTTTTTATCAGACATCAAAACAATGCAGCTTACCTTAGGTTGGGCGTATTTGGAGTGCTAATACCTTCTCTTTATGCAACCAGTCTCCGTACCCCATCTCTAAGACTAGTTAGGGTTCCTAGTGACCAAAATACTAGGTGGCGACTCTCATTCCCCTTTTCCATGGAAAAGACAAGAATTCCTTATCTTACCATATTTTGCCTTGATAGACCTTTACAATTTTTCTTTGAGGGTGGATGATCGCCGCGACGTCGCACACGTGCGACAACCGACAAGATTTTTTATAATGGACTATTTCCATCTATGAGTCCGTCGATACGAGTATCGATGGACTGCTGATGTAAATACCAAAAGAAATTTATCGGTAAAACTGTTAAATTTGGTAGTGTTGGTAGTCATCCAAGTTCAAGGAAACATGAGTCTGGAAACCATGTCAGACCCAATAAACTTGCACTTGGCAACCTGATAAGTCTAAGGTAACGTGGATCTGATAAACATATCAGACTCAAAGTACTTGGGCTTAGCAGTCAGCGAAGCCCAAGGTAACCTAGGTCTAGCAAGCATGCCATACTCAAAGAATTTGGATTTGGTAGACAGTTAAGCCCAATGCAACATGGGTCTATCAAGCATGTTAGACCCAAAGAACTTGAACTTGACAATCAATCAAGTCCAATGTAACGTGGGTCAGACAAAGATATAAATTTTATTTTCCTCACAATCTAAAATTGCAATAAGAAGTAGAAAATCTGTTAAATTCATGGTTTAGATTCCTAGCTGAAAATGCCAAGACTCGAGACATTCTAGATTTTGTGATTTTTGCAAGAGGTCCATCAGTGATCTACTGCACTAAAACTATGCACTCCATGGATATGATATCCACTGCATTGACCTTGACCTCACAATCTACTAAATTCAGGGAAAAATGGATCATAATAATTAGAAAATTTCCTTAGAATAGGGAAAGAAATGTGGATCTTCTTAACGCTCTTCCATCTGCAACCTGAGAACAGTCACTGGGTGGATAATTCATCCTGAAATGTGAGGCTTGATACATGCAAAGGTTCAAGGGTTTGGGACATCCTTATGTAAGCCATTGCTTCAGTTTTTCTTTTCTAGCATGGCACGTTATTCGCAACGGGTCAATATTAATTATATTTTAAAATATAAAAAAATATTGAGTGTGGAAAATATTTTAATAGTGTTATTAAACTTAACCAAATGAGTTAATTTTTAAACCTCTAATCAACTCTTTATCAGACTCAAACGCAAACCCAATCGTCTTGGGTCTAGTACCCAAGTAAGTTGGGGCTGACATGTTTGTTATACCCACGTAAACATGGGTCCAACACAACTTTTTTATTTTAAAAATAATAAAACAATATGAAAATACCAAAATGCCTCATATAATTATAGAAAATTACACAAAAAATAGTGTGAAAGAACAAAAATACTCGGATATGCAAAGCTTATTTTTTTGTCTTTTTCAAGGCTAAAGATGTATTTTAACTATTTAACAGGTTGTGAATGTCAAGCTGAAGCATCTTGGGTTTGACAAGCATGCAAGGCCCATGCTACTTGGGTTTGGATAATAAAACAATATCAAAAATACCAAAATGTCCCCCATGATGACAAAAAATTACACAAAAAATAGTGTGAAAGAATAAAAATATTGAAATAACCTCACAACAAGGCCTTAATTTTTTCAACCAAAGAGCAAAATGATAATTAAACTTTATGTGAAAAGACAATATTAGCCTCATCCCATGCCTTCAGAGCTTGAAAAATCCACTGTGAAAGTCTAAAGTGGACCATGTCTTGGTCCATAGTACACTTGCACAGGGTTGCTAGACCCAAGGTACTTAGGTCTGGCACCCAAGTAAGTTGGGTCTAGCATGTTTGCTAGACCAAAGTAAACATGGGTCCGGCGTAGCTTTTCGACTTTAGAAATAATAAAATAATATCAACAAAAATACTTTTATATGCAAAGCTTATTTTTTGTCCTTTCTAAGGCTAACGATATATTTTAACTATATAACAATTTGTGAAAGGTAAAAAAAAACCCTGAGTACCCCCACAACCAGGGATTCCATTTTTTTCAACCAAAGAACAAAATAATAATTTAACTTTATGTGAAAAGACAATATTAGCCCCATCTCAAGCCTTCAGAGCTTGGAAAATCCACTGTGCAAGTCTACAATGGACTGTGTCTTAGTCCACACTACACTTGCACATGGTTGCCAGACCCAAGGTGTTTAGGCTTGACAACCTTGCATGATTTGACAAACAACAAATAAAGAGAATAACTGTGCACTTTAGTTGTTAGAAGAGAGAAAGAAAAAACACGAATAATCAATCATCGGCGGCAATCCAACCATTATCTGTCTACATGCGCCACAATATGTGGAAGAGGGCATGGCTGCTTATCCAATTAAATGGTGAATAGCCAGATTTGACCACCGAGAAGCGTCATACGTGTTAGAGAATAATATAAATCATATCATGGGACCTCACTTAACAGTTTAAGCTATTGGGTTGAGATGATTCTTTTACATGATATCAAAGCCTTGATGACCAAGCGGTCACGAGTTCGAATCTTATCATCCTCATTTATTTGATAAAAATTAAGCACAATGTAATGTGTGCATGTGCAAGTTTTAAGTCCAAAAAGCTTTCACTTAAGGGGGTGTTAGAGAATAATATAAATCATATCCTGAGACCTCACTTAACAGCTTAAGCTATTGGGTTGAGATGATTCTTTGACAATACGTGCCTCCTTAATGGTGCGGGTGCCGCCTATTCGCTAAAAAAGAAAAAAAAAGCAGAAAGAACATTTATCCACTTATGAAAAGATAAAAATTAAAAATAAAATTATTATTTAAATATGGTGATTTTCCCGTACAAGCTTTTGTTATATTAAATGCTGAATTTCAGGATCAGCACTGGACTTCTCCTGCGATGGTTGCCGCTTTACATGCTGCAATTAACACCCCTCAGTCTGATAGGTTAAAGCAAATACTCAAGATGGCATCGTGGCTTCTCAATGTGTATTTCACTGTATCATTGCGTGATGTCAGTGATTGTATGTTACTACTCTTCTTTCTTGTGGATTAGCTTTTAGCTTTTGGAAAGGAGGTTATAGTTTTACTTCTAATTAAGCTCGTGCTATCTAAGACTGTTCCTTTTCTTTGCAACTCTAATCTGTTCATTGATTCCCCTGCTTATGTCAAGAAATGACGCAATGTTTCCTGATGAGGTACATTAAAAAAAAAAAAAAAAAACCTGATTGACATGGAGGATTCCTTCACTTTATCTTTAGACACAAATCACACCGCAATAGTGTAATTAACATTTTAACAAACAATAAATCAATTAACTTGCTATTCGCTATTGGGGATAATATAGTGTCATGTGACAAAATGTCATGCGACAAAAGAGACAGAAATAACAGAAATAAAAATATATTTAGTTGTAAAGATAGAAAATATAAAAATAAATTTATTTTTGAGATAATTTGAAGTGATTTTTTGTACATTTAAAATATAAGGTATAAAAAGAACATGTCTACGTAGACAACATTTATTATTTTTTACTCTTAAATTATCATTGTAAAAAATTCTCATTTATAAAATTGTTCAACTAAGACATGTATTGATAAAATATGTTATTATTATAGTTTTAAAAATCAACTTGAGAGTCAATCCATGACAACGTCCAGGTCACTAGTAGGGAGGGTTAACTCAGGTTGACTTGAGTTAATATAAAAAATAAAAACAATTATTATAATAGTTTTCAAACCTGATTTTGGGGTCGAACTGTGGCAAAGCTTGTGTCATTGGTCGTGTTAACTATTGACCCATATTAATATGAAGATAAAAGTTATTATTATCATAGTTTAAAAATTTGAGTCGGAGGTTGACCTAGGATAAGACCTTGGTCATGGGTCGGGAGTGTCAACCCAGTTGACTGGGTCAAAGTAAGGATAAAAATTAATATTATTATTATAATTTTAAAACCTGACTTGAGGGTTGATCAGGAGCAAGACCTAGATCACAAGTTGGGAGGGTCAACTTGGGTTGATTTGAGTCAACGTATGAATAAAAATGATTATTATCATAATTTTAAACATAACTTAAAAGTCGAATTGGGCAAGGTATACGTCAGGAAGGTCAACATCGATTTACCCAAAAAAAATCAAGGCAGCCTTATTTTGACCTAAAAAATCTCGAAGAAAAGTAAACGGGTTTTTGACTTGTGTTTTAGCCAAAGTCTAACGGGTTGTGAGTCGACCAAGGTTTTTGATTGAGTTAGATCGGGTTAATCATTCCTTTAGTTTTTTCTTAAGCTTAGACTGATTCAAGCCTCAAGTCAGTCGAGTATCGGGTCGACCTGCTAGGTAAATCTCAATTTTATAACTATGATTATTATAAAATTATTAATTTCAAAACTCAATATAAACTAAGTAAAAAAAATAATATCCAGTTCTTTTTTTCAAATATGTAAGTTTGACAATAATACATATTAATGATAAAATATATTTTTTTTATATTTTTTTATGTCTTATCTATCATAACCAAACATCATACAAAGACAATCACTTTGTTTTGTAGATCACTATTAAACACTATTATATCTCTATCTCCTTTTCTGTTTTGTCTTCTCTGTCATCATTGTCTTTGTCTATTTTGTCTTAAGATAGTAACCAAATGTTACCTATATGATTAATTAGGAATAATTTGATATTTTATATTTGTATGAAGGAATCACAATGTTAAAAATTTTAAAGACCAAAAACAATATAAATATGAAAATATTCTCAAAATACTTAATTTTATTTCTTAATGTATCCACTTGCCAAAAGGATAAATTACAACTCTATATAATTTTTATAGAAAACCCTAATAACACTAAATAGGAAAAATAAACTAGGAAAAGAAATATTCTATTTAAATAGAAAAATATCATACTAAAGAATAGAAAAATAAAAATAAAAAGAAAGAAAATTAATTAGGAAAGAATATTTATTTTCCAAAAAAATCTCTTTCCATCATGATGTTGGATAGAAAGAAGATTTGTTTGTTCCTGGAAATGCATATGTAGTTTATACCTTTAGATTGATGAAATATTAATTTATGACCAAATTAAATGAATAATAAAAATATCATCATATATGCAGGTTTGTAAGAGGC
>Ga0307513_10011169_pt1 | contig 11182 bp, 9 predicted proteins | sample 15_EM_MG_FD_202174 | JGI IMG/M metagenome (GOLD analysis project Ga0307513, IMG submission 202174) | Populus trichocarpa ectomycorrhiza microbial communities from riparian zone in the Pacific Northwest, United States - 15_EM | ecosystem: Host-associated > Plants > Roots > Unclassified | place... | reverse complement strand
AATGTACTTAAGTAGGTCAGCTTTGAGGTTTACCTAGGACACTTTGGATCTTTGAAGTCTTTATAGTCTCTAGAGACACCTAGAGCAACCTAGGTTTCTTTAGGACCAAACCCCTTTTTCCTGATGTTGGAGGTCACTGAGTCCCATCATTGATTTCTGATGAGTGGCAATGGTTGTCATCAGAATTGGGTGATTTTTCCAGCTGGGCATATTACTGTAAACCCAAGATCGGCATATATGAGAAGATGTGGAGACATTAGCACATATCAGTCCATCACCTTTTCAGGGGCAAATATGGCTCAGTAATTATTTATGTCAGATTATCGGAATGGTTAGAGCCTGCCAGAGCAATCACTATCTGTCAACATGATTAGCTTGTTATTGTTCCCTCATCACCAAAGAAAGAAAGAAAAAACAAATGCTATGCTGGAAGGAAGGCAATACTTTTCATTCCCCCACTGATTCCTAGTGATTGTCACGGGTAACCCTGGGGTTTTTTTTCCCAACCCGTACCCTTACCCCAGGGACCCTTACCCGCAACCCTATGGGTTTTTGAGCCCAAGAACAGCCAAAATGGCCCAGAAATGACTGAGATATGTGCTAAACAGTATTTCCTACTGTTTGGGCCATATCTCCACCAATTCCTATCCGTTTTGGATGTTCTAGGGCTCGTTTTGTAGGTGGCGGGTACAGGAATCTGTACCCGTACCCGTACCCGCCTGTACCCTACCCGTAACCCGTGCGGGTTCCAAAACCCTTGACAATCACTACTGATTCCCCCCGGAATCCGGGGGGAATCCAGGGAATCCACAGGAATGAGCCGGAATTCCGGAATTCTGGCAGAATCCGGGGAAATCCAGGGGGGAATCCGCCTTCAATTCACTATCAAAGACATAATTTAAAGTCTACATACTTTGTGTAATCACTTATATAAGGGCCTTGCCCTAGTACACATGTTTATTGCTGTTTGCAATAAAGATGGCGACGCTGCCTTTTTGGTCCGAAATCAAAAATTTGAGAACCCGTCACGGTAAAGCCTATAACTGTGTCAGTTCTGGTTGGAATAACATGATTTTGAGTGATTTGGAAAGGTACGATGTAGGGCTACCGGAATATGTAAAAATTATGAGAAATATTTATGGTTTTCAAAGTAAGCAATTTTGGGCCCAGCTGCCCCATTTCCCATGTAGCATAAGTTCGTCAATTCTGGTCGTATCAACATGATTTTAACTGATTTGGAAAGGTACAATGTAAGGCTACTAGAATATGTAAGAAATTTTGGAAATATGCATAATTCTTCAAAGTAGGCAGTGTTAAGCCCAGATATCCTATTTCATGATATAACATGGCAAGGAGAGGTGATATGAGCTAAGTTATAGTCTAAGGAGGTATATGTGGAACATAAAATGAACCACAAAGCCTTGAAGTAACATAAGTGTAAGTACTAGTCCAGTTGAGCAGTGGGGCTTGTGCCAGGCTGCCAGCTGGCACTGCTCAAAAGCTGAACACATCCTACAACACCTCATGGTAGCTCTGGGTATAACTTAAATAGATCTTATTACCTTTTCCATGTAACAGATGGCCTCCACCAACTCTCCTTGTCATTCTATGTGATGAAACAGGGTATCTGGGCTCAACACTGCCTACTTTGAAGAATTATGCATATTTCCAAAATTTCTTACATATTCTAGTGGCCTTACATTGTACCTTTCCAAATCAGTTAAAATCATGTTGATACGACCAGAATTGACGAACTTATGCTACATGGGAAATGGGGCAGCTGGGCCCAAAATTGCTTACTTTGAAAACCATAAATATTTCTCATAATTTTTACATATTCCGGTAGCCCTACATCATACCTTTCCAAATCACTCAAAATCATATTATTCCAACCAGAACTGACACAGTTATAGGCTTTACCGTGACGGGTTCTCAAATTTTTGATTTGGGCCCAAAAAGGCAGCATCGCCATCTTTATTGCAAACAGCAATAAAGTATATATTTTATTTTATTTTTAATATATCAAATATTTAAATTAAATTAAATACATCCCCCCCAATGGGGGGGATAAAATAAGCAGAAGGGGGTGGCGTGTGGAATACACGCCGTCCCCATCGTCATTAACGACAGTGGAGAAAAAACCCCCCAACAAAGGGGGGGTAAAAACGAAGTTAAACGAGGGGGTGGCATGTGGGTTATACACCGCCCCGTCGTTTTTAAAAGAATCCCCCCCATCGACGGGGGGGTGAATAAGTGGGAATGGGGCAGTATGTGGGTTACACACGCCGCCCCCCGTCGCTGACGCCGCGGAAGCGAGGGGTAGGAATGAGGATGGCGCGCATGCGCGCCATCCTCCACCCCCCGTCGTCGTCGTCATCGTCGAACACTACAGAGGACAACGATGGGTGTGTCGTTGTCCCCCTGCCCTCCACCCTCCCCCGTTATCAACGAACTCTGGGGAACGACGACGAGCGTCATCGTTGTCCCCCTGCCTCTCCTCCCCTGCTTGTATCCCCTGCCCCTGCCTCCATTCCGTCCCACTCTTCCTCTGTCGCCCCTTTGCTGGTTCTATCGGCAGTGACGTGGCACTGGGGGTCGGGGTCGTCGTCGTCATCGTTGTTGGCCAGTGATGATGTGGCGGTCGGGATGTTGGCAGTGACATGGGAAGGTGGGCGGTGGTTGTCGTTGGGTGACATGGCGGTGATTCGGGTGGTGCTGGGGGTCGAGAGGGGCGGTGACGTGGCAGTGGTGGCAGTTGAGATGGGGCGGTGGTCGTGGCAGCGACGGCGGTGGGTTGTAGCCAGTGACGTGGCGGTCTTGGGTCATGTGGGTGTCGACGAGCTCGCCCCGGGTTGGCCCAAATGTGGGCATTAACCAGGGCGTTTGACGACGGCAGCGGCAGCGGCGGCGTGTAGTGGTGGTAGTGGTGGATGGTGGTGGTGGTGAGAAGAGAGATGGGATGGTCACAATGTGTGACGCTAGTGACGTTTCAACCGTGGTTGCTCGATTTGGCAACATGCGGGCGCTTATTACTAATTAACTATAATTGTATTAAAATAATTACTATTAGTTATAAAAGTTACTGATAAAATTAAAATTCATTACAAATGGACCCGGATTCCATTCCGGTCAATTCCGGGTGTGATTCCGTTCTGGGTATTCCTGTGACCGTTCCGGCGGAATTTGAATTCCAGTCTGAATTCCGCCGGAACGGAAATTACAATTTAGCAGGCACCTCTGCTAAATTTCCATTCCCCCGGAATTCCCGGAATCACCCGGATTCCGGGGGATTCCACCTGGAATACATGGGGGACTGTAAAGAACTCAAGGAAGGGCAGCAAAGTGGGATGAATAACTAGGAGCTGGGAGTTTATGGAAGGAATTCATTTAAGACCAGACTACGACAGAAATCACAGCATCGCTCCATAAGGTATGGATCTCATGCACCGTGACAACAAAGAAAAAACCCTGGGATTGAGTCTGCAACTGGCCTTCAGATGACCAAGTTGTGTCGTATTTTAGGGGCTATGGTGTACATATGCTGGGACAATTACGAACAACATATCTTTATGCCTCTTGATGCAATCGATCTGAGTGGTCGTGGCTCATGCCTTCACGTCGACGATGTGTGATGGGAAGGTCATAGTGGGAGGTTCTATTCTTCCTGTGGGGAAATAGCGACGATTGGAATGGGGATGCTGCATGCGACCAACATTCACAAGAATGGAATGAATGGGAAGGTGGTGCAGTAGTGGTATGTATGCTGCATCTGAAGCTGAAACATCCAGCATGACAGGCCCAAATGAAGGGCTGTGTTGGAGTCCAGGACACACCAGGAATCGCTTATGCAACCATTCCGAGGTTCCAGGTCTCAGCTGCTGTTATTGGATACAATGCAAGTTGTTGAGGATCGGGACATCCAAGGGTGAGTGGCATTGAGGATGTGCGCCGATAAGCATGAATGGTCCAGGAGAGGTGACAAGAAATTGGTCCCTGGAGTATGGTAGAGACAAGATAACAAGCAGAAAAGTGACCAGAGGGACTTAAACCTGCTGCCAGTGCACCGCCACAAATCCACAAGATTGCAGAATGAAAACACTTGCAGGAGAAACATCCTACTGGTGATCATAATCGCCAAGGCAAGAACTAGTTCTTCATAGGGACTAGCCCGGTATGGTAATTCCCACAGAATTTACCGTACTTTTGTTACCAGTACTATTCAGTACAGAACTGTGGTTAATATGGAAATCCATGGTTTTCCGGAACTGCCGAGGTGGCTCGGCCAAGTTAATCAAACTTAATAGGCATGACTAGTATACATAAATATTTGTATACAAAGTTATTAATGCTCCAGACACATCTCATTGTCTCGCATTTCTACATGTTTCCTCAGCTGATATCTATTAAATTTAGCACCTACTTCATCTAATATATCATATAGTATGCAAAAAAAAATTTGGCACTTTTTTTTATCCACTGGAAATGGAATAATGGGTCTTTTCCGTTAGGTTTGAATTTTTGATGCAAGGCAACAACCAGGCTACACACAGTTTAAGGTCCAGGCCAAAAATAGATGACAATGAGGAGCAAAAATTCATTAGCAGTTTATTATCCCTCCAGAAAAGAAGGAGTATGCAAAGTATTCAGAGGAACTGCATTATTCAAGTCGTGAAGTCAGATATCTAAATAAAGCATGGTAGGACCAGTAACCGCAGTAACTGTACCATATTTGGTTAAACCATGGTTTGCTTACTGGTTGTTACTGGTTGTTACCATGCTAGTCCCTAGTTCTTCAGTAGAGCTTGTCTATGCCTGGATGGTCAAATTCATGCGTTCACATTCTGAAGGACGGATGGTGGTGGGGGCGATGGGGTCATTGGTCAAGGAACTGCTTCAAGTTGTACCGATGCTGGGTTGCTTCTGTTTGGCTACATGACAAGTCTTCCACGATGAATCCACAGAAGAAAAGCTTCAGGCGCACATCGCATCTAATTCTTATCTAGCCGAGATCCCATGCATCTACAATGAGATCTCGCCACCATTATCCAAGCTCCCACCCATTTCCATGAGATATAAAGCCAGTTGTTCAAAATCTATTATCGATGTGGGCCCTTATTCTATTTGACCGTTATCAAGTGGACACGAGATAGGAAGTGAGGATGAGAATACAATTGGCACTGATCTATATCAGGGATGATATAATCAGAATGATCAAGGACATTCATTCATGATCAACAATGGGGGTGAACAGATTGTGAACCGATTGTGTTTCTGGTGAAACCGGGCCCGGTGCTTCTCTGTCCCCCTCGAGCCACTTCATTCTTCGTGTAACTATTCCCAGTCCACAAGACTACACCCATATCCCATGCGTTACACAATTATCCTCTTCATACTGCATGCAGTTAGATTGTGTCTATGCTTCACCCAATTCACTGAATGCCAAGCAGAGAACCCTAACCCATAGGCAAGATGATAAGTAGTAGGCGGGGAAGAATGAAGAACGAAGGGGAGTTGTAGAAATGAAAGTGCAACATACGACAGAGGGGTTCATTAAATATGTGTACGAGACACCGTTCTGTTTGTCCCTCTAGAACTTGATAATGAACCCTACCAACTGCGACCTAGTAAATAAAATCTAAACATAAACAAATTGGAAGGACATCACGACTTCGCGCAGCCTGCTCTGGCCACATTTACAGAGGGGACCAGTGACCATCATCTTGGCTGGTGAGTACGTCAGTATGTGTAAATTTGGTTGGTGAAGGTAAAAAGGAAGTTGTCGATAAAAACCGCTTATCGATGCCTTCAGCTGTTCTTTGGTTGTGAGTGCCAACGGTCTTCAATCGATTCCAGGAAGGTTCAACATATCTGACTTACGAGTAATGAATAAACACGGTGAGAAGCAAGGCCTTTGCCGACGTTATTCCCAGGTCGACCTAATAATCTATTGCCTTTCAAATGAACACCTTGGTTTCATTCCAAATTTTACCAGCAAAGAAGGCTGATGCGGCGATTTTTGTATTCTATTCAGTCGATCAACGAGCCAACTTTGTGTTGTCCCCAGTAAACACATTCAATAATGAAGTTGGTCTGTGTGGAATCACATTTGTGCACCATTTGGAAATTGTTACTTTGGAAGGGAGAAAGATAACTGCCTTTGAGTAATAAACTCACAAAATTTTTCTGACTTCTCTCAGCTTTTACACAAGGCGGTGAACAACCCGCCATTTCGAATATGACTCTCCGATGGTCCTAATGAAGATTCTTTGCAACTTGAAGTTTTGATGGCGCATAAGTGTAAATCTACTCGAAGAAGAGGGCTGAATTAGAGAGCAATTGTGTTCATCCTCGTCATTTCTTTCTGATGTTGAGAATATGAGGATGCGCTGAAAGATTCTTCAAAGTCAGGATTGCTCACACACCCAGATTACAGGCACCAACACGAGCGCTAAGATTTTCAATCAGAGGAAAGACAATGTTGAATAGCACACTCAGACTTGACGATCATCCCAGATAATCAGCTAATAGGGCCCATAGAAAAAATGATATCTTGGTTGGCCTATGTTGGGACACATCCCTCGAATCATAGATAGGGTGGAGAACCAACTACAGTGAAATAAACCCTTCAAAACGACCAAGAACGAGAATAGAAATCCGACCATGTCATGGAATTAAAAAATCGGATCTGGAGCCCAAAGAAGATTGTGCCTATTCCATGCGGCACACTGCACTTTCCACTTAGAGCGGCCGTCTGTTGTGATTCGGGACGTCAGGTTATGCGCAGCATCACCCGATGTGAGTATCGTCGTCTGGGTTGCCCTTATATTCCAATTGCATCTCCCATCCATCAATCCATCCGATTCGTACAGTGCAGAAGTTGCAACAAATATGACTGGCCCCATTGTTATTCAAATTCTCTGCTATTACATAATGGACGTTATATATAAAACGCGCAGCCGCAGTCGGAAGGAAGGGTCACTGACCATGTACACAGTTGAACTTCCCACTCCCGCTCCTTCATCACGAATTCAATAACTATGCCTCTGACCATCTTCTATCCCCTTCGGAACTCTCTGATTCGTTTTTGGACCTCTCTACATTGAATCAACACAAACCAATATGGATATGAAACAGATTCCACATCCAGTCGTCTTTGCGGGCAGGCAGGTTTGGAGTGAGTATGAAGGCGTTGATTCAGATGGGAATGGGCTGAGGTAAGAGAGCAGTACATAACTAGCCCAGTGGACGCTGCCTGATACCAGTTTTATAAATTGTGTACCCTACCACTCACACCGGGGTTGACGGAGAACCGGGAGATCTTGCTCGCCATCAACAACCTAGAATACCAACAATCATCATAGATAATCCGATGCACCCCTCCCAGGAACCCAATCGATGCTGCGGATGGGGCTAACGATGGTTGGTGTTTGCGTTCATTGGTACCACTAAACGAAGGTGATATGGACAAGGTGGTTGGAGAGATGAAGGTATTAGAAGGGGGGAATGATTGAGGCGATGTTGGTGAATGGAATGGGGGGAAGGGTTTTCCCAGCTTTGGAGTGTCGTTCGCCGCTGGATAGCCTCTTCGTGATCGTGGTCAAGGGGGTTCCGGGATCAGAATGCCATACCGGGGGCCGGTTGGTTGGTTGCCACTGGAGTCTCGAAAAAAAAAAAATGGACTTCATCAATTTTTGGCCTGATCAAGCTTTGTTGAGCACTAATGTCAATTATATTTCCAGTATATACTACATAGAGCTCAAAAGTACTGAAATACGCAAAAAAATAGTGAAAATTGCTTGCATGTTCAATACATGCTGCCAATATGACCCCTAATTGGTATCCATTTGATTTGGGTATTTACTCCAGTACCTTACTTACCTTCAAATAATGAGCATCATCTTGTGTCTCACATGTGTGGAACTTGAAGAAATTGGGTTTCCAATGCTTGCCGGTCATTGCGAGGAGGGAAAGGTGATGAAGTGATGTCATAATTACCATATATAGACATGTGCCTGAATCACGTGGGTGGTTGGTTCAGCAAAACTCAGTGAGATAAAAAATTCGACCCCGGGTATTGGATTAAATTTCTGGAACCCCCTTGATCGTGGTCATCCTCGGAGCGTGAGATAAAAATCAAATGTGCACAGCGCACCTTCCAAGTTCCAACTCTATTAGACGATCCAGACGCCAATCCACCAGATCCATTTGAAAATCATAGTGTAGTTGTCAATTTCATTGATCTTCTGGTGTTTCCTATGTTTCTACTTCCATTTGACAGTTAAATCTCGGTACCATATGCAACTTTACAGACCTTGAGCATCAGGCGTTCAATAAACGACCTACGTTCTCTTTTGCGACTCTTCCACTCTCCTTAAATAATCATTGACTATTGTTTCCTTCCGGGATCCTACCTTACACGATGTGTTATTATGGAGAAATAATGACACTTGATGCAGGCTTACAGCAGATGAACGAATATCGCGAACCCATCAACAAATTCCCGTCTGAGATCCCTACTCGGATACTTATTGATGTTTCCCTGCCAACTTGAAGTTAATCCTTCGATCAAGACCCCACAGACAGCGAACTGGCACAGGAACCTATCCCATATCTGGATTGCACCGTCAACAGTGAATGTTTCCGAAAATCACGACGTGATGAACCACGATGAAAGCCAAGCAATCGAAATATCATACCATGATCGCACCACTCTTCACTGAAACTGAACAGGATCAAAATATAGAAGCGCTGATGAAAGATATGAGTGAACATTTCCATCCACCACGAGGAATGTAGGTTCGAAAACAAGTACGTGATGATCAAAGGCAAGCAAAGTGCTAGCAATCGGGAGTGTGATATCTAAAATGGAGTTCAGCGTGTAATTGACCCTTATGAAGAACAACTTCCTCCCAGTGGCTGCTTTTCACAGAAACACTGGTGACACCGGTGTAAGTAGAATATTTTTCGGATGCTCGCCCTCGCACTGCCACAGTAATATCTCAAATCCATGATATCAGCAGCGATGGTAGGATCAAAGGCTCTGCGAGATGAGGGGAGAAGCAACGTAAGACCATGATATCACACTGTTGGCTTACTTTCAACAATGAAACACCAATCAAACCGAACCAAGGGGGGAACTCCGTGATATCCTTCTATATTCGTTCGTATTTGTTTATCCCTTTCTTTCTGGCACAATTTTCCCACTGTTGTGGGCTAGTTAGACTCTAGGGCTTGTATTGGACGCCGCACTGATACCATCGTCTTCTATATCAGCGTTTACAGCTTTTCGTGCATGTTGAGCTTCCACTCGCCTTTCGGTGCCAGCTATACTGTAATCAGTGACTAGGTGTCTCACATAGCGTTTCGTTTCATAACTGGAAGAGTCTTCTTAAACACTCTCAGGTACATACCGACTCATCCTTGAGAGTCTTATGTTGAATTGCAGCGGTGAATATCTCTGTGTCGGCTTCCTTACAACTACAATCATGATCATGAGATATCTCAATATGACCTCCCAAAAAAATTCTAAGACTTTGAAAACACACCTATCATAAGTCTCCATGTCCGGAATACTGCCGGAATTCTCATCGAGTCCATTTAGGGAGATCTCACTTGATATTCCTCATCCAAGTCCACGTCCTCGTCCTCAAGTGGTTCAGTCAAAAGGTGAACGAACAATTGGCATGGAAAAAATGGTGTAGGTAGTAGATGCTCAAGTATAACGTACTTTTATGGTTTTGGCACCTTGCTCGGTCCTCAAATCATCGGAGATCTCTCGCTGTCGCTTTCACGCCATTCAGCCGCTAAAATGACACATAAGTAGGTCATAAATACCCCCATTCTGTGTGCCAATATATTGGTACCATCGGAACCTAACATGACGAGAGGGCGATTCAAAGCCACGCACTTCGCCATCTGCTTCAGTGCCGTTGGGATGTTTGACTGGGCAAATAAATTTATTCGCCCCTGCTTTGGTGTAATATGCTCCATCGATCTGCTTATATGAGGGGCCCGGGGGCAGAGTTAGAATTGAAGTCAGCCTGGAAGACGAATCAATGCATAATACTTACTTACTTTGTCAACCTCCTGAATATCCAACACCCAATGTTGGGAGGCAAGCCGAGCAGTTAGTAAACGGATTGGTTAGTCACATGACGACACGCGGTAAATGTAAACAATGGTAGTCACGGGAATAATAACTCTGGTCTTACCTTGACCACCATCGCGTCCACCGACGCTAGCTCTCATCCCGGCCAAGTTCTCTACAGGTTATGGGCCCCAGTTAAACCCTACAATTGTCCTGGGCTTAAAATCAACTGTCAACAAACTTTATCACACGAAACTTTTTCTTTGCATTTTCGCCACATCTGAGACATTTTCACCATGGCCGAAAATCCGACCATCCCTCTTATCAAAACTCGCGAGGGCGCCATCACCAAACTCACTGGCGACGGACTCACTGGTCCGAACTGGGTTACCTGGCGTGTGCGCATGATGTCGCTCCTCGCGTTGTGCGAGATTGAATCCTACGTTCGCGGAGAAATTCCGCAACCCAGTCGGGACGACGATCCAGTTGGACACGACAACTGGAAAAAGAACGATAACTACGCTAAGCATCTTATTACCCAGAATGTTGCTGATGAACCTCTTGTCCACATCCAACACGGTTCTTCCTCTCATACAGCCTGGCATAACCTCAAGGCTATCTATGAGGATAAAAGCCAGGAGACCACTGTTGCCGTTATCCGAAACCTCTGGCATACCACTGCTGAAGAGGGGGACGACATCAGCGAGCATCTTACGACCCTCAAAAAGTACTGGGAGCGTCTTAACTTGGTAGATGACAGTAACTTCAAGATCCCTGAAGTCCAATTCAAGATCGCGATCATCTCCTCCTTACCCCCGTCCTGGGATAGCTTCACGCGGCCATATATAAGTATCCAAAAGGGCAACAATAGCGACCCTAAGATACATGCCACGTCCCAGGAACTCATTGGAGTACTCAAGGAGGAGAATGTGCGACGGTTGCGACGTTCCGGGCAACTTGAAAAACAAGAGACTGTCCACCAAACCTGCGCTCCGAGTCACAAGCCTTCCCTTGCGAGTCGCATCGATGCCGAGCGCTGTGGCCTATGTGGTTTGCGGAACCACAAGACTAAGGATTGTAGGTTCCTTGGCCAAC
>Ga0307513_10011168_pt1 | contig 11182 bp, 6 predicted proteins | sample 15_EM_MG_FD_202174 | JGI IMG/M metagenome (GOLD analysis project Ga0307513, IMG submission 202174) | Populus trichocarpa ectomycorrhiza microbial communities from riparian zone in the Pacific Northwest, United States - 15_EM | ecosystem: Host-associated > Plants > Roots > Unclassified | place... | reverse complement strand
GGAACCGAGAGCGACTGCCCGGTGAACGTGATGACGCGCGTGATCCGCTCGTCGGGCCGCAGCCCGCGGGTGATCGGACTCTCGGTCAGCAGCTGATTCGCGGCGCTGAACACGAGGCGCTCGTTGTCCCAGCCTTCGTGGTGGTCGTCGTCGCGCGCGAACGCGAGGTACATCTCGACGCCGAGCTGGTTGGACAGCGTCTCGGCCGCCGCGCCAAACGGGACGTGATCCGCGATCAGCAGCAGGGCGCCGCCGCTCCGCACCCACGCGACGACCGCGGCGCGCTCGTCGGCGGTGAACGGGTCGTGGCCCTCGTGGCCGTCCGGGCCCATCGCGTTGGCGATGACGAGGACCTTCGCGGGTCGCAGCCCGTCGAGCGTGAACGGTGCGTGGTTCTCGACGACCTCGTAGCCGTCATGCGCGAGCAGCGCGGCGTACGGCTGATAGCGACCGGTCGGTGTGTGGAAGTTCTGGTGCGCGACGTCGAACAGCACGCGCGGATGCTCGGTCGCGTACGTCGGCCGGGTAACCGTCGTGTCGAACGACAGATCCGGCCGCTGCCCGACGCGGTCGTACCAGTAGATGAACGCGGCGCCCGCCGCCACCAGGAGGACCAGGACGACCCCCAGGACCTTCAGGATCTTGAGCACCTTCCTTCGCCGTGACGGCACGGGCACGTTGCGACTCCGCCAGGGCATGTCCCACCTCGATCGAGAGAGCCTCGGTGACACAGATCGGTTGACGCGCAGCCTACGGGGTCGCTGCAAGGCGCGTCTCCGTAGGCTGGCGGCGGCGCGGGCAGTCCGTATACGATGAAGCGGCCACCTGTGGGACTCCGGTCCGACTTCCGAAAATAGCCTTGGAAGCTGGAATAGCTAGTCGAGCCTCTTCTCCCCGGGTGGCCTCTTCATGACCACCGCCCACGAGCGCGTCGCGCGCGAAGATCTGCTGACGTTCGTCAGCGCGTGCTTCGCCTCGACCGGGCAGCGCGAGTTCTACTCGGACAGCCGCGGCCAGGGCGTCTCGATCGGCTTCCTGCACGAGTACGTGCTGGGCAACTACCGCGCGCTCTACGCGCGCGTGCTCGCCTGCGGCATCAACGACTACAACCAGGCCGAGATCATCTTCCGGCTCCTCGCGTCGGGCCGGCTCGTCGCGCCCGAGCATCGCGCTGAGGAGGGCGCGCTGCTCCTCCGGGCGATCGAGCGGCTGCCACCGCAGCGCGCGATGCGGCTGCTCGAGCGGCTCGCCGAGGCGCGCGTCAACAACCGGCGGACCCGCGCGATCGTGCGGCGCTACCTCGGCGAGGCCCGCGAGCGCGAGCTGTGGGCTGTGAAGTATCGCCGCAGGTTTCGCGTCGCGGCGGCGCACGTCCACCTGCCGTTCGACGGCGAGCTCGGCAGCTTGTTCGTGGCGGGCTGGCGCGAGCGCGCGTACACCACGCCGCTGTTCGAGAGCTTCCGCCGCGCGCACTTCGCGGAGGCGGCGATCTACGAGCTGCCGTACTCGATCGCCGAGGGGCTCGCCCGCAAGCACGGCGTGCCGCGCGAGGTGTTTCTACGCAAGATCGAGCCGCGGATGACCAACCTCGAGCGCCTCCGGCTCCAGGACTCGACCCGCGAAGCCCTCGGCATCTCGCTCGCGTTCGATCCGGGCCGGCTGTCACCGACTCGCCTGGCGAGCTACGTGCTCTCGCTGCCGCGCGCCGAACGCGAGGCCCGCCGGCGCGAGCTCACGTCGGCGCTCGAGGCCTCGTCGGCGCGCGCGGTGCGCCGCACCAACGCGCGGTTTGGCCGGGTCGCCTGCGTGCTCGATCGCAGCTGGTCGGCGTCGGGCTCGTCGGAGAAGCGCCGCCGGCCGCTCGCGGTGGCGCTCGCGACGAGCTGCTTCGTCCGGGCCGCGGCGGTCGAGTCGCGCGGGTTCTGGACGTACCCGACGCCCGACGAGCTGCTGGTCGAGGCGGTCGGCCAGACCGATCTGGTGACGCCGCTGCTCGAGGCGATGGCGTGGCGACCCGACCTCGTGATCATCGTGTCCGACGGCTTCGACAACGATCCGCCCGGCACCGCGGGCGAGCTGCTGGCGATCGCGCGGGCCAAGGGCCTGTGTCCGTTCACGCTGCACGTGAACCCGGTGTTCGACGACGTGAGCCTGGGCCCCAAGCCGCTCGGGGCCGCGGTGCCGACGATGGGGATCCGCGACGCCGAGGATCTGCCGACGGCGATCGCGTTCGGCCAGTTCGCCAACGGCGGCGCGACCCTCGCGGAGCTGACCACGGCGCTCGGCGCGCGCGTCGCGCACTTCCTCGGCGCGCGTCAGGACGCCGCATGAGCCGCGAGTCCTTCGGGGATGCCGTGCCGACGACGCTGGACCTCCAGGGCCTGCGGATCGCGTCGCCGCAAACCATGGGCGCGGTGCGCATCGTCCCGCTCGTGCGCGAGCGCTTCCTCGCGGGGGCAGCGCCCGGAGCGCCGGGCTCGCCGGACGCGCCGCGCGATCTCCGGATCGCGATGCGCGACTACGGCGACTCGCTCGCGGTCGTCGAGGTCGGCGGTGGTACGCCGGGCGGCCTCGGGCTCAAGTACATGAGCTTCGTCCCGCATGGCTTCATCGTCTCGTACACCACCGACGGCAGCCCGGTGGCGGCGCAGGGCGCCTCGTTCGGCCCGACCTCGGAGACCAAGCCGGGGCGCTTCGTCCGGCTGATGCACCGGATGGTGAAGCAGGAGCCGGGCGAGGGCGCGACGTCGCGGTTCCGGATGCTCCCGCTGCACCTCGCGATGGAGGGCCTCCTGGCGCTCCACTTCAATGGTCCGGATATCCTGTGGAGCGAGTACTCCCAGCAGGCGATCCGTCGCGGCCTCGATCCGCGGACCGAGCGCACCGTGCGCGGCACCTGGCTGCCGGGCCTCGAGGAGGCGCTCCGCACCTTCGAGATCGTGCCGGCGCAGGTCGGCGTCCTGCTGTTCATCGCCGACGCGCTGGCCTGCGCGTTCGTCGTGCCGCACCCCGACGACTACCGGCGCCTGCACGGCTCGCTGCTGGACGACTTCTTCGGCGACCTGTTGCGGAGCTACGCGATCCTCTATCCCCACACGCCGCCGGCGCTGGCGGCGCTCGACGGCGCCGGCGTGACGACGCTCGACGAGCTCGCGGGCCGGGTCGAGCGCGTGCGCGCCGACTGGCGCGCCTACACCAAGCTCCTGGCCACGGGCCTCCTCGATCGCGAGGTCCGCGTCGAGCGGGTGCGCGCGATGGGCCCGTTTCGCCTCGAGCGCTTCGTGCCGGTGTTCGATCGGGACGTCGAGTGTCACCTCGGCGAGCGCATCGTCCGCGACGACGGCACGCTGGAGTACCTCAAGACCTATCGCATGTCGGCGGCACAGGTCCGGCGCGCCTATCTGCTCGATCAACTCGCGGCGGCGGCCTGGAACATGGAGCTCGCCGCGGAGACGCTCCACACCACCGTGACCGGGCTCGCCCAGCGCCTCGTCGCCGCAGGCTTCGGCTACCTGCTGAAGCCGGCCGTGCTGCAGACGCTGCCGCGGACCAAGCGCCGCTGAGCGGCGCGTCCCGGCTCCCCCAGGCTTCGTGCTTGTCCTCGCGGGCGAAGTCGTGCGTACTGGTGCGATGAGATCGGCGGGGCGCGCGGGTGGAGTCGGCATCGCCGCGGCGATTGTCCTGCTTGGCGCGGTCGCTGCGCTGTGGTGGCGCGCGTCGTCGCTCGAGCGCCTGGAAGCGTCGATGGATGAGGATGCGCTGATGGCGTGGAGCCGTCTGGCAGTTGCGCAACCACCACCGCCGCCACCCCGTTGGATCGAACCGCCCGATCGCCGAGCGCGACGGCATGGTGCGCCGGTGCCGCGCGCGGTCTCCGCGGGGCTGCCGGCCTGGTTTGGCGACGCGGCGGCCGCGCCGGTGCGGATCGCCGGTCGCGTGTTCGGCGCGCGTCCGAGGATGTCGGTGCGGATCGCCATCGGGGGGCCGGATCCGTCCGTGTGGGCTGGGCGCGTCACGGCGATCGCGGACGACGGCCGGTTCGACTTTGGTCCGATGCGGCGCGGCGCCTACGTGCTCGTCGCGGAGGGCGACGGCTGGGCGTCGCGGCTGACGCCCTGGGACACGACGGACGCGCCGGCCGAGGAGGCGGAGCTGTTTGTCTACGCGTGTCGCGCGACGGGCTTCGCGATCCAGCTGGCCGCGTCCGACGAGGACGATCACGGACCACGGCGGCCTGCGTCCGGTGTCCAGCTCGCGCTGGCCGGGCGCGTGATCGGCACGACCGACGCCGCGGGGCGCGCGACGGTGTGTGTGGTCGAGCGCGCCGACGTGCAGATCGACGCGCCGGGCTACCGACTGCAAGACCCGCTCGAAGACGACGGCCAGGTGACCCTGGCCGAGGCGTACGCGCATGACGGCGTGGTCGTCGAGGCCGATGGCTCGCCTGCGCACGGCGTCGGCGTCCAGCCGATCTGGCGTGGGCGCCTGGGCATGTCCTGCGTCGACGCAGACGTCATCGCGACGGCGGATGCCAGAGGTCGATTCCGTTTCGAAGGCCAGCCTGCGCTGTGCGGGCTGCGTATCGTTCACGGCGCGGTGATCGAGGAAGTGGGCTATCCGCTGCCCCTCGCGGCGCCTGCGTCGCGCGACGCGGCGGTGCTCGTGCCGCTGCGGGTTCCCAGCGGCGAGCGTCTCGTGGTCCGGCTCGCCGCCTACGCGCTTTCCTCCAGCCGGGATCTGGGATGGTGGCTTCGCGGTCGCGTCGTCGATGACCGCGGCCCGGTGGGCGACGCGCGCGTCAAGCTGCGCGGCCCGGTGGGGGACGACATGCGCGGCCCGATCCCGCAGGTCGTGTACGCGCGCAGCGATGGTCGCTTCCAGCTCTGGGTGACCGCCGTGAGCGAGCCGGTGCTTCGACTCGAAGCGGCCGACCCCGATCACCGCCTGGTCGGTCGGCTCTCCGTCACCAGCTGGCCACGCCCGCTCGACGAAGCGACGCTCACCCTCGGACCGGGCGCACAGGTGGTGGGCACGGTCGTGGACGAGCGCGGGCGGCCGCTCGCCGGCGTGTCGGTCACGGCGGGCGACACCGGGATCGAGACAGCGCCCGTCACGCGCCTGGACGGCGCGTATCAGCTCGCGCTCGGCGCGCAGGGGCGCTATCGCCTGCACGTGTTCGATGCCAGAGGCCGCGAGCTCGCGCCGCTCGCCGGCAAGCTGCCGCCGGCTGTTGACGTGGTGTCGCCCCGTGGCACGCGCGGCGGCGTGCGCATCAGCGTGAGGCGCGGGTCAGCCGACGAGGACTTCACGTATGCCACGAGGAACGACGGCACGATCGACCTCGGCGCGCAGCTCGAAGATGGCGCCGCGGTCCGCGTCGGCGACGAGGCGGCAGCGGCCGGCATGCGCGTCGGTGACGAGGTGGTCTGGATCGACCGCGTCCCCCGCCCGGGCCACGACGTCACGTGCGCGACCGAAGACTTCAGCGTGGCGTTCGGCGCCACGCTGGACTGGCAGGTGCGCCGCACCGGCAAGGTCCGCACGCTCCACGCTCGCGCGCCGGCCCTCGCCGCCGACGAAGCGGGCATCGCGCCCTGAGGCGCAGCGCGGGCTACGTCGCGGCTTGCGTGAGCGGGGCTTGCTCGCGGGTCTGCAGGAACTGGAGCGCCGGGTAGTCTTGCTTGGCGCGGTTGAGCTGCCATTCGTTGCGCGCGGCGGCCGATTTTCCCGTGTTCTCACTCATCGCTCGCGCTACTGAAAATCTAACCCACGTCGTCGTCGAGGTCGTCGAGGTCGTCGAGGTCGTCGAGGTCGTCGAGGTCGTCGAGGTCGTCGAGGTCGTCGTCGGATGCTAGGGCGCGCCGTGCCTTGCGCGGCGTCGTCTCTGCCTGCTCCTGCCGGTTCTCGCCGTCTACGTCGAGGCCGCGTGAGCGGGGCTCGCTCGCGGTCTGCGGGAACTGGGGTGGCGGTGTTTCACTCGATGATCGAGAGCAATCGCTTTTGGCGCACCGCGGTCAGGTTCGTGCTTGTCCTTGCGGGCGAGATGGCGCGTAGTGGTGCGATGAGATCGGCCGGGCGCGCGGGCGGGGTTGGCGTCATCGCGGCGCTGGTCCTGCTCGGCGTTGCCCTCGCGCTATGGTGGTCACACGCAGGGTCATTCGAGCGCATGGAAGCGTCACTGGATGAGGATGCGCTCATGGCGTGGAATCGTTTGCCGGTGCCGCGACCACCGCCGCCGCCACCTCGTTCGTGGGTCGGACGGTCTGATCGCCGACCGCGGTGGCATGGCGCACCGGTGCCGCGCGCAGTCTCTGCGGGGCTGCCGTCCTGGTTTGGCGACGTGGCGGCCGCGCCGGTGCGGATCGCCGGTCGCGTGTTCGGCGCGCGCCCGGGCATGTCGGTGCGGATCGCCATCGGGGGGCCGGATCCGTCCGTGTGGGCTGGGCGCGTCACGGCGATCGCGGACGACGGCCGGTTCGACTTCGGTCCGATGCGGCGCGGCGCCTACATGCTCGTCGCGGAGGGCGACGGCTGGGCGTCGCGACTGACGCCCTGGGACACGACCGCCACGACGAACGCGCTGGCCGAGGATGCAGAGCTGTTTGTCTACGCGTGTCGTGCGACGGGATTCGCGATCCAGCACGCCACCTACGACAAAGACGATCATGAGACGCGTCGGCCTGCGCCCGGTGTCCAGCTCGCGCTGGGCGGCCGCGTGGTCGGCACGACCGACGTCGCCGGGCGCGCGACGGTGTGCCTGCCCGATCGCGCCGACGTGCAGATCAACGCACCGGGATATTATCGATTGGAAAGCCCGCTCGAAGGCGACGATCAGGTGACCCTGGTCGAAGCGTACGCGTACGACGGGGTAGTAGTCGAGGCCGACGGCTCGCCTGCGCACGGCGTCGGCGTCCAGCCGATCTGGCAGGCGTCCGCCCGTTGCGTGGTCGGTGCATGCGTCGACGCAGACGTCGTCGCGACAACGGATGCCCGAGGTCGATTCCGTTTCGAGGGCTTGCCCCCGCTGTGCGGGCTGCGCATCGTTCGCGGCGCGATGATCCAGGAGGTGCGTTATCCGCGGGCTGACCCGGAGCCCGTGTCTCCCGACGCGGCAGTGCTCGTGCCGCTGCCTGTTCCCGGCGGCGAACGTCTCGTGGTCCGGCTGGCCGCCCACGCGCGTTCGCCCGACCGGGAGCCGGGGTGGTGGCTTCGCGGTCACGTCGTCGATGACCGAGGGCCGGTGGGGGACGCACGCGTCGAGCTGCGCGGTCCGCTGTGGCGACCGCAGGTCGTGTACGCGCGCAGCGACGGCCGCTTCCAGCTCTGGGTGACCGCCGCGAGCGACCCGGTGCTTCGACTCGAAGCGACCGACCCGGATCACCGCCTGGTCGGCCGGCTCTCCGTCCCCGGCTGGTCCGGACCGCCTGACGAAGCGATGCTCACGCTCGGGCCGGGAGCCCAGGTGGCGGGCACCGTCGTGGACGAGCGGCGGCGGCCGCTCGCCGGAGTGTCGGTCACCGCGGGCGACGGCGAGGTCGAGACTGCGTTCGTCACAGGTCCGGACGGCGCGTATCACCTCGCGCTCGGCGCGCAGGGGCGCTATCGCCTGCACGTGTTCGATGCCAAAGGCCGCGAGCTCGCGCCGCTCGCCGGCAAGCTGCCGCCGGCCGTTGACGTCGTGTCGCCCCGGGGTACGCGCGGTGGCGTGCGCATCACCGTGAGGCGCGGATCAGCCGATGAGGACTTCGCGTACGACGCGAGGAACGATGGCATGATCGACCTCGGCGCGCAGCTCGAAGATGGGGTCGTGGTCCGCGTCGGCGACGAAGCAGCAGCGGCGGGCATGCGCGTCGGCGACGAAGTGGTTCGGATCGACCGCGTTCCTTGCTCGGGCGATGACGAGTGCGCGACCGAAAACTTCAACGTTGAGTTCGGCGCCACGCTGTCCTGGCAGGTGCGCCGCACAGGCAAGCTCTACACGCTCCACGCCCGCGCGCCGACCCTCGCTGCCGAAGCGGGCATCGCGCCCTGAGGCAGTCGGTGCTTGACGGCGCGGCGTCCGGAAGGCGGCGTCTTGGCCGGCTCCTGCTGACGATCCCCGACTACGTCGACGCTTGCGTGAGCGGGGCCTGCTCGCGGGTCTGCAGGAACTGGAGCGCCGGGTAGTCTTGCTTGGCGCGGTTGAGCTGCCACTCGTTGCGCGCGAGGAAGACGGTGGCGCCGGAGTGGTCCTCGGCGATGTTGTCGCGGTTGGCGTCGGCGAACCGCTTGATGAGCTTGGCGTCCTCGGCGTCGACCCAGCGCGCGACCTCGAACGAGGTGGACTCGAAGTGGCAGGGCAGGTCGTACTCGGAGCGGATGCGGTCGGCGAGGACCTCGAACTGCAGGGCGCCGACCACGCCGACGATGAAGTCCGAGCCGAGGAACATCTTGAACACCTGCGCGCCGCCCTCCTCGGCGATCTGCTCGAGCGCGCGGCCGAGGTGCTTGGCCTTCATCGGGTCGTCGGCCCGGACGCGGCGCAGGAACTCGGGGGCGAAGCTCGGGATGCCGGTGAAGTGCAGGATCTCGCCCTCGGTCAGCGCGTCGCCGATCCGCAGCGTGCCGTGGTTCGGGATGCCGATGATGTCGCCGGCCCACGCCTCCTCGGCGAGCTCGCGCTCGTTGGCCTGGAACAGCATCGCGTTGTGGACGCCGAGCGACTTGCCGGTGCGCGGCACGGTGAGCTTCATGCCGCGCGTGAAGTGGCCGGACGCGAGGCGCACGAACGCGATGCGATCGCGGTGCTTGGGATCCATGTTCGCCTGGATCTTGAAGACGAAGCCGGCGACCTTGGGATCGGTCGGCGCCACGGGGTGCTCGCGGGCGGGCTGCGAGCGCGGCGGCGGGGCGAGCGCGGCGACGCCGGCGAGCAGCTCGCGGACGCCGAAGTTGTTCACCGCGCTGCCGAAGAACACCGGCGTCAGGTGGCCGGCGCGGTAGGACTCGAGGTCGAACTTGGGGCACAAGCCGCGCACCATCGCGACGTCCTCGCGCAGCTTGGCGACCGCGCTCTCGGGCAGCAGCTGATCGAGCCGCGGATCGTCGAGACCCTCGACGGTGATGCCCTCCTGGAGGTACTCACCGCGGCTGCGCTCCATCAGGATCAGCTGGTCGGCGAACAGGTCGTAGCAGCCGCGAAACTCGCGGCCCGAGCCGATCGGCCAGCTCGCCGGCGTGATGTCGAGCTGGAGGTCGCGCGAGATCTCGTCGAGCAGCTCGAACGGATCGCGGCCCTCGCGATCCATCTTGTTGATGAACGTCGTGATCGGCACGTCGCGCAGCCGGCAGACCTCGAACAGCTTGCGGGTCTGGGTCTCGATGCCCTTGGCGGCGTCGATGACCATGACGGCCGAGTCGACCGCGGTCAGCGTGCGGTAGGTGTCCTCGCTGAAGTCTTCGTGGCCGGGCGTGTCGAGCAGGTTGAACGTGCAGTTCGCGTAGTCGAACGTCATCACCGACGTCGTCACCGAGATGCCGCGCTCGCGCTCGACCTTCATCCAGTCGCTGCGGGCGCGCCGCCGATCGCCGCGCGCCTTGACCGCGCCGGCGAGCTGGATCGCGCCGCCGAACAGCAGCAGCTTCTCGGTCAACGTCGTCTTGCCGGCGTCGGGGTGCGCGATGATCGCGAACGTGCGCCGCTTCGCGATCTGCGTCGGTAACTCGGGCGTCGACATGACGGCGCAATCTACGGAATGTCGAGCGTTTGCGCAACCGACCAGCTCGCGACGGCGCCCGCGCACCTCGCAGCGCGATCAGGACAGGGCACGTGCGTCGTACGCGAGCTCGGCGGCCACCGGACCGCGATGACGGGCATGACGCAGCGACCTCATTGCTTCCCAGGCGCATGGGAGGCTTGCCGGGATAGGTCAATAAAGTTAGATGATTAGCCCGTGCGGGTCAGATCGCGATGATCTACTAAATTTTCGAAGTTTAGTAGATGAGCAGGTACGCCATCTACTAATCTGTGTCAAATTAGTAGGTGACTGGTATGAAGCTGCCCAAGGCGCCGCCCGAAACGTGGTCACCAGCGCCCGAGCAAGTGCAGGAGCTGCTGCGCGAGTGGCCGCGGCCTGAACAGGACGGTCGGTACCTACACTGGGAGGAGCTGCGGCATCGCCCGCCGCCGCCTGGCATCAGCATCGAGGCCTGGTGGTGGACCGTCCGGCTCGCTCGCCGCCATCTCGCGCGTACGTTGCAGCTGCGAGATCGGGAGCACCGGCCGTTCGTGTTTTCGATGACGGATACGGCGCAGCGGCTGGTTCACGAGGTCGACCGCGATGCGAGCGGGCACATCGCCCTACCCGAGGACGTCACCGATCCGTCGACCCGTGATCGTTACATCGTCAATTCCTTGATCGAGGAGGCCTTTCGTTCCAGCCAACTGGAGGGCGCTTCCACGACGCGCGCGGTCGCCAAGGAGCTGATTCGCTCGCAGCGCGCACCGCGCACCAAGAGCGAGCACATGATCCTCAATAACTTTCACGCGATGGAGTGGGTGCGTGAAAATCAGGAGCGACCGCTGACCCCCGCGGCGGTGTTCGAGCTCCACAGCATCGTCACGAGAGACACGCTCGAGGAGCCGGGTGCGGCCGGGCGGCTGAGAGCGCCACAGGAGGACGTGCGCGTGATCGACAACACCGACGGCGAGGTCCTGCACGAGCCACCCCCGGCGCGCGAGCTACCAGCGCGGATGCAGGAGATGTGTACGTTTGCCAACGGTAGCTCCAGCGACGAACCTTTTATCCATCCCGTCGCGCGCGCCATTCTGCTGCACTTCTGGCTCGCCTACGATCACCCGTTCGTCGACGGTAACGGGCGCACCGCCCGAGCGCTGTTCTACTGGTCCATGCTGCGCCAGAAGTACTGGCTGGCCGAATTCATATCGATCTCGAGAGTGATCAATAAATCTCGGGCACAATATGACAAGGCCTTCTTGTACTCGGAGTGCGACGGCAACGATGCGACGTATTTTCTGTTCAATCAGCTGAAGGTACTGCGCACCGCGATCGACGACCTGCACGTGTACCTCAAGCGCAAAGCGCAGGAGGTCCGCGAGATCGAGTACAAGCTTCGCGGGCGCGATGACCTGAACAACCGCCAGCTCGCGCTGCTCAACGACGCGCTCCGTCACCCCGATACT
>Ga0307513_10011167_pt1 | contig 11183 bp, 10 predicted proteins | sample 15_EM_MG_FD_202174 | JGI IMG/M metagenome (GOLD analysis project Ga0307513, IMG submission 202174) | Populus trichocarpa ectomycorrhiza microbial communities from riparian zone in the Pacific Northwest, United States - 15_EM | ecosystem: Host-associated > Plants > Roots > Unclassified | place... | reverse complement strand
GCGCGACAGCTTGTTGGCGATCCAGGTCAGGAAGGCCGGCACGTACCGCTCCAGATCGACGACAGGGTCGGTCTCTGCGAGCGACTTGCGACTGGTGCGACGAGAGGGCATGGGCACGACGGGCATTGAAGAGCGTTCCACTGTAACGACCCCCTTGCGCGCGCGGCCCGGCACGACCACGTCCAATGCGTCACCGCGCGAATTCAAGTGGCGGCCCCAGATGGTTCTCGGCGATCATCGCGGCTCTCAGATCAGATGAATGACTTCAAGGGTCTGGCGGGATCGCAGGCCAGTTGCGGCGCAGGGCTGCGCCGCGCTTCGAGCAACTTTCGCGCTGCCATGTGGTCCGCCGGCGCGTTGACGGACTCCGCGCTCACCAGGCGGTCGCCGACGTAGTGCAGCAGCGAGAAGCTCGTCGGCGCCGCGCCTGGCCGACGATGGCGCACACCGTCGGCTGGCATCAGCCCGGCCATCTGCAGCCGCAGACTGCCCTGCTCCGACCAGAACCAGGGCAGCGCCTTGTACGGTGCGTCGTTGCCCGTCAGCGTGCCGACCGCGACCTTCGCCTGGTCGTTGGCGTTCTGGACCGATTCCAGGCGCAAGCGACGCCCGCTGGTCGCTTCGGGAAAACTGGTGCAGTCGCCGATGGCCAGGATGGCGGGATCGGACGTGCGCATGTGCTCGTCGACGATGATGCCGTTGTCGCATGCCAGGCCGGCCTGGGTGGCGAGCGCGTGCTCGGGCACCGCGCCGATGCCCAGCAACAGCATGTCGACCTCCTGCCGCACGCCATTCACCGCCAGGGCTTGCAACCGATCGCCGGCCACCTCGAAGCCGCCGACCGCGACGCCCAGGCGCACATGCATCCCGCTCGCACGATGCACCTGCAGCACATGCTCGGCGAGCTCGGGCGACACCGAGCGCATCAGCAGACGCGGCGCAGACTCCAGCACCTCTACTTCCTTGCCCAGCGCGCGGGCGGTCGCCGCGACCTCCAGTCCGATGAAACCGCCGCCCACGTCGGGATTCTTGAGGAAGGACTTCGACAACGGTGGCCGCTGGTACGGCAGATCGACCTCCTCGCAGACGAGGTGCACCTGACGACCCAAGGCCGCCGCCACGAGGCCGGCGCACAGTTGGGCACCTGCGTGGCCGCCACCGACGATCACGATCGGGCCCTGCCCGCTCATGTGCGTCCCCCGCTTACTGCTGAGTCGCCGGCAAGCGCAGCACGATGCCGTCCAGCGCCGCGCTCATCTTGATCTGGCAGGACAGTCGGCTCGTTGGCAGGCGTTCCGACGCCGTGCACTCCAGCATCTCCAGTTCGTTGGCAAGGGGCGCGGGCAGGCGGTCCGCCCAGTCCTCGTCGACGTAGATGTGACAGGTGGCGCACATCGCCGAGCCGCCGCACTCGGCGACGATGCCTTGGAGGCCAGCGCCCATGGCGGCCTGCATCGCGCTCGTCCCCTCGGAGGCGCTCAGCTCATGGGTGCTGCCGTCGGTCTGGATGAATCGTATCGTGGGCATGGAAGTTCTCGTCGAGCGTTGGCATCAGGCCGCGACCAGGCGCAGCGGCAGCGTGTCGAGGGCACGCAGCGTGTTGTTCAGGCGGCGCGTGTGCGGGCCGGTCACCTCGACGCGCTTGACGCGCCGCGCCAGCGCGGTCAGCACCACTTCGCCTTCCAGGCGCGCCACGGCCTGGCCCACGCACCCGTGAATCCCGGCGCCGAGTGCCATGTGCCCGCTCGGGCGTCGCTGTACGTCGTAGCGGTCGGGGTCAGCCCACTTGCGCGGGTCACGGTTGGCCGAAGCCAGCATGCACAGCACCTTGGTGTTCTCGCGCACCGGCACGCCCGCGATCTCGGTGTCGTGGGCCGCGGTGCGGAAGAAGGTCTGGACGGTGGACTCCCAGCGCAAGGCCTCCTCGAACGCCGGTCGCGCGAGAGCAGGGTCGGCGTGCAACAGGGCGTATTGGTCAGGGTGGTGCGCCAGAGCGAACAGCGCATTGCCGATGCCGTTGATCGTGGTGTCGACACCTGCCGACAGAAACGATCGCACCAGCAAGGGCGCGTGCGCGGGGTCGATCTCACCCGCGTCGGCCGCCTGGTAGATCTGCTCGCCAAAGCCATCGGGGCGCAGGTGGTCCCGGGCGCAATGCTCCATGATCCACTGCGTGACGGGGCCGACGCGCTCGGTACTCCTGGCCAGCAACTCGTTGCGAGGCCCCATCGAGTTGAACACCATGTCGCCATAGACCAACAGGTTTTCCCGCCCATCAGCTTCGAGTCCCACCGCGTCCGGAAAAACCTTCAGCGGATACGGCTGCGCCAGGTCGTGGATGCCATCGATCTCTCCCTTGGCCAGGCAGCGGTCGATCAATGCGTCCGCCTCGGCAGCGAACGTGGCGCGAATCCTGGTCACGGTCTTGGGGCTGAGGATGCGCGATAGCACCGCACGGTTCTGGGTGTGCAGCGGCGGATCGACCTCCAGGATCAGGCTCTTCGGCCGGAACGGTGTTTCGAGGTTGAAGTTCGTCAACCCGACGCCCGCGGCCGAGCTGAAGCGGGCGTGGTCGCTGAACACGGCATGCACGTCGACATGCCGCGCGCAGGCCAGCAGAGTTCCGTATGCCCTGAGGCGCACGACCGGCCCGGCCTCACGCAACGCCTGATGCATCGGATAGGGGTCAAGCAGATTCTCCGTGGCGTACGGGTCGAAATCGAGCTCGGGAATGGACAGGTTCTCGCTCATGACGGGTCTCCTTCAATGGACGGCCACGCCGACGAAGCGTTCGAGCGTGGCGTTGTCGTGCAGCAGTTCGTCGGCCGGCGCGCGGTGCGCCGCGGTACCGTGATCCATGATCAGCGCCTGGCTCGCATAGCGCAGGACCTCCTGCACCTGCTGCTCCACGATCACGACGGTGATGCCCAGGTCGGCGCTCATGCGCTTGAAGGCGTTCAGCAGTTCCAGGCGGATCAGCGGCGCCAGGCCTTCCAGTGGTTCGTCCAGCAGCAGTAGGCGCGGCTGCCCGAGCAGTGCGCGGGCCACCGACAGCATCTGCTGTTCGCCGCCGGAGAGCTGCCCGCCACCGTTACGGCGGCGTTCGCCGAGGCGAGGGAACAGCGTGTAGGCCTCTTCGAGAGCCTTGCGCGGCCGGCGCTTCAGCCCGGCGACGAGGTTCTCCTCGACGGTCAGCGACTTGAAGATGTCGCGCGTCTGCGGCACGTAGCCCAGGCCGCGCCAGGCACGCTGATGCGGGCTCAGCGTCGAGATGTCCTCGCCGTCGAACACGACGCGCCCGCTGCGCAGGCTGGCGGTGCCGACGATGCTGCGCAAGGCTGTCGTCTTGCCGACGCCGTTGCGGCCGATGACGGCCAGGCGCTCCTGCGGCTGCACCGAGAGACTCAATCCGTTCAGCACCGTGATCGGGCCGTAACCGGCCACCACGCTATCGAGCATCAGCAACGGCCCGGTCATCTCAATGTCCCAGATAAGCGGTGCGCACCGCCGGGTCGTTGCGGATCTGTTCGGGCGTGCCGTCGGCCAGCACGGCACCTTCTGCCAGCACGATGATGCGGCGCGCAAAGCGGAACACCAGGTCCATGTCGTGTTCGATGATCAGCACCGCCAAGTCTTTGGGCAGCGTGTCCAGCGCCGCCAGCAAACGGGCGCCGTCGCTTTGAGGCACGCCGGCCATCGGCTCGTCGAGCAGCAGCACCCGCGGCCGCAGCGCCAGCGCGAGCGCCATCTCGACCAGACGCTGCTCGCCGTAGGCCAGCCGTTCGGTCGCCAGGCCGGCGTGCGCACCCAGGCCGAATGTTCGCAACAGGCTGCGCGCTTCTTCAGCCAGCACGGGGTAGCCGTCGATGCTGCGCCAAGCGCGGCCGGTCAGCCCCTCGTGTTCGAACAGGGCCAGTTCGACCTGGCGCTGCACCGGCAAGTGCGGCGCCAGCGTGGTGATCTGGAAGGTGCGTGCGAGCCCGGCGCGTACACGTTGGGCTTGCGTGCGGCCGGTGACGTTCTCGCCCGCGAGCCGGATCTCGCCGCCGCTAGGCGCCAGCACGCCGCTGATGAGATTGACGAGCGTCGTCTTGCCGGCGCCGTTGGGGCCGATGAGAGCGACACGGTCACCCGCCTGCAGTTGCAGCGTCACGGCCTTGGTCACGTGCAGGCCGCCAAAGTGCCTGTCGAGCCCGCGGGTCTCGAGCATGGCGGTCATGCTGTCTCCCGCGCAGACGCGGAGGCCTTGCCGCCGAGAAACGCGAAGCGCGCCCGCAGCCGGTCCCAGGCCTTCCGCGGCGGCACCAGCACCACCAGCATCAGCGCGGCGCCGACGACGAACAACCAGTGGTAGGGGTTGATCGACGAGGCCGTGTGGTGCAGCAGCGTGAACACCACGGCACCGATCAGCGCCCCGTGCAGACGCCCTGCGCCGCCCAGGATCAGCATCACCAGGGCCTCGGCCGAGACGGCGAAGGACAGGCTGTCCAGCCCGACGATGGCGCTGGTCTGCGCCGAGACGGCTCCGGCCGCGCCGGCCAACGCACCGGCCAGCGTGTACATCGCCAGCAGGCGAGCGATGACCGGTGTGCCCAGGGCCGCCATGCGCGCGCGGTTCTCGTGGATGCCGCGCACGGCCAGGCCGAAGGGCGAATCGACGACCCGGCGCGCGACGTAAAGGCCGACCACCAGCACGCCCAGTGCGTAGAGCGCGGCGGTGCGCCCTTCCATGTCGAAAGCGAAGCGGCCGAACAGCGGTGCCATCGTGAAGCCCGACAAGCCGTCGTCACCCCCGGTCCAGTCGCGTGCTTTCTGCGCCAGGCTGGCCGTAATCTGCGCGACGGCGATAGTCAGCATCAGGAAGGTGAAGCCGCTGTAGCGCAGCAGGAAGGCACCGCTGGCGGCGGCCAGCACAGCGCCGGCAGCCGTGCCCATCAACAAGCCCAGAGTGGGATCAGGATGGACGCGCAGCGCGAAGATGCCGGCGGCGTAGGCACCGATGCCGAACAGCGCCGTGTGCCCCAGCGTGGCCAGGCCGGCGACACCCACCACCAGGTCCAGCGACAGCACCAGCAGCGCCATGAAGGCGATGCGCGTCAGCAGTCCCAGCTGTTCGGGCATCAGCCACCAGGCGGCGACGCCGATCAGCAACACGATGGCGGGCAGGCGCCAGGGCGGCGCGCAGCGCGGCGCGCGGCATATCGCGGTGGGGGCGTCGGATGTCGTCATGCCGCGCCCCGTCGCAGCAGGCCTTGCGGCCGCCAGGCCAGCAGCACCGCCATCGCCAGGAAGAAGAACAGGCTGCCCCATTCGGAAGCCAGGTACTTGCTGGCCGTCTCCACGATGCCCAGCGTGATGCCGGCGACCAGCGAGCCGAGCAGGCTGCCCATGCCGCCCACCGCGACGACGACCAACACCAGCACGAGGTACTTGAGCGCGTAGTAAGGCTCCAGCGGCATCAGCTCGGCGCCCAGTACGCCACCCAGACCCGCCAGCGCCGCACCAATGGCGAAGCAGGCGCACTGCACCGTGCGGACCGGCACGCCCAGCGTGGCCGCGGTCTCTGCATGGTCGACGGCCGCGCGCAGCCAGACCCCGAAACGGGTGCGGGTGACGGCGAAGGCCGCGACCACCGCTACCAGCAGGCCGACGCCGATAACGAACAGGCGCTGCACCGGAAGCGTGCGAAATCCGAGGTCGACCGACTGCGCCAGGAACGGCGGCAGCACGATCAGCTGCACCTGCGGGCCGGCGAGCGCGTTCGTCGCCGCAATCAGGAAGAAGGTCAGGCCGATGGTGAACAGCACCTGGTCGAGCTCGCTGCGGCGGTACAGGTGGCGCAGCACCAGCGCCTCGAGCAGCGCGCCCAGGGCGCCCGTGGCGACCACAGCCAACGGCAGCGCGAGCCAGAAACTCCACTGTGCCTCGCGCGTCAGCATTGCGGCGAGATAGCCGCCGATCATTGCGAAGGCGCCGTGGCTCAGGTTCACGAAACGCATGAGGCCCAGCGTCACGGACAGGCCTGCCGCGATGATGAACAGCACCATCCCGTACGCGAGCCCGTCGATGAGGACGTTGGCAAGCAGTTGCATGGCCGTCGCCTTCGAGGATCAGCGGGTTCGGGTGCTGCTCACCTGTCCAGACCGTAGTCGATCTGCGGGCCGAAGCTCTGCACTTCCTTGTTGACGAGCAGGCCACCGACCTTCTCGACCTTGCGCAGGTAGACGTTCTGCACGATGTGGCGTGTCTTGGGGTCAATGCGCACCGGGCCGCGCGGGCTTTCCCACTGCAGTGACCGCGCCGCGGCAATGGCCTTCAGGCCGTCCTTCTTGCCATCGGTCGCCTCGATCATCTTGTGGATCACATACATGCCGTCCCAGGCGCCGACCGATGCGTAGTTGGCGACAGCGTTCGGGTCGCGCTTCTTCAGCGCCTCGATGAACTTCTTGTTGGCCGGCGCGTCATGTGCAGCCGAGTAATGGAACGCGGTCGTCAGCCCCAGCGCCGCATCGCCGAACTTCTGCAGGTCGAACTCGTCGGTCTCGGCGGTGCCCAGAAACTGGATGCCGGCCTTGGCCAGGCCGTTCTCGTTGTAGGCCTTCACGAAACCGAGGTTCGGCGGGCCGCCGGGCAGGAAGGTGTAGACCGCCTGCGCACCGCTGGCCTTGATGCGCTGCACGAAGGGTGCGAAGTCGGCGGTCGAGATCGGCATCCGGATCGACTCGACGACGGTGCCGCCCTGCTTCGTGAACTCGCTCTTCCACGCGGTCTCGGCATCGATGCCCGGACCGTAGTCGGTGACCGCCGTCACGACCTTCTTGATGTGGTTCTTGGCCGCCCATTGCGCCAGCGGCACCGTCACCTGCCACAGCGTGTAGCTGGTACGGATGAAGAACTCGCTCTTGTCCGTGATGGCCGACGTGGCGGCGTTGAAGATGACAGTGGGCGTCTGCGACTGCTGGATCAGCGGCGCCACCGCGAAGGCGTTCGGCGTGAAGACGAAGCCGCCCAGGTAGTCGACCTTGTCCTTGACGATCAGCTCCTGCACCAGCGTCTTGGTCTGGCCGGGATTGGGGCCGCCGGTGTCGCGGTAGATCAGCTCGACGTCCTTGCCGGCGAGCTTGCCACCCTGCGAGGCGATGTAGGCCTCGGCACCGTTCTTGAACAGCGTGCCGTAGTGGGCGAACGGGCCCGAGAACGGGCCGATGATGCCGACCTTCACGGTCTGCGCGATGGCTCCGAACGCGGTGAAGGCAAGGCTTGCCGCGGCAGCCAGCGAGGCCGCCTTGCGGATCAGTCGAGTCATATTTGTCTCCTGTGTGTTGAGGCCTGATGGCGACTTCGCTGGTCGAGGCAGGCATCCGGAATCGTGTCTTCTCATGATGGTTGGTATCTCAACCAGTTGCAATATCAATCTTATGAGTGAATACCCGGATTGAAGCTACACAGCAGGGCGAGCGGGCGGTGCTGGCCAACGCAGGCATCGTGCGGCATCGCGGCAAGATCGAATCGACGATCAACAACGCCCAACGCGTACTCGAGCTGCGCCGGGAGTTCGGCTCGCTTGCCGCCTACGCCTGGCGCCACGAACCCGCAGCAAAGACGCGCCCAAGGCACGTCACCTGGGCGGCGCTCAAAGCGATGACGACCAGTGCCGAGTCAATGGCACTGTCCAAGGACCTGAAGAAGCGCGGCTGGACCTTCGTCGGCCCCACAACGGTTTACGCATTCATGCAGGTCATGGGCCTCGTCAACGACCACGTCAAAGGTTGCAGCGTTCGCGAATCAGAGACTGAGAGTTTTTCGGTTTCCGACGCGGACATCTTTGCCGCCAGTGCTCTGGATGACTGCGCCAGCGCGCGGCCGGACTGGACCAGCGATGTGCGCGATTGGTGCCCAGGCGCCGCTTGACGGACTGCATGACTCCTTTTGGATCATTCTTGCCCTCTCATGCGGCCTGCGCAGCTATTGCAGACGTACCTGTACCCCAACCGATGAGCTGTGGTGCCAGGGTTGCAATACGCATCATGTTGTGAGTTAGCACGAACAGGCCCACGACGCTGCGGACCTTGGCCAGGCCTCGCAGTGGCATTCGCAACAGGCCTCGGTTGCGCGCTTGCGCGTTGACGCATTCGGCCGTTGCCGCGCGCTGCCTGTAGATGCTTTTGGCATCGTCGCTCGCCATGCGCTGGCGCCATTTGGCCACCGCCTCGGAGTCTCCCGGCTTGGGCTCGTGCTCGTCCTGCTGGACCTCGTTGCCCCGCTCGTCCTTCTTCGGCCGCGGCTTCGGTACTGGCGCGTAGACCTCGGTCTTGCCGGCCACCTTGTCGATCTGCTCGTGCGCGGGGAAGCCGCCATCGATCAGCCCTTCGGCGCTCTTGCCCAGGCGCTGCTCGACCTGTTCGACCATCGGCGCAAGCTGGGCCATGTCGCTGCCGGCGTTGACCACGTCCATGCCCAAGATGACCTGGCCTTCGCACTCGGTGGCGAACTGCACGTTGTAGGCCGGGCGGAAGCCCCCGTCGCCCATCTTCATGACGCGCGCATCGGCGTCCGTCGTGCTCGCCCTGGCGTCTTCTGCTTTGCCACCATTGCGCTGCTTGGCTGCAGCCACTTCGGGCAGTTGCTCCAGCGCCGCTTTGATGCGTTCTTCCCGCTCCTGCGCTGCGCGCAGCTTGGCCGCTTGTGCTTGGCGCTTGGCCAATCCCGGGTCCGTCTGCGCCTGCGTCTTGATCGTTTGCACCAACTCGCGTGCCTGGCTCAGGTGCTCGTCCAAGCTTGAGCTGGCTTTGCGGCGGAATGACGCTGCGCCAGCGTCGGCCCGCACGCGCATGCCGTCCTGCGCCACGCGTTCCAGGCTGATCGCACCGGCTGCGGCCAACGCGGCCACGTTGTCGGTGAGCAAGTCGTCCATCAGCGCTTCATTGCCGGCGCGGAAGTCGTTGAGCGCGTGGTAGTTCACCGAGACCCCGCCGCATATCCATCGACACGCGTCGTGCTCCAGGCTCAGCCGCGCCACTTCGCGCCCGCTGCCCACACCATCCAGCGTGGCGTACAGCCACAGTGCGAACAGGATGCGCGGGTCGATGGCCGCACGCCCGGCATTGCTGCCACGCGCCTTCACAGCCTCGAACAACTTGCTCAGATCCTGGTGCACGACATAGCCCCACACCAGCCTGGCACGATGGTCTTGGGGCAACAACGATTCGAGGTCCGAGGCTCGTAGTTCGACTTGTGTGCGGTTGGGCTGCAGCAGTCGCAGCGACCCTTGGCCACGTTTGCTCGCCGCCTTGGCTTGCGCCTGCCGCACCTGCAACTGGCTCGGCTCGGCCAGGTCCTCGAACAAGCCGGCCTTCGCCGCCCCAGGATTGCGATCTGTCGGTGTTGTCATGCCAACCATCCCGTGCCGGCGCTTCGCCAGCATTCGAGCGCGACCCCTTCGTGTTGCGCCAGCACGAGACACTGCCGCGGCCATTGGTCGCCGAGCAGGCACGCGAACTCTTGTCGGCGCTGCCTGCACCGTACGACCTGATGGCGCGCTGGCAGTTGTACACGGGTCTTCGGGTCAGCGAACTGCTGCGCCTGGGCGTCAACGATCTCGGCGGCCGACGAGCGCCGGCCACGGAGCACCACACGATCGAGATCATGCGCAAGGGCCGCAAGTCCGGCTACGTCATCGCGCCGGCCGGCCTGCTCGACGAGACGGCGGCCCGCCTGCTTCAGGCACGCGATCACCTGCGCGGCGCGGCGGCGACCCTGCATCCAGCGCGGTGGCAGGCGTTCTACGCGCCGCAGCTGCGCATCCTCGAAGAAGACATCCTTCCCCGCTTCGGAATGCGTGAACTCGCTGCCGGCCAGTTGCTGGTGGCGCGACTTCCCGCCCTCCCGACCTGCGATGAGGGGTTCGGCCATGCCGCTGCCACAACCAATGCCCTTCTTCCTGCGGCGCGTGCTGATCAACGCGACCGCGACGGTCGCGCGTGGTTTCTGCGGGACTCGAACTGGGAAGATGTGGTCTGGATCCTCGCGCCGACCAACGCTCTCGACGAGCGGGAACCCGTGCGGCTGCGCTGGGACTTCGCCCTTCGTGACGGGCGGCGCTTCACCGACGCTCGCTATGGACCGTTGCTGCGGACCAGCCGACAGCTGATCGGCCTGATCCGCAACGGTTCGCCATGCACGGGTCTGTCGCTGCGTCCAAGCACCGTCAGGAAGTACTTCTTCTCCCGCTGTGCGCTCTTGCGCTGGATGGACCTGGAAGGCTTCGCCCGGTTCGCCGATCTCGACGCGACGGCGCTGCTGCAGCTTCAGCACTGGCTCACGGCGCGCCCTATGGTTGGACGGCCGACGCGTGCCGCCGCGACAGTGCAGCGGCACCTGTACCTGCTGACTTGCCTCCACCGGCTTCGCAACGAGCTGGAGGATGGTCTGCACGTCGATCCGTTTCCCGGCAGCAACCATCGCCAGGCTGCCGGCGATCACGACGGATTGCGCCGATCCTGGCCCCATACGCCGGACAGCGCTGCGGTCACCCTGGTTCTGGCCGCCGTCAACATGGTGGGCAATGACGCCACGGGCATCCTGCTGGCGCGGGAGACCTACAGACAGGCGGCGGCCGCAGCACGACCGACCTGCGATGGCAGCCACGTGCATACGAGCCGGGCAACGCGAGCGCTGCGCTGCGCAGGGGCTCCGCGGTCCCACACGAAGGTATCCGTGCTTTCGGTCTCCGATCTCGTTTCGCGGATCGACATGCTCTACGCAGCGTGCTTCGTCGTCATCTCGTATCTGGTCGGGCCGCGTGTCAGCGAGATCCTGCATCTGAAGGCCGGCTGTGTGCAGGCCCGTCGTGCCGACGCCGGTGGCGAGACCGTCGCCGTGATCGTGGGTTCGATCTACAAGCACCAGCCGGGATTCGACGGCCATCCTCACGAGTGGGTTGCACCACCGCCGGCCGTCCGGGCCGTCGAGGTGCTCGAAGCACTGTCCGCCGCACATCGTGCCGTCACCGGCCGCTCCGAGCTGTGGTTGCGTCGCCGCCGCGGCAACGGCGCGACGGAGTGGCACGACGTCGATGCCGAACAGCTCGAGATCCCGTCGACCGCGCGGATCAACACCCAGCTGCAACGATTCGGCAGATCGCTCGGTCTGACTCACGATGAGCGGCCTTGGCGGTTGACGAG
>Ga0307513_10011166_pt1 | contig 11184 bp, 9 predicted proteins | sample 15_EM_MG_FD_202174 | JGI IMG/M metagenome (GOLD analysis project Ga0307513, IMG submission 202174) | Populus trichocarpa ectomycorrhiza microbial communities from riparian zone in the Pacific Northwest, United States - 15_EM | ecosystem: Host-associated > Plants > Roots > Unclassified | place... | reverse complement strand
ATCGATGCTTCGGCTCAACAGATGGGAAGCCTCATGCCATTCCCCATTCAAGACACCGCAGAAGTCCTGCGCACGGGGCCGCTGGCGTGATCCCGGCCGCCTTGGTCGTCACCCGGACAATGCGAAACGGATGGAGATGGCGAACAGCAAGGGAGTGCGGCGCCGCTGCTCGACCGCTCTAGCCGCGGCGACCTTCCGCCGAAGCTTACCGATTGAAGAACGGAATTCGCCGACGAGGGAGACTCGCTAGAGCCGCTCAGCCCGAACCGTGTCGAGCCAGAGGTCGAACATGGCGCGCTGGCGGGCCGGCGCGATGCGGCCGACGCCGAGCAGAACCTGCACGCCGATTCCGTCCACCAAGGCCACCAAGCTTTCGGCGGCCTGGCGGACGTCGATCCCGGGGGCGACGTCGCCTTCCTGCTGCGCCTTGGCCAGAAGCGCTGCGAGGCGGCCGCGCCACTCGTCGTAGCGCAGACGCATGACCCGGGAGACTTCGTCGTCGTAGCTGGAGCGCTCCCAATATCCGACCCAGATTCGCCAGTAGCCGCGGGTCTCCGCCGTCAGCGGGAGGGCGAGGGCCACGACCTTGCGGATCGCGTCCAGCGCGGGCCGGGTCTTTTCCGCCCGCTCCATGCGGGCGCGCACCAGCAGCGCAGAGTGCTCGGACGCCTCGATGAGCAGTTGGTCCTTTGAATGGAAATAGTGCGTCAGCGCCCCGGTGGTGAATCCGGCCTCCCTCGCCACCTCGCGGACAGTCAGCCCCGCGATCCCGTCGCGCATGATCACCCGCAACGCCGCCGCGGCGAAGATCTCGCGCCTCTGCGCATGGTCGACGGATTTGCCCATCCCCGAGTGTTGCATCCCTTCGCCCGGCCCACGCCACGTCTGCCGGACTTTGCGCGCCGCTGACAAGTCCCGATGGCTCACGCGACCGGCTATGATCGCAGCATGATTATATAACGAGTGTTACGGGATCACTTCCCCTTCGCAGAACGTGTGTTATGTTTTTCGGCATAACGGCGTGAGGCGAGGGCGCTCAGCCCGGGATTTTCCGCCGCAGACATAGGGGGAAACGATGGGCTGCCTGGCTCGAGCTTTCTTACTGTCGGCGTCCGCCCTGGCGGGACTGGCTTTGGCGGGCCCCGGCCTCGCGCAGCCCCGGACAGCCCCACCCGCCGCCAACACCGTCGAGGAGCTCATCGTCACCGCCCAGAAACGGGAGGAAAGCGCCCAGCAGGTGCCCATCGCCCTGACCGCGCTCTCCGGCGAGACCCTCGAGCGGCAGGGGGTAACCGGCTTTCAGGACCTCTCGACGAGAGTCCCGTCTCTGCGCTTCGGGTCGGGCGTCACCGGGGGCGAGAACGTCATCACCCTGCGCGGCATCGGCAGCCAGAACACCACGAGTGGGGGCGACTCGCCCGTCGCCTACAACCTCGACGGCGTCTATCTGGCGCGGACAACCTCGGTGGACCCGGAGTTCTTCGACATCGACCGCATCGAGGTGCTGCGCGGCCCGCAAGGCACGCTCTATGGCCGAAATTCCGTCGGCGGCTCGGTCAATGTGATCACCAGGCGCCCGACGTCGGAGGCTGGGGGCCACATCGATGGCCTGCTCGGAAACTACGACGCCTATGCCCTGCGCGGCTGGGCCAACCTGCCGGTCCTGGACAACGGCGACACCCAGGTGCTGGCGCGGCTGACGGGCGTCTGGGCCGAGCACGACGGCTACCAAAAGAACCTCTTCGACGGTCCCGGCGCGACCCACGACGCCGACGGCCAGGACTTCTGGATGCTGCGCGGCCAGCTCTACTTCAAATTCTCAAACGACATCGACTTCCGGCTCATCGCCTCGGCCTCCGAGAACAAGGACCCGGTGGCCACCAAGACCCAGTGGTACCTGATGCCGGCTCGCTATGTCGGCGCGGCGCCCTACCTGCCCAATCCGCGGGATGTGCGGAAGAACACCCCCGAGAACTACTACCAAAGCAGCCGCTACGTGAGCGGGACCCTGAACGTCGACGTCGGGTTCGCGACGCTGACGTCGGTGACGGGCTACGCCGAGGGCAAATGGAAGCAATCCAGCGATCCGGACGCCTCGGAGCTGACCCTGGCGACCAATCCCTACTGGACGCTCGACCAGTTCCAATGGTCGGAGGAACTCCGGCTCGCCTCGAAGCCCTCGGAAAGCCCGGTTTCCTGGATCGTGGGCGGCTACTTCTTCCGTGAGAAGGTGGGCCAGACCTTCCAGTTCATCGACACGGGACTGAACGCCGCGTCGCCGTTCACGGACACCTTCATCTTCACCAACGGCGGCACCTACACGACAGAGTCCTATGCGGCGTTCGGCCAGGCCGACGTCGACCTCGGAAAGACCAGCGTCGGCGTGCCCGTCACCCTCACTGCAGGCATCCGCTACACCCACGACAACAAGCAGGGCTTCGACTTCCTCAACTTCACCCTGCCGCTGATCCCGTTCACGACCGAGCCGACCAAGGACTTCGACGAGAACTGGAGCCAGACCACCTTCAAGCTCGGGGCCAACTGGCGGCCGAACGAAAACCTCATGCTCTACGGCAACTACTCGACCGGCTACCTGTCCGGCGGCGGCCTGGTGGGCAATTTCCCCGGCATCTATCAACCCGAGAAAGTCCGCGCCTGGGAGGCCGGCTTCAAGAGCACGCTGCTCGACAACCGGCTGATCTTCAACGGCGCCGCCTACTACCAAAAAATCAAGGACATGCAGGTCTTCGTGCAGGACATCACGGGCTCGCGGATCGACAACGCGGGCAAGGCGCACGTGAAGGGTATCGAGCTCGAGGCTGTGGCCACCCCGGTGGACGGCCTGAGGCTCAACGCGGCGGCCACCTTCACCAAGGCCGAGTACGACGAATACGTCACGATCAACAACCGCTTCGCCGGGGCCGCGCCCGGTTGCGATCCGGTCACCCGGCTCTGCGACTTCTCCGGCAACCGGCTGGTCCAGACCCCGAAATACACCTTCAACCTGGGCGGTCAGTACAGCTTCGACACCGGCTACGGCGAGGTGACGCCCCGCGTCGACGTCTTCTGGTCGGGCGACCTCTTCTTCCTCTCGGCGAATGGGCCGCTGGAACGGCAAGGCGCCTACAGCCTCGTCGACCTCAGCGTGCTGTGGAAGGTGCCAGGTGAGCGGTGGACCGTCGAGGCCTTCGTCCGCAACGTCGCCGACGAGGACATCATCTCCAACGACGGCCTGCAGTCGAACACGCTCGGCAACGGCTTCGGGCTGGACAACTACACCTACTACCCGCCGCGCACCTACGGCGTGCGGGTCGGCGTGAACTTCTAGGGAGGCGCACGATGGCGGATGCCGGCTGGGCCCTGACGAGCCTCTACCACACGGTGGTGAACGTGCGGGACCTCGACGAGTCCGTCGCCTTTTACAGGTTGCTGGGCTTCGAGGTGCTGAACGACCGCCGGCAGGTGGTGTGGCCGGATTTCGTGGCCAGCATCTTCGGCATGCGGCGGGCCAAGGGCCGCGGCGTGCTGATGGTGCTGCCATCCGATCGCGACGGCCCGATGATCGACCTGATCGACTGGATGGAGCCGAAGGCGGTGTTCCCCGATCCGGTCGGGCAGGGCGATGAGGTGCCGCGGATCATCGCCTTCCGCACCCGCAACGTGCACCAGGCCTATGCCGAGCTGAGCGCCCAGGGGGTGCGGTTCGCCCGCGACGTATTCGTCCCTGAGGAGGACCTGGGGCTGGTGGGCTCGGTCTGCTGCTACGACCCGAACGGCAACCTCATCGAGCTCATCGAGCTGCAGGCGGGCGTGCGGCATAGCCGCGCCAACGAAGCCCTGGCGAAGGCTTGAGCATGAACGATATGGCGCTCATCGGCTGCGATTGCCTGGGCGGCGGCGTAATGGCCGATCCACGGCAGGGCCGGCACAGCCAGGCGATGAGCGACGACGAGCTCAAGGCGCTCTTCGACCAAGTGTCGAACTGGGGCCGCTGGGGCGCCGACGACGAGCGCGGCGCGCTGAACCACATCGGCGCGGCCGAGGTGGCCTGCGCGGCCGCCCTGGTCAGCGAAGGCCGGACGGTGAGCCTGTCGCGCAATTTTCCGACCCAGCCCGGGCCTGAGAACCCCTGGCCGGCGCAGCACCACATGGTGATCGCCGGCGACGATCCCTGCGTGCCGGGGGTCGACGGCCTGGAGGTCTCCACCGACTATATCGGCATCGCCTTCCATGGGATGGCGTCCAGCCACATCGACGCGCTGTGCCACGTGTTCGCGCAGGGTCGGATGTTCAACGGCCACCCGGCCAGCGACGTGAAGAGCACGGGCGCGCGCCGCAACACGATCATGGCGGCCAAGGACGGGATCGTCGGTCGAGGCGTGCTGCTGGACATCCCCCGCGTCCAGGCCGCCGCCTTCGTGGACGCCGACCACATGGTAACGATCGCCGAGCTGAACGCGGCCGAGCAGGCGCTGGGCGTCACCGTCGGCAAGGGCGACCTCCTGATGGTCCGCCTGGGCCGCGACGTGCGCCGCGCCGAGTTCCAAGACCAGCGCGTTCCCGGCCTCGACCCCCGGGTGGTCGGATGGTTGCACGAGCGGCAGGTCGCGGTTCTGGGTGGGGACGGTGTGCACGATCCGATCCCGTCGGGCGTCGTGCACCGGGACTGGGCGATGCCGATCCATATGCTGGGCTTGGCGGCCATGGGGCTGCATCTGCTGGACAACCTCGACCTCGAGCCCTTGGCCGCCACCTGCGCCGAGCTCGGACGCTGGGAGTTCCAGCTGGTCGCCGCGCCCCTTCGCATCGAGGGCGGCACCGGCTCGCCGCTCAATCCCATCGCGATCTTCTGAGATGGCGACGCTTGCGCCCAAGATCCTGCACCAACGCCGCCCGAAACATAACGATCGTTATGTAAACCCGCCCTGGGAGTTCCAGCATGATGAAATTTGATGTGTTCTGTGAGATCCAGCGCGCCTTCCCCTGGAACGGCTCAGACGAGGCCAGCCTGTTCCGCGAGATCCTAGCGCAGGCCAAGGCGGCCGAGGCGGCGGGCTTTGATATTTGGTGGCAGGTGGAGCACCACGGGGCCCCGCAGTTCAGCTACTCGTCCGCACCCGAGATCGTGCTGACCGCAATCGCCATGACGACCGAACGCCTGCGCGTCGGCCACGCTGGCGTGCTGGCGCCGTTCCGCATCAACACGCCGCTACGGGTCGCCGAGCGCGCGGCGACCCTGGACGTCCTCTCCGGCGGCCGCTTTGAACTCGGGCTCGCGAAATCCGGCGGCAAGGAGTGGGAAACGTTTGGGGTCAATCCGGAGACGGCTCGCGACCAAGTCCGCGAGGCGATGCGTATGATCCCGCGCATGTGGACCGAGCCCGAGTTCTCCTACAAATCCGCCGATTACGAAGTGCCGCCGCGCGAGGTTGTGCCGAAGCCGGTCCAGCAGCCGCATCCGCGGCTCTGGCAGACCTGCGGCTCGCCCGACAGCTTCTACATGGCCGGCGAAATGGGCGTGGGGGCGCTGGGCACGACGCTGCTGAGCCCCGTGGCCTTCCTCGGCCAGATGCTCCGCGAGCACGACCGCGGACTCGCTGACTGCACCTCACCCGCGGGCAAGGCGGTCAATCCGCAGAAAGGGGTTTTCACGTTCGTCCACGTGGCGGAGACCCGCGCCCAGGCGGTCGCCAACGGGGCGGCGTGGTCGGCGCTCTGGTACGTCAATGCGGCCCCGGTCGTGTTCAAGGTCCCGCGCCGGATCTGGTACGACATGATCATGGCCGGGCTGCACCCGAACTCGCCCCGCGATACGGCCGCCCAGGCGAAGCTCGACCCGAACGAGGTTGTCATCGGGGCCGACGATCCGGCGGTGGTGAAGGTGCTCAAGCGCATGGCGCAGGGCCAGGAGATCAGCTTCGAGGAAGCCCATGACGTGCTGGAGCCGCTCGACAGCGTGGTGATCGGCGACACCGACCATTGCATCGAAAAGCTCAAGGGCTACGAGGCCATCGGCGCTGATCGGATGATGTGCATGATGCAATATGGATCAATTCCGCCAAACGCGGTGCTGACCAGCATTGAACTCGCCGGCCGCTCTGTCTTGCCGAACTTTGGAGTCCGGGAAGCGCAGCCCGCCTGAACCGGGGGATCAGACCACGCCTGGGAGAGGATGGGGCGGGGACCCTGCGGGTCGCCGGCGCTGATCAATGCGCTGCGCGGCCACCTCGCCGAGTTTGGCTTCATCGTGCGAGCCGCTACGGCTAGGCTTCGCGCCGCATGTAACCGTCCACGGGACGAACGTCGGGAGAGGTCCTTGCTCAGATCCCTCAGGCTCGCCAGCCTGCTCATCGTGACGCTCGCCGCCGGACCCGCCCTCGCGCAGAACCGCATCGGACCGAACGAGCCACGGCCGATCCCGGCCGGGGTCAGTCTGTGGAGCGAGGAACTCACCTTCATGGAGGTTCGCGACGCGGTGCGCGCCGGAACCACCACCATCATCATCGGGACTGGCGGTGTCGAGCAGAACGGTCCCTACGTCGCCGGCGGCAAGCACAACTACGTCCTGCAGACGGTCCTTCCCTACATCGCCCGCGACATCGGCCACGCGTTGATCGCGCCGATCGTGAAGTTCGTGCCCGAGGGCGGCATCGAGCCGGCCACCGGCCATATGCAGTACGCCGGGACGATCGGGGTGGAAGACGCCACCTTCGAGGCGCTGCTCACCGATATCTGTCGCAGCTACAAGGCCCACGGATTCGTCGATATCGTCCTGATCGGCGACAGTGGGGGTAACCAAGCGGGCATGGAGAAGGTCGCCGCGGAGCTAAACCGGAAGTGGGCCGGCGAACGCGCCCGGGTGCATTACCTGCGCGAGTACTACTACGAGGATCAGTGGAGCTACGCGTTCCTGAAGAGCCTCGGCGTCGTCCAGGTGGACCGCACGCCGCCTCCGGGCCAGGCCGCGGACCGGCCCGCCGACTGGCGCAATGGCATCCATGACGACATCTACTACGAGGCCCAGATCGCGGTTCAGGACCCGAACCTCATCCGCATGGACCAGCGCCGAAAGGCCGGCCTGTTCTCCCTGCATGGAGTCGAACTGGCGCCCGTCAGCCGCACTGTCGAGATCGGCGAGAAGCTCGCCCGGTACCGCGCCGGGATCACGGCAAAGGCGTTTGAGGCGTCGCAGCGACGGCTGCGAGGGTCCTAAATCTCCGCGGACATTCTGGAGGACCGGTCGAGTCAGCATCAGTCACTCCACGAGTGTGGCGGCAACTTCCGCAACCAACCCTTGGCGGAAGTTCGGAACGTCCGGTTCCGGGACCAAGACCAACTTTTCCTCATGCCTTGGCCGCGTTTTTATCCTTTGCCGCGTGGGGTTGAAACGTCGACCGTCACTCCAGCTCATCCTGGGGGTGCACATGAGTGAATTTGAGGGACGACGCCGCTCTGGCCGGTTGGGGCGCCGCGAGCTGTTCGCTGCCTGTCTTATGGCGTTCACCAGCTCCGCCGCCGCAACTGCGCCCGCCGCGCCTGCCGCCGTCTGGCAACCCTCGCCAGGGCATGTCCAGACGCCGATCTGGCCGGGGACGCCTCCGGACTTGGTCCGTGATCCGAAGCCGGAGTCGGGCGCGTCCACCCATGTCAGCCGGCCGACGATGACCGTGTACGCGCCAAAGGGGCGCAATACCGGCGTCGCCGTGGTGGTGTTCCCCGGCGGCGGCTACCAGGTTCTGGCCATGGACCTCGAAGGCACGGAGATCTGCGACTGGCTGACCTCGCGCGGCGTCACCTGCGTGCTGCTGAAGTACCGCGTGCCGAACTCCGGTCCCACAATGCTCCAGGGGCGTCGCTATTACCCAAAGGTCCAAACGGCGGTGCAAGACGCGCAGCGAACACTGCGGCTTGTCCGCCGGCACGCGGCTCAGTGGCGCGTCGATCCGCACAAGATCGGCGTGATCGGCTTTTCCGCGGGGGGTCACCTCGTCGCGGCCGTCAGCACGCGCTTCGCACAGCCGACCTACCCGCCCGTCGACGCCGCCGACGCGCTAAGCTGCCGCCCGGACTTCGCAATCGCCATCTATCCCGGCCACCTGTGGGCGCACGAAGACGAGGACCGTGCCACCCGCAAGCAGGAGGACCTGAGCCTTCGCCCGGATATCCGCGTGCGCGCCGATACGCCGCCAACCTTTCTGCTCCAGGCGCAGAATGATCCTGTGGACAACGTCGAGCAGTCGCTCGCCTACTACGTCGCCCTGCAAAAGGCTGGCGTCCCAACGGAAATGCACCTCTACGCCAAGGGCGGCCATGCCTTCGGCTTGCGCGCGCCCAACCTTCCGATCGGCCGCTGGCCGCAACTGGCGGAGAAGTGGCTGCACACGATCGGCATGCTCGAGCGATGAAGAAGAGGCGGCTCTCGCCTACGGGCCATCGTGGGCGCACCCTCCCTCCTCGTGAACAGCTTCCATCGTCAGGCGATTGCCGAGGTTGGCAGCGGCGTCCAAGCCGCTGCGCACGCGAGCGACGGCGCCATTGAGGCGATCGAAGTGACCATCCCTTCGCTATCGGGCTCCAGTGGGCGCCAAGAGCTTCTGTCGGGAGACGGGCGCCCTGGGGGCGCAGTTTTCCGCGGCCTCGTAAGCGCTTGCCACCCGGTACGCCCGCTTCCTGGCAACAAGGCTAAGACTGCTTTCGACAGCCTCGACTCGTAGGCGACCTTCGGAACGTCCTGTGTGGATGGCTACGAGGTCGAGATCGCCCCGTCGGTATTCGAGCATAGCGCAAGGGTGTCCCCTCGTCGCCGAAGCTTGACTGTCTGCATTGCGCAGTCGGACATATCGAGCTTCATTGGGCCGTCTGGGGGAAAGCCGATGTCGAGCGGAAGGCGCCGTGATGACGTGTCTCGGCGGGCTGTCATGGCGGGGGCCACGGCGGGTCTGGCTTCAACGAAGGTCTGGGCGGCTGCGCCTCCACCGGCCCCTGAATTCTATTTGAGCCTCCGGGCCATCGCCCGCCGCATCGCGGCGCGCGAAGTCTCCCCGATCGATCTGACGCGACGCATGCTGGCCCGCATCGCCACGGTCGATCCTGTACTGAAGAGCTACGCCACAGTCATGGGGGACCAGGCGATCGCCGACGCTGAGGAGGCCGCCTCGGAGATCGCCGCCGGCCGCTACCGGGGGCCGTTGCACGGCGTGCCAATTGGGATCAAAGACCTCTGCTACACCAAGGGCGTCCGCACCATGGGCGGCCTTGCGGTGCGCCGTGATTTCGTGCCGAGCGAGGATGCTACGGTCGTGGCCCGGCTGCGGGCCGCCGGCGCCGTGGTGCTGGGCAAGACGAACCTCTCTGAGGGTGCGGCGGCCGGCTACAACCCGGCCATGGACGTGCCGCTGAACCCCTGGAACCACGCTCGCTGGCCAGGAATGTCGTCGAGCGGCTCCGGCGTCGCGGTCGCGGCGGGCCTCTGCTTCGGCGCAGTCGGCACCGACACCGGAGGCTCGATCCGCAACCCGTCGTCCGCCAATGGCGTCGTGGGGCTGAAGCCCACCTACGGCCGAGTCAGTCGAATCGGCGTGATGCCGATGGCGCCTTCACTAGACCACGTGGGCCCGATGGCGCGCGAAGTGGCCGATGTCGCCATCCTGTTCGACGCCATGGCCGGGCGTGATCCGGCGGACCCCACTTCCCTGGGTGCGCCACCCGCCGAGGCGGCGAAGGCGCTTGGCGGCGGCGTCCGGGGGCTACGGATCGGGGTGGACCACACCTACGCGCTCGTTCACACCGACGCCGGACAGGCCCAGGCCATCGAGGCGGCGCTGAAAGTGCTGGAACGCCAGGGCGCGGTGATCACGCCCGTGCGCATGCCCGATCTGTCGGACCTCGTGCCGACCTGGGCGGCGATCTGCGGCGCGGAAATCGCGGCCGCCCATGCCGCGACCTACCCGTCCCGCGCGGCCGAGTACGGGCCATACCTCCGCGAGTTCCTGGCCGCGGGCGCCTCGGTCACGCCCCAGGCGTTGGCCGCAGCACGCCGTCGTCGCGCCCAGCTCACAGCCCAGCTGGACGCGCTGCTTGATACGGTCGATGCGATGGCCGGGCCTGCGGGCGGCGACCCGGCTTGGCCGATCACACCCGCGCTTCAGATTGGTCCGTTACCGGCCTACCATCAGGCGTGGGGCGCGGCCCAGCCGCGCAGCGCCGAGTTCACCATGCCGATGGACCTCGCCGGCGTGCCTGCCATCTGCCTGCCATGCGGAGCCTCGGCGGACGGTCTACCCTACAGCATCCAGTTCACGGGGCGCCGCCTCAGCGAGGCCCTGCTGTGCCGCGTGGCCTACGCGTACGAACAAGCGACCGACTGGCGCAATCGTCATCCGCAGGTGCAGGCCTAGGAAAGCAGGAGGGATCATGTCGCTGGAGCAACTGTCGTCTGTATCGCAAATCATTTCCACCTTCGCTGTTGTCGCCTCCCTGGTCTTCGTCGGCATCCAACTGCGCCAGGCAATAGGGGCTGTGCGCGCCTCAACATCGCAGGCGCATTCGGCGAACTACTATGCGATCAATTCCAGCATTATCGGCGATGGCGAATTGGCCCGCATTTGGCGGGAATCCCTCGCGGATTTTGACTCGCAAGATCCGGACGCGAAGGTTCGCTTTGTCGCTCTGGCGAGCAGCATTTTCCGATTCTACGAGTCCTCGCGCGCCCAATGGTTGCGCGGTCAACTGGATCCAGAGCATTGGCAAATGATCGAAAAGCAGGCGACCAGCTTCGCCTCGCAACCCGGTATCAAGAGCTGGTGGAAGCTGCGACGCCAGTGGCACTCCGCTGAGTTTCAGAGCTGGTTCGAGGGACTTCCCGAAGCCGACAGCCGGACGATGTACGGAGAGGGAGGGAAGTAGCCGTCGGTGACCCGCGTCGCCAGTTGCAAGCCATTGGCATCTCGCGATCGTGTTCAACCCGGATAGAGAAGTCGCGATTTCTCCCCATTAGAGATGTCACACCCGGAGCGGAGGGCGGCGCGCGGAGCCATCAGGTCGCGCGGATAGGTTCAGCAATGGGACGGAAGTGGCCGTCCTGAATCTAGGGTGGTCAGAGGACGGGGGTTGACCGCCACTTGACGACATCCGTGCTAACGCCGAGCCTGCGACCTCCAGCTCGGCTGTGATAGGGTCTGGACA
>Ga0307513_10011165_pt1 | contig 11184 bp, 8 predicted proteins | sample 15_EM_MG_FD_202174 | JGI IMG/M metagenome (GOLD analysis project Ga0307513, IMG submission 202174) | Populus trichocarpa ectomycorrhiza microbial communities from riparian zone in the Pacific Northwest, United States - 15_EM | ecosystem: Host-associated > Plants > Roots > Unclassified | place... | reverse complement strand
CGATTTGGTGTTTTCTTGGTCTTTGTCCTCTTTTCTTTAACAATATTATATTGTACCTCTTCCTCGTTATCATCAACTTGAATATATATCCTATACCTCTTTAAGAACCTACAACTAATTTAAATCATGATGATCATGAGTAATATCTTGCAAATGACTGTGATCACTATCACTTAACTCCACCTATTTTGAACAATTTTTTTTTTAAAAACAAAATCCATAACCACTAATGATGTGAATTAGCGAGCATCACTAGAATCAATTAGTGGTACCAATTAAGTCTATTATAAGATCTGAAACTAAGAGGATCCAAGAATAATTAAATGACCAGATTTTGGATATTTGGATTAATAAGTTACAAAATTGTCATACTATATGTACTATTTAGGCTATACATGGAGCTACAATTGAAATTTATATGATTTTATAAAAAAGTAGCCATATATAGTAGTTACTATTCCTCTGACAACTCAAACGGTCGACCGGTTCAGATTGGTCAAGTCAATCGATTGACCGGTTTCTGCAAATTTCCAGATGTTTATCCTTGATGAACAAGTAGTTGACTGGTTCACTTGATATATCCAAGCAGTCGACCAGTTCAACTTAAAACCTAGATTTGACAGTTTTAAACCTTGTGAATCTTGGACTGACTAAATGCATATATATTATATAGCACATACAATGTGAAGTGTGTGGATTCATTTTAATTTGTGTTATCAAGTAAGATATAAAGATTTACATAATTTGCACTAAAACAAATTCTTAAGAACTAAGTCTTCACTTGTTTTGCATCTTGGACTTATTAATTAATAAGAATAGATATAAAAGAAAAGGACACCCCTATATTTTGCAATATAGTGCCCCTTAGAGACTTTAACAATTGACAACAATCTATACATATATGTTTTCCCCCTTAATCATATAATCACTTGTTTTATATGTATTCTCTATTTTTGCTAATTCTCTCCCCGTTTGTCATCAATGAAAAGGAATAAGAAAGCATAATAAGCCATAGAGAAATTGAATATGAAAACATGCCATAATGTTTAAAATGTAATTATCCATTACAAATTGGGAAAGAAAATAAAAAAAAAACATAAAGAAAATTAAATACATAAAAACATAAAAATGCTTATGGCACAATTGTCTAGGGTGGTGGATATCGAGAGAGTAGATTTGTCACCATAGTCTTGATATTGTGTAAGTCACTTACCATATGATCTTGTTTAGCTATAATGTGAGCTTGAGAGTCTCGAAGATAACTAATATCCATCTCAATATGGGCTATGCAATCTTCCATCCTAGATCTCTAAGAACTAGTACCAGCATCTTCAAAAAAGGAAGTTACAAGTGGCTTCTCAAACATGTTAACAAACTCATCATCACCACCAACATGTAATTCTTCTTCATCATGCTCTTCCTCAGCATAAGCTCCCACTTGGATTTTAGCGACCCAAACACCTTCCTCATTAAATAGAAATTTCATTTTGGTCAGGGTTATATTATTTATTTCCATTGCTTGCAAATATTATTTCCTATCCATACTCATTAATAAAATACTGCAATGCTCAAATATAAATGTCAAGGCTTGACCATAGGGAAGAGGCTTTTGCTTCTAATTGTGAGCCATGATTATATTTTGAATGATAATATATGGTAGATTAATAAGCCTATTTTTAACCATATAATCAAACAAGCACATGTCCATGAATGTGACCTCATCATAATATCATTTTTTAGGCAAAATATTATATGCTATGATCCTATGCAGTAATCCAGGTTGTAAGAGCACGTCTTGGTTCTTAATCTTTGCTCTTGGAGAAAAATCATTCTTACAAGTATGCAAATCACTTATTCATCATATCTAAAACCTTCAATTATAAGAATTATGTTGATTTCAAAAACCTTAGGACTTTCATTTGAAATTCTTAAGATATCTACAAGCATTTGACAGTCGAATTTAATATGTTTATCTTATAGTCTACTCACAATCCTAGGCTCAACATTAATCCTCATATTTGAAAAAAGACATTCTAATAAGCTTTAGGATAACTGGGTTTCTTTAAAAAGAATAAATTCCTCCAACTTATAGATGCATTCATTTCATCAATACCAAAGGCATACAAATCAGTTATTAATACTCTTTCAATGGCTATTGACCTATTTGCAAAAGAACTAAGAAATTTTTTAACATTATCACCTTGGTATGATGTTGGATCATTAGCCTTTTTGCTCTTTGATTCCACATTCCTTGAGCATTTTTAGGAGCTATTGAGCTTTAATCTTTAAGAAATCATCTCCAATTGGGCTTGATTTGGTGGAAATTGAGTGAAATTAAAAGATAGCCTCAATTAGGGTTATTGAAAATCAATTTGAAGGTTTTTGTGAGCTGTTTGAAAGTGATAGTCCCTTATATACTGTCGAGTAACCAATTGACTGGTTGCCTTGATTTAGTTTGATCGGTCGACCGATTGAGCCTCAACCTTGAAATTTTCTATTTTTCTCTTTTGATCCTTCTTATGAATTTTTAAAAATCATTTCCATGTGAAAATTATGTTCAAAACCTAAAGAAATTGAGGGGTCAAAATTTGAAATTATAGGTAGTAGTGACATTATATGTGCTTTGTCTTAACCGGTTGCCTAATTGATCTAATTATATGAACCGGTTGACCAGTGTACATAGAATTCAATTTTTTCTATATTTTCTCTTTTAGATATATTTTATGAGTCTAAATATATCTTTTTGTCTAACTTATAGATTAAAAAATTGAACCCTACTTAAAACTCAAAATGTCATTGTTCACATAGTAACTTATGCTTTGTTTCTCTACTTTAATTGGTTGGCCGATTGAGTTAGTATGATGAACTGGTCGATTGATTCATCCTAGATCTGCATTGTCATGAATTTTCTACAGATTAAATGTTTCATACAAAAAAGGCCTAAATTTCTCATTATTTCACAAAAGCGATCCTTACTTAAAAGCTTTATAAAAATATATGTTAATTGATGTTCTGTACATACAAAATCAAGTGCAATATCACCTTTCATCATATGATCTCTTAGGAAGTGATGCCTCACTTCAATATGTTTTGTACGTAAGTGTTGTATATGATTCATAGATAGACTTATTGTATTAATGTTATCACACTTAATAGGTATATGATCAAATGCAACACCAAAGTCTTGTATAGGATTCTTAGATAGACTTATAAAGAGATTTGTTAATAGTATTGAATATAATATCATGAACATATATTTATACAAGTAGGTTATCTTTATCTCTTTCTTTATGAAGAGGGTGTGTCAATTTTGCCAATGTTGAAACCATTTTCAATAAGAAAAGACTTTAATCTATCATACCAAGTTCTTGGTATTTGTTTTAAACCATATAAAGCCTTTTTGAGTTTGAAAACATGATCATAAAATGAAAGTATTCAAAACCTTGTGGTTGCTTAACATACACATCTTCCATGATAAAACAATTTAGAAATGAACTTTTAAAATCCATTTAAAAAATTATAAAACTAGTATGACATGCAAAAGTTAAAAGCATTCTTATGGATTTTAGTCTAACCACTGATGCAAAGGTTTCTTCATAATCAATATCTTCTTATTGATTATAATCTTTGGTAACTAATTTAGCTTTGTTTCTAACAATGGTCCCATACTCACCAACTTTGTTTCTAAAAACCCATTTTGTTTATATAATGGATTGATTTCTAGGTCTAGAGACTAGTTCTCAAACATCATTCCTTTCAAATTGGTTTAACTTATCGTGCATAGCTAAAATCCTATTTGCATTCTTTTCAGCTTCTAGAAAGGATTTGGGTTACATATAAGAAACAAATGCATAATGCTCACTAATATTTCTAAGAGATGTTATAGTCTTAGTACCTTCAAAGTTACCAATAATTAACTTAAAAGGGTATGAGCTTACATACCTTAGCTTCTTTGATGGTATAAAAAAGTTACTTTCCATCTCTTGTTGATTGCTAAAGCTTAGTTGATCTTTGTCAATTTCTTTATTAAGACTCAAATATGGTTCTTATCTTAAGACTCAAATGTTGAACACTTTCATTAATGTCATATAGAAGAATCTCAACAATTTTATCAGTTTGAGTTTCCTTAAATATGGCATGCATGGATTTTTCAAGACAAAGTATTCTATTATTATATACTCTATAAGCCTTGCTAGAGGAGGAATAACCAAGAAAAATACCAAAATTGGATTTTGAATCAAACTTATCCAAATTATCTTTGGTGTTTAAAATAAAATATTTTAAACTGAAAACTTTAAAATATGAGATGTTGGGTTTCCTATCTCTTCAAAGCTTATAAGGAGTCCTTTTCAACTTTGGTATTAAGGTAACACGATTTAAAACATAGTAAGATGTGTTTATGGTTTCTGCCCAAAAACATTTAGCAGTATCAAATTCATTTAACATAGTTCTTGTCATTTTTTGAAAAGACCGATTCTTCTTTTCCACAACCTTTTTTTTGTTAGGGAGTTCTAGGTGTTAAAAAGTTATGGTGGTATCCTTTTTCTTCATAAAACGATTCAAACAAATCACTTATAAATTTTTCACCATGATCGCTCCTTATGTTTATGATAAATAAACCTTTTTCATTTTCAATATTCTTTGACAATTTTACAATTTTATAAATAGTTTCATCTTTTGATTCAAAAAACAAAACCTATATATATCTAGTAAAGTCAATAACAATCACAAACATTTATTACCACTTATGCTTCTTGTTCTAGTCGGTCCAAATAGATCTATATGTAGCAATTTTAAAGGTCTTTTGGTTGAAATGTGGTTCTTGCTCTTAAAGGATATTTTTACTTGTTTACCCATTTGGCAAGCATCACATGATCCTTACTTTTTAAAAGCAATATGAGGAAGACCTTTAAGAAGTTCATTTTTGATAAGTTTAGAAAGGATATCCATACTTATATAACATAGTCTTCTATGCCAAAGAAAATTATCATTAATGCTAGCAACAAGACAACTTTCTATTCTCATGCATGCATTAATATTAATCTTATAAACATTTCATTTTCTATTACCAATAAAAAGAACTTCATCATTTTCAAGGATTAAACAACATGCATGGTCAAACATAATTTTATAGCTTTTATCATACAATTGACTAATACTTAGCAAATTATATTTTAAACTATTTACAAGAAACACCTTTTCTATTAAGAAAGATGACTTACATCCAATATTGCCAACTCCAATGAATTTTCCTTTTAAGTTGTCTCTAAAAGTGATTTTTCCACCTTTGATCTTGGTAATGCTTTAAAGCAATGAATCATCTCCGGTAATGTGTCTTGAGCAAACATATATAAATTCCTACATATATAAATTCAAGATGAGGTTCTTGGTACCCATATCTTCTTGGATCCTTTTTATGGTGGTTCATTTTTTAACCCAAGTCATATTACTAACTTTTTCCTTCTTCATAGGACATGCATAAATCAAGCAACCAATGCTTCCATAATAATTTCGTGTTTAGTTTGGAACATATAATTGTTTGGCTTTAACAAAGTATATAAGTTCAAATATTTTTTATTCTTTTTAGGTTGATAGCCTAAACCTTTTTTGTTGAAAACACATCTTTGACTAACAAGCATGGTTTCTAAGATCTTAGAACCTTAAATGAATTTAGCTAGTGTAGTGTTAAACTTATCAACCTTTTCTTTTAAATCCTTGTTTTCCTTTTCAAGTTGGTTCATTTTATTGTAATCATCAACTATAATGCATGTTTTCTTTTTAGAGTATCTTTCTCAACAAGTAAACATGCATGGTTATTTTTAATAAGTTATACTTGGAACCAAACTTTTTGTATTCATCGTACAATGTCTCAAATGTATCATGCAATTCATTATAAGAGAAGTGGTTATTTTTTTAATAAGCTATACTTGGAACTAAACTTCTTGTATTCATTGTATAATGTCTAAAAAATATCATGCAATTCATTATAAGAGAGATTAGATTCATCATCCGAAGAAAGTACCTCATTATCGCTTTCAATTTCCATGAAACACATTTTACAACATGCATTTTGTCATCACTTGAGCTAGAGTTCGAGCCATCACTCCATGTTACTTTCATAAATCGTTTGTGATGGTAGTTCTTCTTTTTATTTTGAAGGAGAGGGTAATCAACCTTGTGTGTCTCATCTTGTTGTACTTGTAGCATCTAAGTAAATCATCCTAGCATTTTAATAGGTACTGTTATTACCATCAAAGATAGATGGCCTAAAATTTGATCCTTCATATTGAAAATTAAAACTAGTGGTTGTCATTCTACTCAAAGTCTAAACAAACTTATATAAATGAGAACTAGGCTTTAATACCAATTGTTTTTTTAGGATTAAGGAAACAATAACACTTAAAAGGGTGAATTAGGTGTTACATTAATAATAGGAAATATTGCAATTAACTCAATTAAAAACAATAAACACAAATAATAAACAACATAATTAAAGTTCTTAAAGTAAAGAGTATAGGGATAGGAATTGCAAACTCGGTTTTTAATGTGATTCAGCAAGCCTATATCCACATCTCAAGCACCAAACTAGTCTTAAGTATTATATTCTTTACTAATTCATGCCAAAGATTACAATGTCCTTGATGAATCCTTACCAAGCCTTTTTTCATCACTTGAAGAAATATTCGCTTCAAGATTTTTCACCTTGGTGATGTACCTTACTAATGACCAAGAGTTTTTCATTTAAACTCTTGAAGGATTACAGTTGTTTGAAATGTAGCAACACTCTCTTAAAGAGTAAATAATACAATTGAAGCTTATATCTCTATAGCTTACTCAATAACACTTAAAATGTATGAAGATGTTTAAGTGTAGTGGATGTGAGAATTTATACTCTTGTGCAAGAATATAAAGGTTTTAGTGCACAAATATGAGTATGATTTAGGATTGATGATTTTGAAGTTATTTTTTCTCTTAATATATATATATATATATATATATATATATATATATATATATATATATATATATTGTCCAAACAATATGCAAACTTGAGATGATATTTTCTTTATTGGTTTTTGACTCGATGGAGTATCTACCTATATATGTACGATATGAGGCAAAAGTTGGAGGCTCAGTCCAGTATAGATGAATGTATCCATTCGAGAGATTAGATATTACACATGTAGTGTAATTAAAAATGTATTTTCATAGTTTTCTCTAATTTAAAACATTCGTTTAATTCCATATAGGTACTTGTTTAACCTTAAAAAAAAATTAAAAACAAGGCACATGTTAAGGCTTTGATACGTGAGGCATATATTGTTGAAGAGATCTCAATATTTATCTCGTACTATTTTGAGCCTCAATTGTGAACAATAATCAATCGCGTTTCAAGGAATGACGATTGTAGTGAAGTGCCTTCAAGTGAGAACTTGTCAATATTCTCTAATTTTGAACGACTCGCACTAAAAAATGCTATCAGTGAAAGATATTTGTCTAAAATAGAATTCAAACAAGCACATAATTATGTGCTATTTAACTGCGATGAACTGAGACCTTTTATTCAGTAAGTATACTTCTTAAACTTTGTTATTGATGAACTATTTCTCTCTTGTAATATCACAAACTCATACATTGTTGAATACCTTGTAGGCAAAATGATCAATATTTATTGTCTAAACTCATAACTAACCGAATCTCAAATATTTCGATTACAAGTTGAACAATTTTCCATGTGGTTTAGAACACATATAAGTACTTTTAATTATCATTATCTATTGGGATACTTAATTTCATTACACATTTCTCGTTCATTGTTCATTGTTGTACTTTTATGTACCATGTTTATAAATTGAAAGGGAATGCCAGTGCTACATTGTCTTTATTAAGTTTGGGTTTTGAAACAAAGGTGAAGTGCTACAATATATATTTTATCAAAGGATATGCGTTTCATACTGAAAAATATGGGCAAGGTAGAAAGACATATAATAGTGAGGTTTGTGTTAAGGGATCAACTTCTAATGAGTTTGAAGTTGACTATTATGAGAAATTAGAAGAGGTAATTGAATTTCAATATCATAGCGAGCATAATAGAGTATTTTTATTCAAATGCTATTGATATGACACCACTGACAGAGGAATCAGAGTAGATCTCCATCATGGTTTGGTCAAAAATTAATTTAAAAGCTAGACTCTACAATGTTAATGATTTCTTTGTTTTCACCAAGCAATGCCAACAAGTTTATTACACATACACCCATTCCTTTAAAAAGGATTGTTCAAAGTTTGATTCGTTATCCGTATTGAAAACCTAACCCAGGGGTCGTGTCGATAGGTCAGAATAAGAGCGATAAATCAAATATGGGAGATAATGTCTTTCAAATTAGTAAGTTAGTTGATCCATATCAAGTTTCTCCATCGATTAACTTAGAAAAAAATTCAAATTTTTATGTCTTCGATAATATTTTTATTGTTTTTGATGTTGAGGAGTTGAATGTTGTTCTAAGCTTCAATGGATAAGCACAAGTTGATGAGGATGATGATAAAAATGAAGTTGACGACGAGTCAATTAAAGAAAAAGACAATTCTGACAAACTATCTAAACATGAAAGTGTAATGCCATAAACTATAATGTGGTATTTATTGATGAAATTCTCTACAAAGAAGTATTTGTTTTATTATTGTTATGTGAACTTGTGTTATTGTGTTGTGTGTGCAGCTTTCAATTTAAGTATTTACAGGATGTGTAATATTTCATATTTCAATTTAAGAAATACCGACAGTTTGTGTTCATCGGTATATTCCAGAGGCGAAGAAAACTATTCCCCTTCACCATAACATTGTTCATTGAACATCACACCAATGACAATACCGACGGTTTATGTTCGTTGATGTATTCCAGAGGCGAAGAGAATTGTTCTACTTCTCTATGCCACTGTTCATGAAATAAATTACACACGGGTATACCGACAGTCTGATTCCATCGGTATATTTCAGAGGGGAAGGGAACTAGTCCCTTCACATGTCGGTGATGGTAATTAAAGTTTACTGATTGAGTTGCAGGTTTCCCAATGGAACCACCGAGGGATTGTGAATTCCAACGCGCTAGTAATTAATGCATTTCTGACTGTTAACTATTTACTATTTTAGCGATAAAATCACATACAAAATGAAAAACTTTGGAGGGTTTTTTGAAATTTTTAGTGAAAAAAAAAATATTTCAAAAAGACTTTACAGATGTAATCATCGACGAACTATTTAAAAATAATAATATTTAATAGTCCTTCGGTAATTCTGTCCGTAAAACATAGTATAAAAACCCAGCGAGCGCATCAGAAGTTCATTTTTTCTCTCGGCTAAATCTTAGTTTTTTCTTAAATTCTCTCATCAATTCTCTACTATTACATTTTGTCTTTCAAACATCAAGGCTAGAAATCAAGCTTTCTTTCTCTCAACATAATCAACAGGTATATGTGGTGAATGTTTTGAAGTGTTTTCTTCTTTTCTTCAATTTATTAACAATGTATTTTTTTTATCACACGTAGTTCAACTCCGAAATTAACACTTCATTAAGGTAAGAATTTTTCATTCCTTAGGCCTATATTTGTTTTTGTATTAATTGTTTTTGTTTTTTTGTCTATGTTTTTGTCTATATTGCAATAATGTTTTATTATTTTATTGAATTTTAATTGTTATTGTCAAATTTGTTGTTCAATGTCAATTGAATATATAAGATTAAATTTAATTACAAAACATTCCTGTCAATTTAGGATTAAAAATATTATCACGTTGAAAATAAGAATTTTCTATGAAATTGAATTATTCAAAATTGTTGGTAAATAAAATAAAATAAAATAAACTAGTTTGTGGCATATATGTTGTCTATTTGCAGGATTAAAAATTTTGGGTAGTTTCCTGTACAGGGGAGGTGTTGCTAATTTTTTTTTTCTTAAAATCAAAATTGTTTATTTTTTTCTATAAATTTATGTAGATGCATAGGGGAAAATCAATTGCACATTGTAAGCAGAGAATCATAACTAGTTCTTCTAGCAACGATGATGACAACGTGTCATTAGGTGTTGACTAAGAAAAGACACCTGAAGCACATGCGTCGACTCACAACGCTACCTCTTCGAGTGCGGTTTCAGAAGGATCCATTCATTAGCAAGTCCGAGGCGCAGTGAAAGGATGATCTTTCAATGTAAGTTTGTTTTGCTTTGAGTTGGTTTATATTTAACAATTTATGAACAAATAATATTTTATTAAATTTATCAATTTCCAGGTTCACAAACATTGAGGATGCCTGAATAATAGCATCGACATTTAAATCGTCGATGGAAATTTCATTGTTTCAATGGAGCCAGGTTTTCAAACATCCTGAATGGAAACCGCAAGTCGATGCATAATTTACAAGATTTAAGGTTAGTATTAACTTCAATATTTTACTATTTATTATGTTAATTCGTTTACTTTATTAAAATTATTGAATTTTTTTTATAATGTTTTTCTGCAAGGCTAAATTTGAGTAAGATAAAGCAAATGATAATGTTGTAAGGAGGGTTTGAGAGAATCATGCTACAACTGATAACATCGGAAACAATACGATAATTCTTTTTTTAATTTCAAATATTAAAATTTCATTTGTTATTTACTCATATATAATATGTTTACACCATATAGGTTGCGTGATTTTTGGTAGGAGGCACAAAAGAAATCCAAAAAATATGTCAGAGAAAGAGCTCTGCCAGGCTGGAATGACATGACGGTTTGGAAGGATTTCAGGCCGCCATACATCTCACATAATATATGGGTGGAATATATTTAACATATGACGTCCAAGCATTTCACACAACGCTCACAGTTCGGCGCGGATAATCAAAGCCGGCAAATTCACGGTTCGGTTACCACGCACACCAACAACTCCGTTTTGTTCATTTCGCATGTAAAGCGGATGATAAAATTTATTTTAATCACATCTATTTTTAATTATTTTTTTATTTATAGATATATTTAACTGACAAAAGTTTTTTTCTTATAGGCTACGACTCTTGGAAGTGAGCTGATTAGTACTTAAAAGTGCATTTTTATCAAGGTTTTATATCATCATTTTGCACTTGAAGTATCAATAACTCCTTAACTAAAGCATGTTTTATAATAACATATCTAATAATATAAGATACCTTT
>Ga0307513_10011164_pt1 | contig 11184 bp, 8 predicted proteins | sample 15_EM_MG_FD_202174 | JGI IMG/M metagenome (GOLD analysis project Ga0307513, IMG submission 202174) | Populus trichocarpa ectomycorrhiza microbial communities from riparian zone in the Pacific Northwest, United States - 15_EM | ecosystem: Host-associated > Plants > Roots > Unclassified | place... | reverse complement strand
AGTAGCCATGATGGGGGAAGAGAGGTGGGTGGGGGATAGTGACGATGATTTCCCGTGGTGTTGAGATTTCAATCGCCGGAGGTGGAGGAGAGATGGTTCGTGTCCTATCTCTTGGTCGGAACCAAGCACCTTATATAGGTATCTTCCCACAACCCTAACCCATGGTGACGCGTCACCATGCATAGCACAGCTCCGATGACCAATAATTGGTCATGGTGTGAAATCCATCAGCTGATTCTTACCAATCAACTGCGCCCATTCTTTTCCCTTGATCCAAACCAATAAACCCAATCATGCGCTCGAATGAGTCGCATGCGTGAAACCCATGACTCGTAATCTGAGTCATATGCGAAATCATTACATCATATGACGTCACAATCGTGACGTCATGAAACCATTAACCAATCATAATATAACGATGACTCGCAAGTGCGTCGTCATGTGGGAACTATAAGTCAAATGACGTCATAGTGTAAAACATAAACAGGGGATGACTAATAACTAATTAGTCATGTGAAAACAAATTGGCTAAGTCAAAATTTGTGACAGCCGGACACAAAAGGCTTCTTTGCTATTCCTCTCAACAAATACGAGACGATTAGAAGGTTTTGTAGTGTAATGGCTATCCGGGTTTCTGATTCCCGTAAGGTGCGTTATCGAGGCGTTAGAAGTATCCGGAGAGTGTAGATGAAGCAAACGATAGGACTTAGAGTTCGGCCGGGTAAGACGGCGTTGATGTAGTGTCAAAGGTTCACCGTTGCCATCACGATAGGTGCTCAAATCTCCGAAAAGCTTGAAATGTACGACAGCCCCGTACCATTCGTCCTCTAACTATTCCTCCCAACCGGATGTAGAGTCTGCTTCCAACGCATATATTTCTAGACCTTTGCCAAATGCCTTTCCCTCCTCGGCGAGCATGCTCTCCATAACTCTCATACGGCTCAGGCCATCTGCTAACGCATTCTCTCTTCCGGGAATGTGGATATACTCAACGTCGTATTCTGAAAGCCTGACTTGCCACCTCACAATTCTTCCATGTGCGTCGTCCTTTTTCAACAAACTAACAAGTGCCGAATGGTCCGTATAGACCTTGGTGGCGTAGGGGGAGCCTAATATCAACCACCGGACCTTCTCCAAACATCTCAAGATAGTAAGCGCTTCTCGTTCCGTTGTCGAGTACCGAGTCTCTGCAGATAACAGCCGTTTAGATATGAACATAATCACTTTCATCTCCTTCCTCATTGCCACCGACATATTTGCTCCCGCCGGAACGTTAGGCAGTTGAAAGAGCACACCGCCGATCGCATATCTTGAGGCGTCCGTCATCAGATGATACTGTTTGGTTTCGTCACCACCGTACACTACGTTCTCGATTATTGACGTCTTCACACTTGCAAAGCCGTCTCCTGCTTTTCCTTCCACTTCATTCCACACTCCACTCTCTTGGGATGTCCCCTCTTGCCACACGGGATCCATGTTCGATTCATGATACCGTCACTGGTATCAGTGTACTGTACGGCCTCTTTGAGAATCCTAGCATGCTCGACTCGTCCGGGAATAAACTGCCGTAAGAATATCGTGAGATACAGAAACTGCTTGATCTCCGCCAAACACGTAGGTCGTGGGTATTCCCGTATCGCTTTAACCTTGTCTAATGAAGGTCGAAGACCGCTGCCGTCACTCTCATACCCGAGAGGGCTAATCTTGTTGAGGAAGAAACAGGATTTGCTACTCTTTAACGTGAGTTTGGCCCACACAAGACGAGGAAAGTAATGATGGTGGAGGAACTCAAATTGAGAGGAAAAATCAGGGTGTGTGCCGAAATCGTCGTCGACAAAACACTCAAACGCTCCGGAGGAAGACTTGTTTAACGTCGGCTCCGGGTTTGGTGCTGGTATGTATCCGCTAAATATATCCTTCATCCGCGTATATGTCTGAGGTGCGCCGGAAAGCCCCTGTCCCATTCTCAAATATTGCCACTGTCCGTCGTACGTAGAAAACGAAGTTCGATATGCAAGTGGAGCGTACATAGGCACTGCCCAGAAACCGTTCGCTGCGTCGGCTTGAAAGTAGATAGAGTACTTGGATTGCATTAGGTTGTTTATGACAGGCTCGATCCGCTTCATCGTATAGCTTGATAACATTATTGCCTCGTTGACCGGACAGAAAACGTGGACCATTCGCAATCCTCCATCTTTCTTTCTCACAAACTTTGTACGATGTGACCAGGGCGACTCCGATCTTCCAATAACTCCCGCTCTTTCCAGCTGCGGAAGGTTAACGTCCAACCAATCTCGTGTCTCCTTCGTATATATCTTGTCTTTAGCACGCCGTGATTGCGCTCCTGGATAGACAGGTATTCGATGCTCAACCAAGTCCGTCACTGGCATCTCTTCTATTTGACTCGCAAATGCGTCCTTCCAGGTGTAGAGCAATAGCCTGGCTTCCTTCTCCTCCTTCTCCTTCAACTGTGCGCCCAACGTGATATTCGTAGTCGTAAACCAGTCATCCACCTCTTTCTCTGTAGCCTCCGCTAACGTCCTCCTGTAAACCACAGGCCTTCTTGCCGTCGGAAACTGTAACACCCTTCCAAACTCCTCCTCTTCAGCTTCCACTTTCTCCTTCTTATTATCCGTGCACCGATCGTACTCCTCAGGAACCTCAAGGGTTATAGCGTTATCGTCGAATGTGTCCTCCATGGAGAACTCCTCCTTCTCATCATCGGATATAGTCATCTCGGTGCATCCTTCTCTTTCAAACTGTCGTGCGTTCACCATCTGTGAATCTCTCCCACTGTCCTTGCAACATCCAACTTCTCCGTAAAAGTAAATATCATCCGGGCCAAACAACCCCACATCCAAACTATCACACATATCGTTCTCCACCGTAACAGATCCTTGGCCCACAAGAATCTCGCTCCCACTAAGTACATCAGCGCTCACAACAGTTCTCTCTTCATCCTTACTATCTGCACCACAACCTTCATCGTCTTCATCTTCGTCTTCATCGTCCTCATAATCATCAAGCAAATCCATGTATCCGTTCTCGTTCTCGTTATCATTTGTATCCGTAAACTGTAAACCTGTAAAATCCGTAGTCGTCAACGTACTAGTATCCTGATCACCAGCCAACCGGCTTACTGCATCAACTGGTGGAGTTAGTTTTCCGAGTCCTCGGAAGAACCGCCTCCTTCAGCTTCCTCCTCATCCTCTCTTCTCATTTCTTCGCGTGCCTGACGTATTATCTTTCTCACGACATCATTAAAGAAGTTCTCACCCGCCGCGTGTTGATATTCCAGTTCCTTTTCGATCTCTGTTGATAGCTCACGCTTCTTCGTATTCTTGTCTCTCATCACAATGGGAACACGAGGGCGGTGTCTCTGAGGGCTTAAAGTTGCTTTTCTGTCGCGAGGTATACGGACCCGGAACCCAGACGTGTTCATGATGTAATATTGACCTGTAGAGTAATCCCCTTTAGCTTTAACGGCTTGCAACCAACGTCTGCTCCAAAGGAGGGGGTATGTCGGTTTGTATTCTCTTGGAAGGGCGTAAACCCGGAGATCACACTCGACATCAGCAATCGTAATACGTATATCCGCATAGTTGGCTATCTTAGCGAGAGCATTTGTCGCAGTGTGTATCACCATACCTCCGGCCTTCCGTAGTTTTGCACCCGTATACTCAAGAAGATGAATAGGCATGAGGTTCACTACCGAGCCGGCGTCGACCAAGATCCTCGAGACACGGAACTCTCCCTTCTCTGTAGTAACTATCCCCTTGGTATAGAAGTTGATGACATCCCCGAGATTCCGATCAGTAACGACGGCTGACACCTCCTGCTCGTCAGGGACTTCCTCCATGGTAACCTTTTTTCCTTTTCCTTTTCCCTTCCCTTTGTTGCAGGTGCGTTCTTGAACAAGTTGATAGCAAATATCCCGTTTAACGGAAGGTGCAAGATCGAAGAAAGATCCCCAATTGAGACCAGTAACGGGGGAGTCACGAAAGGCGCCAACAAAATCAAACTTCTCCCTGCCTGCCATCATTCGAATAGGTTTTCCAGGCGCGCGAGGCTTTGCCTTAGCTTTTGGCCTCCCTGGAGTGTCTTCTTCTCCCTCTTCATCATCGGCAGTGTAAGTTGTCAGGCGACGTTGTCTCGCAGGCCCAGGTTCACCATCAAACTCGGGTGGCAATTGACTGAAACGGCGGGCTCGCTCTCCGGCCATGACTGGTACCGCGTCATCATCATCCTCAAACGATTCATCAGTTCCATCCGATTCGAGATCATCCCTCTATCAACTTCCTCAATGCGGTTGACAAATTGCCTGAGATCAACTGTCTCCTCCGTCATTGTCGCTGTCACCTCCCGTACCTTTACTCCCTCGAGTGCTGATGACTTGATAGCAATTTCCACGACGCTGACATTCTGGCCTGAGCCTCTCACAGGTGGTCACGGTGGTGGTGGTAGTGGTGGTAGTATATCGTCTGAACGCCGGATATCTGGACGTACCATGTCTTGTCCGGCAGACGTATAACTGGGGCCTTGAGATCTCATTTTCGGGCACTGAGGACGCACATGCCCCTCCTCACCACAGTTGTAGCAAACGACCGGGTTGCGTGCAGGATAATATAGTCCTCCGTTCGGCCCAACGATAGGCTGTGATGCTGAATTCCTCTCATACATATGGGAGGTATTCTGGACAAAATGCGAGGACTCCATCGGACGTCTCACAGAATCATAAAAGTCTGTGTTAGCAGGGCCTCCGCGTCTAGCACGCTGGCGTCTTCCGTCAAAAGGTGGTATGTCTTCTCCGTGGTATTCCCGATTGTACTCGACAGCTTGCGGCGCTGGATTTCCCCTATTGGGATATTCAGAACGGCGAGTAGTAGGCTGGCTAGCGTTTCGCTGTTCATAGGCATATCGAACAGAAGGTGGAAGTCTTCCGTAGTTGTCTCCGATAGCATACGTATCCAGAGGAATAACATTGGGCTCAGGCCGATTAGGCACAACGGGAGCGCTAGGTGTAATGGCAGCCTGTTGAATCTTCATCATGTTCTCCATCATACCGCTAAGCCTCCTCACTTGCTCCTTCACCGAATCTCCATCACCCTTGCGACCCTTCCTGCTCTTACTCTTAGACCTTTTCTCCCGTCTACTACTTCCCTTCTTCGACCTTTCCGACCTTTTCGACTTCCTTCCATTCCGGGCACGACTATAATAGTCATCGGAATCCGACTCGTCATCGCTATATGAATTGTCTGTGTCACTAGACTCGTCGTCTTCGTCTTCGTCGTCATCCTCATCCTCATCATCCCTCTTGCGTCCATGAGACTTGTAGCCTTTGAGTTTCAACTGTGAGGCCAAACGTATGACACTTTTAACGACCTTGTACGGGGTCTCGCGGGAACTGGCTTTGCAAAAGCTGGAGATTGCCAAATCGCGCAAACGTCGACTAGTAAGACCATCGATATAGTAGTCGATCAGAATATCGTCGTGGTGTTGCAACCCAGCCGGCTTCCTTCTCAACAACCTCAAAACCTTGCGTGAATACCAGAAGACATCCCGATCGCCTTGCTGAAAATCTCTCATGGTAGAAAGGATGTCTACTTTGGCCAAGTCATCCAGCTCACCGTCGTGAAACTGCTCAACCAACGCATCCTTCAATTTTTCCTCATCCCAGAAAGCGTCATCATCGAGAGCGTTTATAAAGTTAGCGGCGACAGACTGCAGCAAACATGAAACATGTATTTGGGCGACACGCCTTCTCCTCGACTCCAGCGTACTTCCGTCGTAGTCCTTCCCAAGCATAGCATACCACGAATTAACCCAGCGCAGAAAGTCCTTGATCCTAGTACCACCTTCACCCGTAAACGTCAACCTCATTCCCGGCGGCAAACTCATAACTACCACAGAGCGGGGTGTATCGTCCTTTTCGTCGCTTGAAGGAATTGATAACGGCGATCCGGCGTACTTCAGAGGGTTTAGAGGGTGGTGCTCGCGCTTAGTTGGTGAAGAGTAGATGTCGTAATTCTCTTCTGGATCGAGTAAGGCCTCCGTAGCAATTGAGAACCACTTGCCGTTCCGCTTGTTGTATAAGGTGTTGAGCTCGTCCTCTCCCACTGATGACCTTTCGTCTGCCTCACGTGAGTCCGGGCGTACTGGGTCGGCGATCACAGGCCCCTCTTCAATTGCCTCCTCTATCTTGACGGCAGGTACGCACAGATCAAATGGCTAGTGCCAGATGCCTTGCGCAATAAACAGGTTCCGTTTTCACCTTTTCACAAAACAAATTTCGCTAATGCGGGAGCGGGTAGGCAGGTTCGTCGAGTTAAACACCAATCTGTTTCAGAGCACCACTTGTTGGGCTGATTTCGCAGGACCCGTTTAGTTTGGATGGTGTGTCGCGCGTGCCGAAATCACACTCCCATGCGTATGTGTGACCTATTGATATACCGGAAGACAAACAGGTGGAAAGTTGACCAGACGATGAATTGCCTAAAGGCCTTGACAAGGGTGAAGTAGGGAGCTATGTGCTTGAACGAATTGAGAAGGAGAGAAAAGGATGTTGATTGGCTTGCTTTCCTCGGTGTGGTTGTTCGTTGTTAGTCTAGTCTACATGAGAGGCGGCTTATGTGCTAAAGTGTGTGCGCCAAGCTAACTACTAAACAGAGTTTTTCCGTGGGCCCGATCGAGCGACATGACTGCTCTCACTACCCTATCAAACACCACAGGGCACACTGGTACTCGAGTAATGTTGGGCTAAGAACAACAGCCCTTCCGGGGCTAGCCCCACCACCCAAGCTGCCGTCACCTGTCTTGTTGGAACTGGAAACTTTGGCGGCAAAATGGGCGGCTGGCTAGGTGCCATGATTTCCGCCGCCAAGATGGTTGCCCCCAGGAGGGCTGGTTTGTGATAACAGGATCCAAGGCTGGGGTGGGGGTACGGGTGGACTCGACCGCCAGGGTACGAGGATCAGTAACTGCCATAGCGAGCGCCCGGCATAGCGAGCCTACCTGCAAGTTTAGGCAATGTGATTGGCTAAACCCAGTCCAGATTTAAATAGTGGCCAGTACCGGTATTTGGGTTGTGTTGGAGAATTCTGATTTTAGGCTGCTCACCACATTTACGCTATTGTTAACACAATGGTTGCTTCAACAGCGTTCCACCACTCTTAGCTTCTTACAATTAAATGTCACCACCTTGCATACCTGATGCGACACGATCAAACACCGATCGCTGGACGACGAAACACGAACGACAGTCAATAGCCGAACATCTACGATACCTGCGGTCATCAACACGATCCGAGGCTTCCAGCATAACTGCACTCTTGGCCAAACAGCTCTTACCTCGGATGTGTCTTCGCCAAGGGAAACAGAAGGACAACCAACAGATGGAAAGTGGGAGAAGAATCCAGCATGCGCAGGAAGTATGCCGGGGAGGAAGGTACTCTGCAGATAAGGATATAAGGCAGCCTGTTCTTCCCTTTGTTCGTTTTAGTTAGTTCTTCTCATACTCATAGCATCTTTCTCTCACTGTTCTACGGTCTTCACTTGTCTTGTTAAAGTCATTTGTTCTCGCATACGATCTCTTTACTCTTTATTGTTCTCAGATATCTTTTGTCTATTATCATTGTTCGTATCAATATAAGTTTTGTGCCGTTCGGTAACTTAGGATTGGATCCACTGCGCCTAACCACACAAGTAATTGTTCAAAAGGTTGATGGCTCGCTATGGCGTTGAAGACGTTAACACAGGAACTCGATTAGCGAATTGCTCTGGCATGGGTTATCAAGTGCATGTGTTACAGTACTAGTCACGATGTTTTGCCGCCGCTGCTCGACCTTTGTTTTTTCTCATCAACCAGCTACAAACCCGTTTATATAAACAGTATACTTTTGAAGGCTAGTTAATTACCATACGGGGGTCTCCCGACCAACTCGTGTTAAGTAAGATACCCCCCGAGTACAGTGCCATTAACTTTGCATGCAGCCGGTCCGCTAAGTTTTCTTGGAGAGAGTCGGTATTACTGTGGGAACGTCATGGCGGCAACAACGGGACCGTAGGGACTCTTGAACCCAGCCATTGCTTATCAGCCATCATAGCTTGTTAGCTCAGAATAGGTTTAGCCGAACAGGTTAATGGAATTGCGAATACCAGTTAGAGAGATCCAATGCGCCCAGTGAGCCGATGTTTTGCCGTGTTGAGAAAATTCTAACCCATCTTCGCATGTCATAACTCGGAATCTAGAGATTAGAGGGCTGCTGGGCGGGTAAATTTCAAGAGTGTTTACGGTAGCAAAACAAGACTGCCAAATATGTGTTGTCTAAATTCTGTGGGGAATCACACTTTAGATAGCGCGCGGAGTAGTTGGCAGATTTGATTAAGGCATAGGTGAGCCTTATAAAGTGGTAGCACAAAGTTTGCATGAATTTCTCCAGGAGGAGATTTCTAATGACGCCTAGTAATGAGGGTGGTATTGTTGAATTGGGGGGCAAAATCTTGGTAGAAGTGCTTTTGTCGCCAAACTGCAGTGGCACCCCTCTTTCCGCGAAAACATTTCGAACTGGGCTAGGCAAGGAGGCTTACAGTATTACAACACTACCCCGCTTTTGCTGAGCTTCATCACCGAGATATTTTATTCCTTTCGCTAACAATACATCTACCGCGAAGCAATATGGGCCCTTCAACACAGCCAGAATCGAATGCTGCCGTTACAAGCAATCTGAACTGTTTTAACCAAACAAATTGTAACAACACCACCACCAATATAACGTATGTGGATGAAAAGGCCAAAATCTTGAATTGGTTATCACCCTTACAACCTCATGTACGACATAGCGATGTTCGGGCACGAAGACACGAGGGCATAGGAGAATGGTTTTTGGAAGGCGATGAGTTTCTCAGCTGGCGTGATGGGAAATGTGAATTCGGCAAGGCTACTCTGTTCTGTTCCGGTAATCCGGGGGTTGGAAAGACGTTTCTTAGGTAGGAAAATATAACTTCTTAGAAGGGGAAGTCATAACTAACTAGATAAAATGCTAGCTCTCTGGTGATTGATAAGTTACTGGACCATTTTCGGGGAGAGAACATCACCGTCGCCTGCGTCTACTGCGATTTCCAGGACCAAGAGAGGCAAACGGCTGCGAACATGATTGGTGCCCTCACCAAGCAGGTTGTGAATGCGCTAGAAATGGTTCCTACTGAGATCGAGGAAGCATTCAGGAGATCAGAGCGCGAGGTTGGAGGACGAGGGCTCCAAGTTTCGGAGAGAGCCAAGCTCTTGCGGGCTGCGCTTACCTCCGCGAGGCGGACATTCATTTGTATTGATGCCCTAGATGAATGTTCGGATAAACATCTACCCCAACTTGTGACCTCATTAAGGACGGTTTCTCAGCAATCGCCGGGAGTGCGGATATTTTTTACCGGGAGACCCCATATGCGGGGTGCGGTGGAGAAATTTCTTCTTGGCGGGATGCAGATAATCCGAATCAGCCCAAACAGCGAGGATATAAAGGAATATGTTGAGATGGAGTTGAACAATGACTTGGACTCCGGAGCGATGAACCCTGCCCTGAAGACCGATATTCTGAAAGGCATTCTAGAAAAGATGCCCGAGGGGTATGTGATGGATAACTATATATTAAAAGCCCAGAGTAATCACTGACAATAGGGCCTAGATTTCTACTCATTTCATTGAGCATAGCCGCGATATTAGATGAGGTGACAATCCGTAGAAGGCGAGAAAAACTAGACTTAATGACAAGTGGACTCGGATTGGACGGCGCCTACGATGCGACATTAGATAGAATAAAGGGTCAAGGTAAAGCAAAATCAACACTCGGCATAGCGGCATTAATGTGGATTTCGCGCGCGGAACGTCCGATGCACATTGGAGAGCTATGCGAGGCCTTGGGTGTCGAGATTGGCTCTAGAGATATGGACCGCGATAATATCCCTCCGGAGAAAACATTGTTAGCCTCATGCTTAGGACTTGCCACGGTAGACGAGAGCTCAGTTGTCCGGCTGGTGCACTTTACCCTTCAAGAATATTTCAACCAGCATTCCGGGCATTTCAAGGACCCCCAGGAAACAATGGCGGAGGTTTGCTTGACGTATCTTAACTTTGATTCTGTCGTTGGGCTTTCGCCCAGTCTTGGTGGCGCTCCTGTAGAGACACGCCTCCTCCAATATGCGTCTAGTTACTGGGGACTCTATGCAAGAAATGGGCTTACAGAAGGGGTAAAATCACTTGCGCTTCGGCTGCTTAGAAAATTTGGTCGACATATATCAGCCAAGCTGTTATGGTGGAACTTTCCTGAGTGGGAAAGGGGGTTGAAGTATTCTGAGGGATTCACTGGTCTTCACTGCGCAGCATACCTGGGGCTTGATAAGATTGCGATTGGCTTATTGAAAGACGTGGAAGGCAGTGGTGCAGATATGGTGGATGGTTGGGGCTGTACTCCATTAATGTGGGCGGCGGGAAGCGGACATGAGGGGATGGTGAAGCTGCTCCTTGACCGGAAAGAGGTCAACCCTGACTCGAAAGACAAGGATGGCAAAACACCACTCTGGAACGCTGCCTTTGGTGGGCATGAGGGGATTGTGAAGCTGCTCATTGACCGGAAAGAGGTCAACCCTGACTCGAAAGAAAAGGATGGCAAAACACCACTCCGGAATGCTGCCAGGGGTGGGCATGAGGGGATTGTGAAGCTGCTCCTTGACCGGAAAGAGGTCAACCCTGACTCGAGAGATAAGAATGACTTAACACCACTCTGGAGTGCTGCCTTTGGTGGGCATGAGGGGATTGTGAAGCTGCTCCTTGACCGGAAAGAGGTCAACCCTGACTCTAAAGACAAGGATGGCAAAACACCACTCTGGAACGCTGCCAGTGGTGGGCATGAGGGGATTGTGAAGCTGCTCCTTGACCGGAAAGAGGTCAACCCTGACTCGAAAGACAAGGATGGCAAAACACCACTCCAGAATGCTGCCAGGGGTGGGCATAAGGGGATTGTGAAGCTGCTCCTTGACCGGGAAGAGGTCAACCCTGACTCGAGAGATAAGAATGACTTAACACCACTCTGGAGCGCTGCCTTTGGTGGGCATGAGGGGATTGTGAAGCTGCTCCTGGACCGGAAAGAGGTCAACCCCGACTCGATAGACCGGTGGGAACAAACACCACTCTGG
>Ga0307513_10011163_pt1 | contig 11188 bp, 11 predicted proteins | sample 15_EM_MG_FD_202174 | JGI IMG/M metagenome (GOLD analysis project Ga0307513, IMG submission 202174) | Populus trichocarpa ectomycorrhiza microbial communities from riparian zone in the Pacific Northwest, United States - 15_EM | ecosystem: Host-associated > Plants > Roots > Unclassified | place... | reverse complement strand
AGCGTGAAGTCCTCGGTGAACCAGCCGGTGATCGTCACACCGTCGATCACCTTCGTGGCCCGGCGCGCGGCGAATTCCGGACGGCTCGAGACGTCCGTGGTGCCCGTGATGTCGTTCTCGTGGCGCGCGACGAGGCGGCCGTCGCGGGTCGAGACCAGATCGGGCTCGATGTAGTCGGCGCCGAGATCGATCGCGAGCTGGTACGACGCGAGCGTGTGCTCGGGCCGGTAGCCGCTGGCGCCGCGGTGACCGAGCACGAGCGGCGTGGTCACGAGCGGGCAGAGATCCTCGGGGTGGTGGCGGGGCCTGCCGTCCGCGCGCGCCTCGGACACCTGCCCCGCCGGGAGCAGGGCCAGCGCGAGCACCAGCGCGGTCGCGGTCGACAGCCGACGACGATCAACGATCTCGATTTGCATATCTGTATTCCTCGGAGTGCGGCAGTCCATTGCCGCGCCGCGACCCTACTCGAACCACATGACCGAATCGCCGCCGATGTGCGGCAGCCCTGCGAAGTTCGTGCTTACGCGACCGCTGGACGACGATCAACACGATCTGAAGGGCAACGGCTTCCTCGCCGGCGCCGGCCTCGAGCTGCGGTTCAACGCGGTGATCGCCAGCATGTCGGTGTTCGCCGACTACACGATCCACCGCGCGACGCTCGAGAGCACGTTCGACAAGGTCGACGCGACCGCCGGGATGCTGACCGTCGGCGTCACCGTCGGCTTATGAGCGGATCACGAGCGTCGCCGACCGGCTGCCTGGCCGCCGCCGCCGTGGACGTGGGCATCGGGCTACCGGCTGGGCCGCGCGCGCTTGGCCACGCGCTTCGTCGCGCCAGGGCCGAGCGGCGCTGCCTCGGGTCGCGCCGGTGAGCGTCGCGCAGTCCGGCGCGGCGCCGCGGATTTCGCCGCCGGCGGCTCGACCGGCGCCACCTTCGTGACCGGCGCGGCCTGCTCGCCTGGCGCAGCGGACGCAGCCTGCCCGGCCGGCGCAGCCTGCAGCAGCATCGGCAACCACTGACCGAACCGGCGCAGCAGCGCGGTGATGCGAGCCTGGTGCTCGAGGCCGCTGCGCGAGTAGATCAGGCTGAGGCCGCTGACCGTCGCGAGCACGAGCTCGAGATCCACATCGTCGGCGGTCCGGCTCAGCAGCGCGCCCAGCGCCGCGCGCTGCTTGTCGTTGACGGCCGAGAGCTGGCTCGCGATCGTGGGATCCCGCTCGGCCTCGATCAGCAGCGCGAGCATGACGCGGGCGCGCTTGGTGTCCATCACGAACGAGGGAAACAGGTCGACCAGCAGCGCGCGCGCCTGCTCCGGCTCGAGCGTCCGTGCGAGCTCGCCGAGCTGCTCGAGCTCGAGCGTGCGGTGCGCGTTGACCCGGTCCACCACCGCGGCCACGAGATCGGACTTCTTCGGGAAGTGGTAGGTGATGTTGCCCTGCTTGACCCCCGCCGCCCGCGCCACGCGGGTCTGGCCAAACGACTTCGCACCCTCGGTCTCGAGCAGGTGAACGGCGGCGTCGAGGATCCGCGTCCGAATGTCCTTCGTCATCGTCCATGTATGTGTACCAGCACGGCTGCAGATCATGGTTGACGCGGCGGATGAGATCGCCTTGTATGTATACATGCACACGAGCTGTCCCGTCTACCCTTTCGACTCGGCGATCGACCTGATGTGGGGCAGCTCGCTCGACGCGGCCGGTCCCGAGGACCCGGCGTCCGACGACTGGTCGCTCTGGGAGCTCTGCGACGACGTCGTCGCCGACGACACCGACGACACCGCAGGCGATCACGCCTGGAACTTGACGCAGCGAGACTGGAGCGTGCGGGTGACGCGGAGCGCCGAGCGCCGCGGCGGCTCGACCGGCCCGCTCGCCGCGGCCGTCGCGATCCTGTGCGTCGTGCTCGCCGCGAACCCGCGACCCGCGGCGGCCCAGATGCCGAGCCTCGTCGAGCTCAGCGCGCAGTACATGCCAGGAACCGAGATCGGCGGCACGCGGCCGATGCAAGACGCCCAGATCTCCTCGTATCAGCTCTCGCTCAACGTGCCGATCCAGTTGTCGGCGCGAAGCTTTCTGATCCCCGGCTTCACCTACCGCCTCGACAGCATCGCGCTCGCGCACGCGTCGGATGGCACGACGCACGACGAGCTCCACGCGCCCGGGGCCTCGGCGCTGTTCATCCAGCTCCTGCCGGGGCGCTGGTCGGCGTCGGTGCGCGGCGCGGTGAGCTTCGCCGGCAGCCTCGGCACCACGGTCGACCGGCGGATGATCGAAGGCGGCCTGCTCGCGCTCGCGAGCCGGTCGATCACCGACGACTTCACGATCGGCGCCGGCGCGCTGCTCAGCGCCGGCTTCGGCGAGGTCCATCCTCTCCCCGTGCTGTCGGTCCGATGGAAGCCGGCCGCCGCGGCGCAGCTCGAGCTGTTCGCGCCGGTGTTCGCCAGCGCGCGATACACCGCGTGGAACCGGATCGAGATCGGCGCACGCACCGAGGTCTCGGGGACCACCTACGCGATCCGCGATGCGTCCACGCGTCAGGGCTGCGCAGGCTCCGCGACCGAGGCGATGGCAGCCCCGGACGCGTGCTTCGATCACGTCACGTACCTCGCGGCCAGCGCCGGCTTGCTCACCGGCGTTCGCCTCACCTCCACGCTGTGGCTCACGACCTACGCCGGCCTCGCGTTCTACCGCCACGCCGACCAGCGCAATCGATCGGGCGAGACCATCCCCGGCGGTGGAGACACGCTGCCTCGCGCCGGCTTCGTCCGCACCAGCCTCGTCTGGCGGCTGCCGGGAACGTGACCTTCTCCATTCCGTGATAAGCTCGCGACGAGCGCTTCGAGGCGCTTCCGTCCGTGGACAGGGCCAAGCCCACTCGCTGCGCTTACATCACTGGCACGCACTTCCTCGCCTGAGCAACGGACCCGGGCGACCATCCCGCTTTGCGGGGAGGAGGTCGCATGCCGACACGTCCGTTACCGAACAATCCATCTCTCGAGAACCTGAGGAAGCGCGCCAAGCGCTTGCTCGACGCCATCCGCGCCGGTGACCCGGCTGCCCTCGCGAGCGTCCGCGAATTTCACCCCCATGCCCCCGACACGCCGGCGCTGCACGACGCTCAGCTCGTGCTGGCGCGCGGGCACGGCTTCACCAGCTGGACCCGGCTCGTGCAGCACCTCGAAGGCGTCGAGCGCTTCACGTGGGATCCGTCGACGCGCGGCGAGCCAGTGGCGGCCGCGGATCGCCTGATCAGCCTCGCGTGCCTGGACTACGGGCGCTGGCGCCTCGCCGATCTCGACGGCGCGCGCCGGCTGCTCGCCGACGATCCGGCGCTGGCGCGCGCGAACCTGTACGCCGCGGTCGCGACCGGCGAGGTCGACACCGTGCGCGCGCTCCTCGCCGCGGAGCCCGCGCTCGTCAACCTGGCGGGCGGACCGGCGGGCTGGCCGCCGCTGCTCTATGCGTGCTACTCGCGGCTCGCGGCTCCGACCCTCGCTGTCGCGCGCGCGTTGCTCGACGCCGGCGCGGATCCCGACGCCGGCTTCTTGTGGTGCGGCAACCTGCCGCCATTCACCGCGCTGACCGGCGCGTTCGGCGAAGGCGAGGAGGGCAATGGCCAGCCGCCGCACCCCGAGCGCGACGCGCTCGCCCGCGCGCTGCTCGAGGCCGGCGCCGATCCCAACGATGGTCAGACACTCTATAATCGCCACTTCCGGCGCGACGATGGCCACCTGCGCCTGCTGTTCGAGCACGGCCTGGGGCGCGACCGCGGCGGGCCGTGGTACGCGCGGTTCGGCGATCAGCTGGGCACGCCGGCCGATCTGCTCGTCGAGGAGCTGTGGCAGGCCGCGCGCAAGAACTTCGTCGATCGCGTGCGCCTGCTGGTCGAGCACGGCGCGCGGGTCGACCAGCCCGGCCGCCGCGATGGCCGCACGGCTCACGAGGCGGCGCTGATGTTTGGCAATCACGAGATCGCCGACTACCTCGCAGCACACGGCGCGAAGCCGGTCGCGCTGGCGCTCGAGCAACAGCTCGCCAGCGCGTGCATCGCCGGTCGCCGCGACCAGGCCGTCGCGCTGCTCGCGCGCCACCCGGAGCTGCGCGACACGATCGGACCGCACGGCCGCCTCGAGCTGGTGCGACGCGCGGTGGAGGCGCAGCGCCCCGAAGGCGTGCGCCTGATGGCCGAGCTCGGCTTCGAGCTCCACAGCGCGCACGGCCGGACCGCGATGCACGAGGCTGCGTGGGCCGGCGATCTGGACATGGTGCAGCTCCTCGTCGAGCTTGGCGCGAGCACCGAGGCGCGCGACCCCGCGTATCACGCGACGCCGCTCGGCTGGGCGGCGTACAACCATCAACCGCGCGTCGTCGCATACCTCGTCTCGTTCGCGTCGATCTTCGACGCGGTCAAGCACGGCGCCGTCGAGCGCGTGGCCGAGCTCCTCGCCGGCGACCCGGCGCTCGTCCGCGCCAGCGACGAGCTCGGCGATCCTGTCGTGTTCCAGCTGCACCGCGGCGTTGCTCGGCTCGGCGAGCTGATCGCCCTGCTCCGCGCCCGCGGCGCCGAGTTCACCGCGCGCGACCACCTCGGCCGCACGCTGGGCGACGCGCTCGAAGCGCGCGGCGACGGCGAGGTCGTCGCCGCGCTCGGCGAATAGCCACGAGCGCGCCGGTGCAGCGTTGTGCTGCGAGCAACCATCCGCTGCACGACGACGCGCCGCATCGGCGAACCGGACATCGCCGCGCCGAGTCGTCGATGCGCATTCCCGCGGTGTACGATCCGGGCAATGCCTTGTCGCTGGCTGGTCGTGCTGTCCGTCGTCGCCTGTGGCTCCGGCCCCGCCGAGCGCGCCGATGCGCCGGCGCCCGTCGTGGATGCCGTCGACGCGGTGGAGGACGCCGCGCCGGACGCGATGCCCGATGCGGTGCTGGGCTGCCAGCCCACGCCGCTCCTCGTCGGCAGCAGCGACGTGGTGGCGCAGGGCTGGTCGGTCGTCACGAGCGGAGCCGCGGTGCTGAGCTACGAGGGCGCCTACGCGCGACTGCAGACCTCGACCGGCGTGAACGCGATCAGCGGGCAACTCCTGCTCATGCGCACCAACGCGTTCGAGCTCGACCAGCCCTTCAAGGTCGAGATCGTGATGCAGGTCGACGCGGTCGATCCCCACGACCCGTTCGACGCCGCCGCCGCGATCCTCGGCTCGTTCACACCGCCGTTCGGCGTCGGGAACCAGCGCGAGCAGATGATCTACCTCGACGCCGCCAAGCTCGGCTGGGCGGACGACAGCGCCTCCCACGCGGCGTCGGTGCAGGACGGCGCCGATCACGTCTACCAGCTCTCGGTCGACACGGACCACGTCGCGCGCGTCACTGTCGATGGCGCCGCCGCGCTGTCCCGCCCTGCCTTCACCTCCAACGGGACCTTGGCCATCGGCGACCAGACCAACGAACCCAACCTCGACAGCACGCTTCGCATTCGCTCGGTGACCCGACTCTGCCCCTGAGCGGCCGTAATTCCGAAGTACTTAGTGCCTCGTCGGCCTAGTGGCAAGAGCAGACACGCGAATACCCGGCGATACCTTCAAGCATGAAGCTGTCTCGCGAACACATCTCGATGTGCCACGTCGAATAGACCTTCGTCGCTGTCGAATTCGATGAACGGCGTAGGCCGTTCTGCCTACAATGGCCCCATTACCACCGACCCAGAAGGGCTCTCACTGAGAGAGCCTTGCGATCAGGACTATTTCTGGGCTCGTCCAGCACGTCCATATTGACAATCCACCACCGACCTGATCTTCTACGCACATCTTCAACGGAGACAGCAAATGTCAGATTTTCAGAACGAGATGAATCGCACGGTAGAGAGCTTCGTCGCGCAGATCAGCGATCTGGCCCGCAAGGCAGCGCTCGACACGCTGGAATCAGCGTTCGGCAGCCGACCGACGGGACGTGGCGCCGGCCGGGCGAGCGCCGCGGTCGTCGCGACCGAAGCCCCCAGAGCGGGCCGTCCGCGCGGCGGAAAGGGCGCCAAGCGCACGCAGGCGGACATCGATGCCCTCGCCGAGCGCGTGGTGTCGTTCGTCAAGACGAAGCCGGGACTCCGCATCGAGCAGATCAACAAGGAGCTGGGCACGACGACCAAGGATCTGGCGCTGCCGATCCGCAAGCTGGTCGGCGAGGGCTACCTGTCCTCGAAGGGCCAGAAGCGCTCCACGACCTACACGGTCGGACGTAAGACCTGGAAGAACTGACGCAGCGGCGCCGGGCTAACAGCCCTCGCGCCCGCTCGGGCTGGGCTGCCGATGGCCAGGCGCTCGCTCGTCAATGAGTGATACCGACTCTTGAATCGCACGCACGAGGCCTCGAGCTCGGCTCCGCCGGGACTATCATGCGCGCCATGGCTCGACGCCCACACGACAGGCCCACGGCTCCGAACCCGGCGATCCGCAACCTGCGCGTCGAGGTCCTGAGCGATGCCTGGTACGTCCTCCGCCGCGCGACCTTCGAGCAGCGGCTCGACGACGGATCGTGGGCCACCGTCCAGCGCGAAGCCTACGACCGCGGCAACGGCGCGGTGGCCTTGCTCCACGATCCGACGCGCAACACGATCTTGCTGGTGCGCCAGTACCGACTCCCCGTCCACCTCAACGATCACCCGGACGGCATGCTGCTCGAGGCGCCCGCCGGGCTCCTCGACGACGGCGAGAACGCCGAGCAAGCCCTGCGGCGCGAGCTCGAGGAAGAGGTCGGCCATCGCGTCGGGCCGCTCCGCCAGCTGTTCCGGCTCTACATGAGCCCGGGCTCGGTCACCGAGCACCTCACCTTCTTCACGGGCGCCTACGACGAACAGACCCGTGCCGGCGCGGGCGGCGGCGACGGCGTCGACGGCGAGCAACTCGCGATCATCGAGCTCACGCTCGACGAGGCCGTGCGGATGATCGCGAGCGGGCAGATCTGTGACGCCAAGACCGTCTTGCTGATCCAGTGGCTGGCGCTGCAGGCCAGGCCCGCTGGATGACGAAGCGGCCCGCTCGTCCTCGATGTCGCCGCGACGCTGCTACGCCAGCGCGCGCAGCGCGGCCTCGCTGGCGTCGTCGGCCGGGAAGTAGCTCTCGATGTGGATCTCCTCCGCGGTGACGTCGAGCGGCGTGCCGATCGACGTCAGCATCGTGAACAGCTTGACGTCGAGGTCTGCCGTACGCAGGTGCACCGGGATGAACGGCGCCGTGCTGCGGCCCGGCGTGTAGCCGCGCCACTCGGCGGGGACGCCGGGCTGGGCCACCACGCGCGCCAGCAGCCGCGCCCGCTCGTCGTCCCCGACGTGCGCCGCGACCTCGCGATGCAGCCGGGCGACCAGGTGACCGGCCACGTCGGCCCAGTTGACGATATAGGGCCGCAGCGCCTCGGGGTGCACGATGCCGAGCACGAGATTGCGCATGGCGTCGAGGCCGGCGGCCGAAGTGGCCGGGAAGCACTGGAACAGCCGCTGAGCGCCGCGGTTGACCCGGATCACATTCCACGCGCCATCCACGACCACGGCGCCGAACGGCTCCTGCTGCTCGAGCACGTGATCGATCGCGCGGCGCAGGTGCGCGAGCTCGGCGCTGTCGAGGGGCGAGGCGCGAAACACCGCGGCGAACCCGGCCGCGGCCAGCAGCGTGTTGCGCTCGCGCAGCGGAACGTCGAGCGCACCGGCGAGCGCGAGCACGAGCTCGCGGCTCGGCTGCGACCGGCCATTCTCGACGAAGCTCAGGTGGCGCGACGACACGCCCGCGCGCCCGGCGAGCTCCTCCTGGCTCAGGTGGCGGGTCAGGCGCCACGCGCGCAGCTGCACGCCGAACGCCGCGTCGCTGCGCGCGCTCCGGGAAGACGGGGCAGGCTCGGTCATACCGGCACCGTAGCGCGGCGCGGCCGCGAGGATCTTACCTGGGAGGTCATGGTGGCGCCGCACGGTCGGACGTACCTCTCGATCATGCCTGTTGCGATCACGCCTGCCATGCCACCCGCGCTGTCCACCGCCAACGCTGCCACCGCCCCGCGCCCGTCGCGTCGAGCGATGGTGATCAGCGCCGTGGTCCTCGCCGCGTTCGGCGCATTCTCGATCTGGGTCGTCGCGACCCAGGGCTACCTCGGCTTCCTCGCGCTCGCTGGCCGCGAGCCGTGGGGCCTGCAGCTGCTGCTCGATCTGGGGATCGCGCTGTCGTTCGCGGTCGGCTGGATGGCGCGCGACGCCCGCGCCCGCGGCGTCGCGATCTGGCCCTACGTCGTGACAACCGTGCTGCTCGGCTCGATTGGCATCCTGGCCTATGCCGTGCGGCGCGGGCTCACACCGCGACAGAGCGCGTAAGCGGTTCGGCGCCCATGGTCGAGCCGCCGCGGCCGGCCGAGTAGGCGTGCACCCCTCGCACGCCGTGCGGCATCAGAGCTGCGTAGGATCTGGCCCCCGGGCGCGCGCACGTGGCAAGCTCGCTGGACATGGGGGGATCCATGGTCCCGAGGGAGATGGTGATGAGCGTACAGTCGATCGTGGTATGGGTCGGACTCGTGTTGGCCGGGTGCACGATGAACCCGGAGATCAACAGCGCCAAGGCTCCAGAGCTTCAGGGTCCGCTGAGGGCGCTATTCGTGATCTCCGAGGTGGGCTCCCGCGGCGAGCTCTCGGGCGAGCATTTCCAGACCGAGCTCGAGCGCATGGCTCGCCGCTGTCGAATTCGCTTGGGAATCAGCACGGTGACCGAGCTCGATCTCGATCCTGAGGTTCATGTGACGCGCATGAAGAGCTTCGGCGCACGTCATTCGCTCACCCTGAACCTGATCGGAATCACCGAGAGCACCAGGAACTTCTTCGGGAAGCGCGACCCGGTCGCGACGCGCTACGACGCGCGACTGTATGAGGACTCCAAGCGCATCGTCTGGCGGGCCACGCTTCGACTCGCGCTCGGAGCCGGAGAGGAGATCGGAAGCGAGACCCTTGCCTACGCATTGATGGACAAGCTGGGGGAGGATGGCGTCATCCAGCGGTGCGCAACCCGCGCCCCGTCCACGGACCCTGGCGCCTACGCGCGATGAACCGCGGCGAAGCACGTCGACGAGCCCGAGGCGCTCGCAAACACCGCCATGGTGCGGCCCGCGGCTTCGCGCTGCGCCACGTGGTGACGGATCGGGTCCCGCGATCGACCTGAAGCGCGCGACAGCGTTCGTCGTGGACCCCGGCGCGCGCCCGGTGAGGTACCGTGCGAGCCGTGGCTTGGCCGTCGTCCAGGATTCGTTCGTCGGAAGGCGCTGTCATGGGAGGATGCGTGCAACGCTTGACGCTCGGTCTCGCGGTCGTGCTCGGCGCCTGCTCGGTGAAGCCGGTCACCTTCACGTCCAGCGGCGACGGCCTGTCCGACGCTGCGCCCGGCGGTGATGGCCGCCCGCTGGCCGACGGCGGCGCGCTCGTCGACGCCGCGCCGCTCGTCGATGCGGCACCCGCCGCGCCGGGCGAGCTTCGCTGGGTGCGCTCGATGTCATCGATGACGCCCTACGGCATCGCCGATGGGTCGGACGGCCTGGTCGTCACCGGCGGCATCACCACGCCGGCGGATCTTGGCGGCGCGATGCTCGTCCCCGCAGGCAGCGCCGACGCCGTGGTCGCCGGCTTCACCTACGACGGCGCACACCGCTTCTCGGTCCGCCACGGCGGCGGCGGCAGCGAGTACCCATTCATGGACCTCACGACCGCGGGCGGCGGGCCGATCGTCCACGGCGTGTCGTACGGCGAGGTCGACCTCGGCACCGGCCTGGTCCAGGGCGGCGGTGGGCCGGGCGCCGACGGCTTCATCGGCATCTATGGCGCGGGCTCGCCGTTGTGGGTCCAGCGCGTCGTCGGTCCGGGCGAAGACAAGATCGTCGGCGTCGCCGCCGGGCCGAGCGCCACGCTCTACGCGGCCGGCTGGTTCGAGGGATCGTCGAGCTTCGCGGGCGCGCAGCTGGCCTCGTCCGGCGGCCGCGAGATCTTCCTGGCGCGGCTCGACATCAACACCGGCGTGGCCCAGCTCGTCCAGCTCTATGGCAGCGCCGGTCGCGACGAGGCCAGCTCGATCGCGATCACCAGCACGGCCGTCGTGCTCGCCGGCATGTTCGACGGCACGCTCGGGTTCGGCGCCAACCTGCCGCCGCTGACCTCGCGCGGCTCGCTCGATGTCTACGTCGCCAGTATCGGGTTCAACGACGTACCGGCATGGGCCGTGCGCTTCGGCGGCGCGGCCGGCGAGGATCGCGATCCACGCGGCGCGGTCGATGCCGCCGGCGATATCTATGTCAGCGGCGCGTTCCGTGGCGAGGTCGAGTTCGGGACGACCAGCCTGGTCGCCAAGGGCGCCGCGGACGTGTTCGTCGCCAAGCTCCGAGGCACCGACGGCGCGGTCGTGTGGGCGACCTCGTTCGGCACGGCCGGCGACGACGACGGCTCCGGCAAGATCGCCGTCGACCTGCACGGCCATGTCGCCGTCTCGGCGACGATCGCAGGCCCGCTCGACGGCGCGCCGTCCGCCGGCGGGCTCGACGCCGCGCTGCTCAGCTTCGACGCCGCCACGGGTGCGCCACGCTGGCAGCACATCTACTCCACCGCCGGCGACGACCGCAGCTGGGGCCTCACCTACGGCCGCGACGGCGACCTCTACGCCGGCTTCTCGCTCGCCGGAGCCTTCGACTTCGGCCGTCCGATCCTCGGCGCGCCCGACCCCGAAGGCGTCGTGCTCCGCCTCGCGCCCTGAGGCGGTCACCCGTCAGTCGGGTCGACCAGCCGAAGCGATCGGCCATTCGCTGCGCAGCAACGCGAAGATCAGATCGTCGGCCCAGGCGCCCTTGAACCACAGGCTCTCGAGGTGGTGCGCCTCGAGCCGAAAGCCGACGCGGCGCAGCAGCGCGATCGATCGCGCGTTGCGAGGATCAGTGGACGCGGTCACGCGGTGCTTGCCGAGCGCGCCGAACAGGTGGTCGAGCACGGCGCGCACGGCCTCGGAGGCGTAGCCCCGCCGTTGCGCGTCGGGGGCGAGAGTGAACCCGATCTCGACCTGGCGAGGATCGCTCTCGAGGATGTGGACCCCGAGATCACCGATGACGTGATCGGTGGCGAGCTCGGCGATCGCCAGCTGGTACCAGCCCGGCTCCGTGGGGCGCAGCTCGTCCTGCTCGGCGATGTACG
>Ga0307513_10011162_pt1 | contig 11189 bp, 10 predicted proteins | sample 15_EM_MG_FD_202174 | JGI IMG/M metagenome (GOLD analysis project Ga0307513, IMG submission 202174) | Populus trichocarpa ectomycorrhiza microbial communities from riparian zone in the Pacific Northwest, United States - 15_EM | ecosystem: Host-associated > Plants > Roots > Unclassified | place... | reverse complement strand
AAGCTTTGACCAAATATAAACTGCTTGGCGGCAACGACGACTGCGTTGGCAAACCAGAAATGATCCAGGGAGCGTGAAAGATATCGAAGCAATTCGTCCAACGTCTTTATGCAGAATTAAGAGAATTAAAAGTAGCAAATGGCGAAGGTGATGGGAAGAAGAGACTGGACAAAATAGAGGGCGATCCGATGTGATCTGTAACTGTTCTGAAGTATGTAATAGCATAAATCAAGGAATTGATCTCCACAATGAGTGGGGCTATGGCGCGAAACGAGGAATTGCTCCTTTCATCTAGAGTTCGGTGGTTTAAGGTAACCCAAATGTAAGACCACTAGGTTAGCTATACTTCTTACAGCCCTAAAGGAATTTGTTCTTGCCTGCCTTCGAGAAGTGAAAGAGGGTCAAGCGTTGTGAATCATGAGATACGCCCACTAGAGCCAATTCCATTGGTAGTATTAGGAATTGTTCCGCTGTATGTCCTTGGATATGCAGTTTGTGTTCGTGATGACTTCATCACGTACTCTATGGCTTTCCTTCACTACACCAAATTATTTCGGTCCAACGTCCTACGAGCTTCGATTGTGGTTTCTCAACGAAGAGAAGTCCTGCGTGTGTAGTAAAGCTGTCTCTCCTGGGCCTACAATTGGCTTGAGCAAGCGGAACACAATTGGGAGTTAAGATGAGAAATATCCCATAATGCGATAGAGATGAAAAGGTATAACATTACAAGAAGCAGTGGAAGATAGGGCTCGTACAGAATCGCCATAACACTGCCAGTTAATCGTAACCCTTTCCACTTCTAGCTTTCGCTCCTTTACTTTTGAAATGCTTCTTTCCATCCTGAGGAACATTTCCACCAGCCGCTTCTAGCACAGCCGCAATACGAGCTCTCCTGCCACCAACCTCACTGCCATCATCAGTGACCGAGTTTTGATGAGGATAAATTTTGACTCGTCCGTTGAAGGCTCGTCCAGCACCTTTGCCTGAGATGAGAGGTCGCGAAGATATAGCTTGTGAGTCAAAAAAGTCGCGGTCGAGTTGTCGCGACTTGGATGAGGCACCGGTACCAGGTGAGAGCGGCGTCGATGGTGTACCAGTGTCAGGCGCATGCGATATAGTGGGCGCAGTGTCAGCCTTCATCGGCACTCGCGTGAGAGGTGCTCGCTTCTTGCCTGCGGCGCGTCGTAGTTGGATTTCCATCGTGTGTCCATTGAACTGTCCCCCGTCGGTCCCTGGTGGTGGGTGACAGTAGAGAATTCTACCGTTCACGTAGTCTTTCAAGATATAGCGCGCTGCCCGCGATTCATCAGGGTTGCCTTGACCCGCGCGTGTAAAACCTCGAGCAACTGGAAGTTTTTGAATCAGTTGCAGGAGTTGTGTTTAAAAGAGCGAGAACTTACTAGCGTATGGAACAAGTAAGTCCTCGGCGAGCACTTCGCCACTTCCATCTCCCCCTTCTTCCAACCCTCGTTGACGAAGACTAAGACCATAAACGGCCTCCAAAACTCGTTTCATAATCCGCTGCGTGACCAGGCTGACGGGCCCACGGTGCTCCCTCATTTGGTCGATCGGCATCACGCCGTCACAAATGAGGTCCGCTTTGGTGGCCGCAAATTGCGGGAAGACCAAACCGGGACAATCGCAGAGCATAAGAGTTGGCGACAGATTGATGGTTTGGAAGTGCTTGGTTTTACCGGGTGTCGAAGAAACGGACACTTTCTTCGCTCCTAGAAGTGAATTAATAGTGGACGATTTTCCAACGTTCGGATAGCCGACTAGACCGACTACGAATTTTGATGGAGGCCTGCCGGAGCTATCTTTAAAGTCTGTCATGAAAATCAGACATCCACATGAGCAGTTGCTAAAATATAGACGTGCCATCAAGGTTTGGTGCGGATTTCACAAAAAGTTCCTCTAGCTCTCCTACAGTGAGTACTCGGGTGCTGGGATCTTGATCTTGATGAATGTCAGGATCGTCGAGCAATACGTCGAGTGATCCCTCTTCAGAGTAACTCCTGTCCTGTACGTCGTCTTGACCCTCATCGGACAGGTCACTGTTGTCACTGTTGTCACGGTCGTCATGGGTGTCAGATGCCGTCGCCCTCTGGCTGTCGCTGCGATTTGAGGGCATTTCTGCCCGGTATCGCTCCTTGAGACCTTCGAGTTCTTCAGCCTCAAGCTCGGCTACTGGGAGGGTCTCTGCTTCCCTCTGCTGTATCGCAGTCGCAGTTGCTGCCGAGTAGAACGCAAAGTCGATCCCTTCCTTCTCAAAGTAGGTCGCCCACAGTCTCCTCTGTTCTCGAGTCAATAGATCCGCCTTATTGACCAGCAGAAGGGGTTTGCGCCGCCCTGGACCCGATCCTTTCTCCCCTTCAGGTCCTTCAATTTCCCGAATACAACGTTCCAAATCCTCGCATCGGAATCTCAATGGATTACGCGCATCGACGATTTGGACGACCAAATGCGAACGTTCAAGGACTCTCCAAAGCTGTCGCCATACCTCGATATTCCGCTCGAACGGGGTCAGGAGCAAATTCTCCTGTTCAGAGAGCACTGCTAGAGAACGACGCCAGTCTAGAAAAGCGTCTCGTTCTTGACGGTCAAGTTGAGCAGGCGTAAGAGACTTCGTCCAGGGTGGTCGGCGAGGTACTCGCAATCTATCTTTATTCGTTTGGTGCTTCTGAAGTGTCTCTTTTTCTTGTTGGGAGGTGAGAAGGAAGGGGTTATGGGCGGAGGAGAGGCCAATTGAAGGGGCCTGGATAACGCGGATATTCTGTTTCTCTGCGACAACAAGTCGGATCGAGGTATTGCGATACATGGAAAAGACCAACCAGCCGTGAAATCAGTTCCAGCCAGTTGTGCGGTATTCAAGAACTCGTCGAGATCGCGTTCTTGAGTAATAGATTGCAGCCGGCTCGCGGGATCCGTATCGGTGGTATACTAAGTCGGATAAATAAGTACCAACGAGAGAAGCGTAACATAGTTTGCTCACATTACGGGACTCTTTCTTTTCACGAGCATCCTTGGCTTTGCGATTGATGATCGCATGACCGAGACCGACTGCATTCTTGCTGCGCGGGGGAGGCTGGTGTCAGTCAGTGGGACGATAATACGCGCTGTTTGGTTGGATTCACCATCTTAATTGTAATATTTTCGCTCGCGGGGATGGAAGGGATGGAGCAGCAAAGATAGGTAGCTTTGTCAACCACTCATGCCATGGTGGGGTTGCAGTGAGTGAACCCCCGATTCCGTACTTGTTGCACGTCAATAATTTAATAACCAGTCATGGTCGACTTGCGATTAGCTGCACACAAGCTTCGCCGATCGAACCATAAGGGAGGTGATCCTGAAGTCAGCCATGCTAGGTGAAGGAGACGTAGCGACAGAGTAGAATACTCAAATTAAATGGCGCTGCCGGTCCTCAAATATGCCCCATACTTTCCTTATACCCGCCCGAGGTTGTGTCATTTCATGACTCCCCGAGTGTTTTCATACAACGACTGATGACCAATATTACCTCAATCGTGTTCGTACATCGGAAGTGCCACATTCTACATCTACCGCACAGCAATATCTTCCAATGGCAGGAACTTGATGTCTAGATCTGTCCATTCTGAAATTACATACTCTCCCCGAAAAATAAATTGCATTCCATAGAATCACTAGAGTCCGCACAGAATTCACAGGACGACACGGCTATCAAACCACCGTCCTCTAGTACGTCTGGCGTCAGGTCAAAAACCACCGAACTCTGCTTCGTAATCCTCGCAAATGCGTTTGAAGAAAGTAGTAGCAGCCTCTCCGCAGAGCGAACACTCGAGCTCCCATTTAAAGTCAATCTCACGTATGGTCTTGGGACAAGGAAAGTCCTTGATCCTTTTCAGCAGTTTTGCATGTGTGACTTCGCTATCGTGTAAGGGGCACGTCGCCTGGCTGAATGGCGGGTTGGAGGGTTCACGAGCAGTACGTCTGACGTAGGCGTAGGCGTAGCGGCAAGCGGAATATAATGGGTTGATGTAGGGAGAGGGAGTGCAGCGGTCCTTCAACCACTTCCAGCGCTCCCGGCGTGTGTCTTCCAGTTCCCAAAGCCACGCTGCCAACATAGTGTTGGCTTCTGTGCTCCTCGGCGTCGTATGTATATCAACGGTGAGAGTTGCCTCTCTTGCTATTACGGTGAGCTTCTCGATTGATAGATGTTTCGCTGTCGCAAAGATCCGGAGAGGGTCCTTATACATCAACGGCTGGCAAATGATGTTGCCGTTAAGCCGCGATGATGTAACTTGTTCCGTGAGAGTGTCGACGACGACTGCCATTTGATATTTGGAAGCCGCCTTTAGGACGTCCAAGAACGCATCGAGTGCCTTATACACTCTGGGCTGTCGATCGGGGTAAACATAAGAAAGGAGGTCCTCTAATGTCTTTGAATCCTCTTTTATTCGTACTGGATGAGAGTTACCAACTTCAGCTTCAGATTCAGATTCGCCGATGGTGCTCACCAGGCTCGTCGAAGATGGAGGCTGCGCCGGGGTTAGCACCCCTGAGGGAGAGCATGTCACTCATCACTGGTGATGCCCGATTAAGGAGTGCACAATGAAGACCAAACAAAACCCCGTCTTTCGTTCTCAGAGCAAAATCGGCGTCGCCACTGAGCGGATAGAGGAGGGATGACGGCGCTGGACCTGTATTGTCAGCGTTCTCCTTGTCGACCAGAGCGGCCATGCGATGTTGAGGTCGTGGTAGAAGCTGAGCGAACGAGAGTCTGACAGATTCCTTATCAGCTTAGCTTAGGAGCCTGAGCAAAGCCAGCACGTGGCGACCGCGAGTGCCATTCGAGCATGGCCGCACTTCCGATGCCCTTCCCGTGTTAAGCTAGACTAGAAAGGCCTCCCGCTCCCACCACTCGACCTCACGCGGACTCTTTCGTAGTGATCAATGTCCTTGGAATTACACGACCATACGCAAAGGGCTCCACAGGTGGAGCGGGTTCCACGAATTCATGTGTATCGTAACCCTCTCGGATGGTGATCATCATGTGCGAGAGAAAACCCCTATCTCCCCGAATGACTTGTCGAATGCTTGGAACGCTTTCTGGAAATTAGAACGCTAGTCCCCCCCGAGGCGACAACGAAGGAGAACTTGAAATACACCAAGCTTGGTGGCGGGAGTGGAGCACGCTGCCACTTCCCCTCACGTACTTTGTGTTAGGAATATGACTATGCTAAAAACTCATCATTATGAGATTCCTTTGATGACATCTAAGATAAATACATGACCTCCAGCGTGTAGGAATCACCTAAACTAGCCGCAGTCCATGGCGAGAGCTCAAAACCAGCTCTCAAAACCAATCTAGCTCTTTGCTTTGTCTCTTGACCGCTAGGGGGGTTCGATGACCCCCTCTGCATCTACTGGATATTCTGGATGCTCTCCACCGCAAAGACAGCGGCTACCGGCATCGCTGCACTGGCCCCACTCGTACCCGGTGCACCCTGCCCTCCGTGCTGTCCTCCATGACCAGCAAAGGCCCCCTCAGCAGTCGGTCGTCCTCCGCGCTCCTGCGGCCGAGCAGTCTGCTTCGGAGCAGTCATAGTCACCTCCCTTGTCTCACCCCACACATCCTGTCCCTGGTCGAGCACGACCTGGTTCCTATCCGCGAACTGGTACTGCCCGCGCGGAACGCGAGGCTCGCGGTCTTGCAGGGTGACATCCGTGTCCGACGACGAGGGAGCTTTGCTTGCCTTGACCTCTTCCCACGGCACGAGGGTGACTTCCGACGGAGGAGGCGGGGCAGCGGGATTACCAGAGGGACCATAGATCTTACATTCATTGAGGGTGGTCTTGAGAGCGCAAATCCATTTGTTTCGACGTTGCACTAGACAAGCAGAGGCATGAACAATTGGGCAGCCCACAGAGCAAGAGAGAACGCACCTTTGAGAGCGCCTTGTTGCCAATTGCTCTTGTATTTGATATCCGCTTTAAGCGAGAGCTTCGATTGGTCGGGGAAGTCTGCAAGACAGTAAACACACTACACTCCTGGTTGTAATGGACAGCACGCACTATCAACTGTAACGTCGAACAAGGGTAAAAAGTCTCTCCGTTCTAACTTGACAAACGCGAGCATCCTGGAGCGGAGCTCCTCGATCTGCTCAAAGGTCGTATCGAACGCCACGTCTACAAAGAGTGATGAGCGCTACAACGATTGTTTCTCACATAATTAAACACCTACCAAAGGCGAAAGGTTCCGACATTTGCTGGCTCCGTCGCATGTTGTAAATAAACTTGGTGTTGAGCACGACGTGCGGAGCCTGGACAATGCAACCTCTAATATCAAAAAAGATAGTGCTAAGCCTATATACTCCGTCAGTGTCGTGCTCACATAAAGGGAATCGTACTCACAATCGGATCTCCTTGACAGTATACGGCTGCCCATCAATCTCAACACGATCACCAACGTCGTATATGTGCTTGATGAACAAGAATATAACCGAGCTGAGTACCTCCTGCGCGCTCGCACCGATCAACCAACTGAGAGCCAGGACGAAAGCGGCAGCACCAGAGAGCATGGCTGAAACGGCAGTGTCGAGGATAACCGCGAAGACAATACCGACGACAATCGTATAGACACTCATCAGGATATTGTCCAGCCGCCCAACGGCCGAATCGATATCCCGCATGCTGGACGCGAGGGCGAGTCGCTCGCGGTGCAGCTCCATGCACGCAAGCTCCATCTCGTCGCGCGTGGCGTCCCCATTCAAGTCCTTGTCGAACATCGCAAACGCCTTGGCTGCTTCGTCCTGGCTATGGAAGAACGGCGCAATGTCCCCGACGACGAGCACCTCTGCGCTGGGCTTGCGGAAGGAGTAGAACAGGCGGCGGGCGAGCAATCGGGTCTTGTTCGCGGAACCGAGGGCAGTGGCGATCATTGCTTCGGGCGAATTGGGCTGCAACACGGATGAGCCCACGATTTCCGACGCGATGTTCCCAAAGGCATGGGTAGTGGTCTGCGCGACTCCCTTAACGCCCTTTAAGATATTTTTCAGGACCTTTTCGGGGTCGACGAACGTGCCTTTCGAGTCTGGGTTGTCGTGTAGCGTGTCGGAGCGACCAACTTGATCCGTTGAGTGTGAGTAGAGGGCGACGAGGGTACGGGTGTTCTGCTGTTGCTCCTCGATCCGGTCAGCGTACGAGCGCTCGTGGAACTGCGAGGCGATTGCCTGAATCGCCACCTTCTCACCGAGGAGAATTGCGGTGCAGATCATGAGCGCGAAGAGGAGTTTGGCGCAGAAACTGACAGCGTCTCGTGACTTGGGTGTAATGTCAGCATGCTGCCGGTTGACGATGAGTTGGTTAAAGGTGACCCAGATGGTGAGGCTCCAAACGAAAAGCGCGATATAGCGATAGAGGGCTTTCAACCAATCACTGTAGAAGCGGACGGTGATCGACACAACTCCGAGGGTGTTGCGGACGATGCTCGGTAGCAATCTGGTGACAAAGAGCGCAGCCCACCAGCCTGCAAATATTGAGTAGACGCACATAAGGGAACGAGGTCTCACTCACCGACCCAGACTACCGTGAACCAGATGCTCCACCAGTTGAGCGAAGTAAACCAGATATGTCCGTTGGGGAACGTGGTCCACTGAAGAATTGCTGGTATCCAAAGTGCGCCGGCGATCGGAACAATGAACAGAAACCTAGAGAATGATCAGAGGAACGTCCTTAAGCCGGTGTTCTCGTTGTCCCCACACAAGACAGTCTTCGCCCGATAGGTCGCCGCTTGCCTGCCACCGAAGAAGTCGGAAGCTTGGCTACACGAACCCAAAGTGATTGGTTACACGAAACCAAGGTCCTTGGGTTCCAAAAGTGGAGCAGCAACGCGCTGACAGCACGTGCTTGTGTAGTGCCCTATTTGGGGTGTGGCGGAAGGGTGCCGACCGTCACATCGCAATGGCGTTGAAGGCGCGGGAGAAAAATTGCACTCACCAGCGTGTGATTCTGGATACACCAAGGAGGTAGAGGTAAAAACGGGCCACCTAGGACAGTGCAGGCGCCGAGTGAGCCCGGAATTTTGCACGCAGCAGCAGCAGCAGAGGGAGCAGAGCTGACCTTGTTGTCTGGTATATCGTCCTTGGCCATTCGAAGGTAGTCTTCTTTCGCATTGCTGGGATCATACGATAATCCTTCGTGGATGAAATGGGACGCCCTTTTCCGGGCCTGAGCGTTGGCATCACCACTCTCGAGCGTGCCAGGCGTTGGGGGGTAGCTGTTGAGCGGCGTCGCGGCTACATGGATGTGTTTTTCTTGTGAGGTTGGGTTCCGATGCAGCCTGGACGCCATGAGGGGCTGGAGGGGTGTCGACGACTGCTCAGAGGTGCGGTGGTAATTAATGTCAGAGGTTGAGGCGTTGGCGTCGGGAGAGTGGTCGTGGTCGGGAGCAGAGTGGACTTGACGGTACATGCCAAGTGGACTAAAATGCGGTCGGCCGCGGTGGGTGGTCTCCGGACCTGCTGGACAAAAAAGAAGTGGTGCGGGTGGGTGTTGGTGTAGCAGCAACCGCTTCCGCTTAGACCAGAGCTGGCTACAACAGCTATCAGCTATTACACAGGTCGTTGCTGTTTAGCCCGGTATAATCGCACGCCCTCCCGCGAACCCTCTCCTACCTCGATTGCTTCCTCGCCCTTCGCCGGAACCCGGTTCTCTCCACTTCTCTCTACGCCAGGGCGATGGGGTCAGGCCGGGCTACCTTCCACCCCCAGGACGGTCCCAAGCATATACATCAGCACCAGCGTCCTATGTACCTTCAAACTCCTCTCTTGTACTCATCGTGTTAGAGCAACGGATTGAATACCTAGCACCAATAGTACTGTACTGTATTGCACAGACCTAACATGTCTTATCTGAAGAATCTCTCCGTCTCCTTGACATTGACGCATTGCTGGAATTCACCAAAGGTTACCATTTCTATCTACTTGTCGATCCAGACGCCAAGGCACGATCGCAAAATGCGGTATAACTGGTACATTTGAAGAAACTCGTTTCAAATATCCTAAATGGAGTAGTAAGCGGTACTGACCTCGAACTGGCCCAGGGAAGCGGAGCACACCGATATCCACCCACACCCGCTCACAGTACTACTCGTTCTTGAAGAGGTTTAAGATTTCAGTGACAAACGCGCCAGGTTGGCTTGGGTTTGGTGGCATCGCGGTCGGAAATGAGCTTGTCGAAACAGGCTTCTACCTCTGTGGCCCAACCATGGATTAGATTCTGCTTTTGGCGCGGGGGAACCACCCTTTCCTCTCTCTCCTGATTGGGTGCTGTCCCTCCTTGATAAGAGACTCGACGCGGGCGATGAAGTGGTTTCGAGAGGGGTGCTTCTACAGCACCGCCTCCATACTGTGTTCCGCATCCGCAACGTGCGAATTTTAGAGATCGTCTTCCGCCTCTACTGTTTTCGATCTGCGTGTTTGCGGGTTCTGGAAGCCCACGTGGTGGCGGTCCGAATTCATGTGCGACGGGCTTATCTGTTATTCCGGTACTCATAGAAACATAGCTATCGCTCTAGCTACGGATGTATCAAGGAGGTCTTCGTATGGTTACAATTCTCACCTTGAATGTAAAGGCGTAGCGTGCCGAAGAGGCTGAGCTCCTGGTCCATCGATGTGATACGACCCGTAATGAGAGTACGAAAAGGTGGTGCGAACTTGCAGACAATTATATCAGTAGTCCTTTGGACGTCATTGCGAAACACCCATTCCTATGAAACACAAATACTATAACATAGCTGACAGGTAACGGACAGTGGAAAAGGAGTTCGGTATCAAGGTTTTATGCTTTTCTATCCTTGATGGTGTCGAAAACGGCTATGAGCGGGCCACTTGTTCGTATGGTTCGATAGAGTGAACGGTGGTTGTATCGTCCCTGAGGCAATGTGGCTGAATTAAAGGGTGCGCCTGAATCAATGGTCAGACTCCCGCTGTCGGCGGCACAACAATCTCTCCGGCCGTTGCCGGACTTTCTATTAGCAACGTGTGAAGCAGCTGAAGCCCGTAACTAGCGCTACACCCCTGTTGTCGCCCTCTTCTGTGCTGCGTCTCTTCGATCTGTATCGCTCCTGCATGGCCTCACATAGGCGGTTCGTTCTGTATCTGCACTGCTGCGTTTACGCGTAAATGGAACCCGGGCTTTCCTCTTCCTTTAAGCGCTTTTACCTATCCACCTTACGAAGTGGGCCTCTGGATAGATTCGATTGTGGCCTTCGCTGCATAGCCATTCTCCTTCCTTATTTTACGATTTCTCCGCCTGCTCATATACATCCCTCTTCTCATCGAGATTTTCGGACTCCTTAACCCGTCCACTCCAGACTGTTGTTAGAGAAGATGATTATATTCGTTTGTAGGACTCCCCGGTCTGGATCTCGATTTGGGTTCACCAGTACTCACATTTGTGGGGTATCCACACCGCCCACCCTGTATCAATCATCACCTAAACTCTTTCCACTGGGAGAACCTACTGGATAGGACTGTGCGGCCCGGAAGCGAAACTCCCCGGGTAACCCTATACATACACTCCTAACACCCGTATTCAAAGTTAATTTGCAATTTTCTGCTATCTACTCGTAATGCCGGTCGGTGTGCCTCACTTTTACTGCCTCCCTGACGGGTCCCAATTCTGGCTGGTTCCGACGCATATGGTGGCACTCGGACCTCGATGTGCAACCCCGCTTAACCATCTTGCAGTATTAAATGGAACTTTTCCCTAAATATGCCTTAGAATCGTCTCCACAATGTTTTTGGCAAACCCGACCCGATCGACCAAGTGCCCAGACTCCAGGATCAGCGTTTCACAGTAAAAAGCTACATCTATTCGGCATATCTACTGTGTGACTCAAGGTGAGAAGTACCTAGTACGACGTTGTAGATAGTGGTCGGAATAAAGCATTTAGCTTACGATCGAGAGACTTGTGAGCCTGACATCCGCAAGACCCGCAAGAGGACAAACGTGGACGTAGTCAGAGCAGAAACCTTTGTTGATAAGATAACCATACACGAGCGGGCAATCCAGATTGTGAGCAAATATTCCTGAGCTAGAGACCGCAGATGATCTGCGGGCCTGCAGATATGAGTTAACAGAATAACCAACTTGTGATAAGAGGAGTAGAGTTGAATAGGGATGAGTAAGCCAGCAAACGGGCGAAG